>Ga0335081_10013035_pt1 | contig 13449 bp, 7 predicted proteins | sample Lox_Sample_35_FD_206713 | JGI IMG/M metagenome (GOLD analysis project Ga0335081, IMG submission 206713) | Soil microbial communities from Loxahatchee National Wildlife Refuge, Florida, United States - Lox_Sample_3.5 | ecosystem: Environmental > Terrestrial > Soil > Wetlands | place: USA: Florida...
GATGATCTCGAACAGGTCGCCGACGAGCCCTACGTCGGCGACCTCGAAGATGGGTGCCTCGGCATCCTTGTTGATGGCGACGATGGTGCGGGCGTCCTTGATGCCCGTGAGGTGCTGAATCGCCCCGGAGATGCCGATGGCGACGTACAGCTCCGGCGCGATGATCTTGCCCGTCTGTCCGACCTGCAGCTCGTTCGGCGCGTAGCCGGCATCGACGGCGGCGCGTGAGGCGCCGACCGCAGCTCCCAGCTTGTCCGCGAACTGGTAGAGCAGCTTGAACCCTTCGGCACTCCCCAGAGCACGCCCGCCCGAGACCACCCGGCGGGCCGTCTGCAGATCGGGGCGGTCGCTGCGCGGCGCCGACACGGAGACGAAGCGCGTATAGGTGGGGACCTCGAGGTTGACGGCGAGCGGCTCGATGCTCGCCGCCGCCCCGGTTGGCGTCGCCGCGAACGATGCGGTGCGCACCGTCCCGACGACTTTGGTGCCTGCCTCGACCTCGACGGTCATGATCGCGTTGCCTGCGTAGATCGGCCGACGAAAGCGCCGTGCGCTCTCGACCGCCATGATGTCACTGACTTGCGGCACATCGAGCAAGGCAGCGACCCGCGGCATCAGATCCTTGCCGAAGGTCGTCGTGGGAGCGAGGACATGCGTAAAGGCCGACGCGGCAGCTGCGATCTGCGGCGCGAGGATCACCGCGAGCGCGTGGGCATTGGCCGGATGCTCGACGGTGAGAACACGCTTCACGCCCTGAAGCTGTGCGGCCTGGGGGGCCACGGCCGCGGCGCTCGCCGCGCACACGATGACGGCGATCTCGGCCCCCTCGATGCCGCGGGCGCAGCTCACGCACTTCGCGGTGCTCGGGTTCAAGGTCGTGCCGTCGTGCTCGGCGACGACCAGCACGGCGCTCATCGGTGGTGCCTCACAACAATCCTTTCTGCTTGAGCGCGCTCACGAGCTCCGCTGCGTCCTTGACGATCACGCCTTTCTGGCGCTGCGGCGGCGGCTCGAACTTGACGGCCTTGAGGCGCGAGTGGCCGGGGAGCTTGAGATCGGCGAACGGCAGCACGTCGAGCGGCTTCTTCTTCGCCTTCATGATGTCGGGCAGCTTCACGTAGCGCGGCTCGTTGAGGCGCAGCTCGGTGGTGAACACGGCCGGCAGGTCGACCTCGATGGTCTCGAGCCCCGCATCGACCTCGCGCGTGACGGTGGCCACAGCGCCCGCGAGCTCGATCTTGGAGGCGAAGGTGGCCTGGGGCCGGTTCCACAGCGCCGCCAGCATCGGGCCGGTCTGGCTGCTGTCGTCATCGATCGCCTGCTTGCCGACCAGGACCGCGATCGGCTGCTCGCGCTCGATCAGGGCAAGGAACGCCCGCGCCACCGTCAGCGGCTCCAGCGCGAACTCCGGCGGCACGCCGGGGACGGGCTTGGTCTCCACGAGGATCGCGCGGTCGGCGCCCATGGCGAGCGCGGTGCGCAGCTGCTGCTGCCAATCGGCCGGCCCGATGCTGGCGGCGACCACCTCATCGGCGGCGCCACGCTCCTTGATGCGCAGCGCCTCCTCGAGCGCGATCTCATCGAAGGGATTGATGCTCATCTTCACACCGTCGGTGGCCATCCCGGAGCCATCCGCGCGGACCCTTACCCGCACGTTGTAGTCGACGACGCGCTTGATCCCGACGAGGATGCGCCTCATGGCGCCCCACCGAGCGGCGCTGCCCGTCCGAAACCCGGTGGGACCCTGCGCTGCTCGGCGGCGAATCGCTGGCGGATCTTCTGTGCCGTGTCGCGCAGCTTCGGCACGAAGCGGTCCACGGCGAGCCGCGGGGGCACCGCGGCAGCCGAGAAACGCACGGCAACCGTCGCGAGCACACGATCCTCCACGACGACCGGAACGGCCATCGCCACCTCCTCGGAGACGCGTCGCGAGCGCACGGCGGTCGCATAGCCTTGCTGGCGCGCCTCATCGAGGATGCGATGCACTTCCGGACGGCTCTTCGCGAGCTGATCCTCCTCGCGCGAGGAGCGGCTGAGGATCTCGAGCACTGCATCGCGCTCGCCGGGCTGGCAGAAGGCGAGGTAGGCGCGTCCGGCGGAGGTCGTGAGCAGTGGAATCCGAAAGCCCGCATTGAAGCGCTCGACCGCGAGCGGACTCGAGTGGTCGGTGGTGTCGCGGATCAGCATTGAGGTGCCGGAGGGGGAGCTCAAGGAGACCGGCCAGACGATGTCCTTGCACAGGTCGTTGATGCACGGGCGCGCAATCTGGGTCACCCAGGCCTCATCGTCGAAGCCATCCGCCAACCCGCGCACCATGACGGTCAGCCGATAGCGGTCGTCGGTCGGATCGCGGTACACGAAGCCCGCCTGACTCAGCGTTTCGAGGATGCGGTAGGTCGTCGTGCGGGGCAGCTTGATCTCACTCGTCACTTCGGAGACCGTCGCGCCATTGCGGCGGTTGAGCACGGTGAGCGCCTCGAGACCACGTATCAGAGCGCGTATCGGTCGAGTCGATTCCATGGGTCACTTGGGGGATCGTGAGGGCAGGCCTGAAAGTGTAGGAAGCGCGCGGCCCGCTGTCCAACCTCGCGCCTCGTACTGTCGTTTCCGCGACACGGACTGCACGTTGACTTAATCGGGAGCGCGTTCAAGCATAGACGATGCTCCTCTACGCCGTGCGGCGCCTTGCGGCAGTGCCGCCGACTCTGCTGGCCATCATCACCTTGTCGTTCTTCGTCATCCGGCTTGCACCCGGTGGACCTTTCGACTCGGAGCAGGGTGTGGCGCCGGAGATACGGGCGCATCTGGAGGCCGCCTACGGACTCGACCAGCCCCTGCTCATCCAGTACGGCCGCTACGTGGGCGGACTGCTGCACGGGCGGTTCGGGCCCTCCTTCAAGCTGCGCGACGTGGAGGTCACCGACCTCATCGCCCAGGGCCTGCCGGTGAGCCTCACCCTCGGTGTCCTCGCCATCCTCGCGGCCGTCCTCGCCGGCATCCCCTTGGGGGTGCTGGCCGCGGTGCGCCGCGACTCCCCGCTGGATCGGCTCGCCACCGCGATCGCGGTGCTCGGGATCGCAGTGCCGAGCTTCATCGTGGGACCGCTGCTGGCGCTCATCTTCGGGCTGCGCCTGCACTGGCTGCCGGTGGCCGGCTGGCAGCCCGATGCTGCCCACCTCGTCTTGCCCGTCGTCACCCTGGCGCTGCCCGTCGTGGCCTACATCGCGCGCCTCACGCGCGGCGGCCTGCTCGAGGTCCTGCGGGCCGACTTCATCCGCACGGCGCACGCCAAGGGACTGAGCGGGACCGCGGTGCTGCTGCGACATGCGCTGCGGCCGGCCCTGGCGCCGGTGGTGAGCTTCCTCGGTCCGGCCACCGCCGCGATCGTCACCGGGTCGCTGGTGGTGGAGTCGGTGTTCGGACTTCCGGGCACCGGGCGCTACCTGGTCGAGGGCGCAATCAACCGTGACTACACCCTGGTCATGGGGATGGTGATCGTGTACGGCGCGCTGACACTGCTGTGCAATCTCGCGGCCGACCTCGCCTATGGCTGGCTCGATCCGCGCGTGCGGCATGAGTAGCTGGGCGCGCCTCAAGGGCAACCGCACCGTGCTTGTGGCGGGCGGCGCGCTGGTGCTGCTGGCAGTACTGGCGCTGCTCGGTCCTGCGCTGAGCCCGTACGCGCTCGATCAGCTCGACTGGCAGCACCTCGCGGCACCGCCGGGTCTGACCTCCGGCCACTGGCTCGGCACCGACCGTCTGGGGCGTGATCTGCTGGTGCGCACGCTCGAGGGCGTGCGCGTGTCGCTCGTGATCGGCGTGCTCGCCACCGCGGTCAGTGTCGTGATCGGCGTCGCGTGGGGTGCCACCGCCGGCTATCTCGGCGGGCGCACCGACGAGGTGATGATGCGCGCGGTGGACGTGCTCAACTCCCTGCCGTACCTGTTCCTGGTCATCGTGCTGACGACGCTCGTCGGGCGCGGCAGTGTGTCTGTGCTGCTGCTCGCGATCGGCGCGATCGGCTGGATCACGATGGCGCGCATCGTGCGCGGCCAGGCACTGTCGCTGCGGCACCGGGAATTCATCGAGGCGGCGGTTGCCGCGGGCGGCAGCAGCGCCCATGTCCTTGCGCGGCACGTGGTGCCGAACCTCGCCGGCGTGGTCGTGGTGTACGCGGCGCTGACGCTGCCGCAGATGGTGCTGTTCGAGAGCTTCCTGAGCTTCCTTGGCCTGGGGGTGCAGGAGCCGCTCGCCAGCCTCGGGAGCCTGGTGCGCGATGGCGCCAAAGACATGCAGTCGGCGCTCTGGATGCTGCTCGTGCCGGCCAGCGTCTTGATCGGGCTCATCCTGTGCTGCAACTTCCTGGGCGATGCGTTGCGCGATGCACTCGACCCCCGCGAATACTGAGCCAGGCGCCGCCGCGGCTGCGCCGGCGCTCGAGCTTAAGCAGTTGAGCGTGGGCTTCCCCGCGCAGGCCGGATTTACGACCGTCGTGTACGAGCTGTCCCTCGCGGTGCGCGCGGGGGAGTGTCTGGGCGTGGTCGGCGAATCCGGTGCCGGCAAGAGCCAGGCCTTCCTCGCCGCGATGGGACTCGCGCCGCGCAGCGCGCAAGTGACCGGATCGGTGCGTCTTTCCGGCGCGGAGCTGGCTCGCGAGGGGGGCGCTCTGCGCCGGGTGCGCGGCGCCGAGCTCGCGATGGTATTCCAGGACCCGATGAGCTCGCTGACCCCGCACATGAGGGTCGGCGATCAGATCGCGGAAGTCCTGGTGCGCCATCGCGGCGCATCCTGGCGCGCGGGCCGGCGCCGCGCGCAGCAGCTGCTCGAGCGTGTGCACGTCGGTGATGCCGCACGCCGGCTGCGCCAATACCCCTTCGAGCTCTCCGGCGGCCTGCGCCAGCGCGTGATGATCGCCATGGCGCTCGCCTGCGATCCGGTCGTGCTGATCGCGGATGAGCCGACGACTTCGCTGGATGTGACCATTCAGGCGCAGATCCTGGCACTGCTCGCCGAACTCAAGCACGCCGGCACCTTGGCGATCGTGCTGATCACGCATGATCTTGCGGTGGTGGCGGGGCTCGCCGATCGCGTCGCGGTGCTCGAGCGCGGCAGGCTGGTCGAGCTCGGTGCCACGCAGCAGATCTTTGCCGCCCCCGTGCATCCGGCCACAAGGCTGCTGCTGCGCCACGCGCAGGTACAGGCCGGGAGAGAGTCCCGTGCTCCGCCCCCCCGCGGCGCACCGCTCCTCGAGCTCAAGGATCTCGCCGTGCGATTTCCGCTGCGCGCGCCGGCCTGGCGTGGACGCAGGTTCGTGACCGCGCTGAGCGAGGTGAGCCTCGAGCTCGCAGCCGGCGAGGCTCTCGGCATCGTCGGTGAGTCCGGCAGCGGCAAGTCGACGCTGGTCCGCGCCATCCTGCAGCTCGTGCGCGCGACGGCCGGCGAGGTGATCTGGCTGGGCCACCCCCTGCAGCAGCTGAGTGCACGTGCGTTGCGCGCGTTGCGGCGCGATCTGCAGATCATCTTCCAGGATCCGCTCGCGAGCCTCGATCCGCGCATGAGCGTGCTCGAGATCATCGCGGAGCCGCTGCGGCTGCATCGAGCGCAGCTCACGGCCTCGGAGCGTGAGACGGCGGTGCTTGCGATGCTCGCACGCGTGGGCCTGCCCGAGGAGCTCGCGCAGCGCTATCCGCATCAGCTCTCCGGGGGTCAATGCCAGCGCGTCGGCATCGCACGGGCCATGATCCTCAAACCGAAGCTCCTCGTCTGCGACGAGCCGGTCAGCGCACTCGATGTTGCAACCCAGGCGCAGGTCATCGAGCTCCTCGCTGAGCTGCGCCGCGAGAGCGCGACGGCGCTCGTGATCGTCAGCCACAATCTCGCGCTGGTGCGAGGCCTGTGCGATCGGGTGCTGGTCCTGTATCTCGGCCGGGTGCTGGAGCTCGCCGCCACCGCCGACCTGTTTGCCGCACCGCTGCATCCCTACACGCGCGCGCTGCTCGAGGCGATCCCGGTGCCCGATCCGGCGCTGCAGCCGGCGCGCCTTGCCACTGCGCTCGCAGGCGAGCTGCCCTCGGCCCTGTCAGCGCCGGCGGGATGCGTGTTCCACACGCGCTGCGCGCACGCGGTCATGGTCTGCGCGCACACGCTCCCACCCCTGGAGCCGGGCGGGGAGGGGCGGCTCATTGCCTGTCATCGCTGGCGCGAACTGCGCGATGCGCACGGTGCAACAGCGGTGCGGACCGGCTATTCTTCTTGAAGCATGAGCAACCACGACCCGACGATACGGCCCAGCGAGGGCCTGCGCCACGTGCGCTACGAGATCCGCGGCCGGCTCGCGCGCCGCGCGCACGAGCTCGAGCGCCTCGGCTACGAGATCATCTCGCTCAACATCGGCAACCCCGGCGCCTTCGGCTTCCGCACGCCCGAGACCATGCGCCTCGCGATGATCGAGAACCTGCCGAACGCGGAAGGCTACTGCCACCAGAAGGGCATCTTTCCCGCCCGCGAGGCGGTCGTCATGCAGCAGCAGGCGCGCGGTGTGCAAGGCGTCACGGCCGAGGAAGTATTCATCGGCAACGGCGTGAGCGAGCTGATCGATCTCGTGCTGCGTGCGCTGCTCAACGACGGCGACGAGGTACTCGTACCAAGCCCCGACTATCCCTTGTGGACCGCCGCCGTGACGCTCAACCGCGGTCGGGCCGTGCACTATCCGTGCCGCCCGGCGAACAGCTTCGTGCCCGATCCGCAGGAGATCGCGAGCCTCGTGACGCCGCGTACGCGCGCGATCGTCGTCATCAACCCCAACAATCCGACGGGCGCGGTGTATCCGCGCGCCGTGCTCGAGCAGATCGCACGCCTCGCCGAGACACGCGGCCTGATCCTCTTCAGCGACGAGATCTACGATCAGATGCTGTACGACGGCGCCGAGTTCGTACCGATGGCGACGCTGGTGCGCGATACGCTCTGCGGCACGCTCTCGGGCCTGTCCAAGGTCTATCGGGCGTGCGGCTATCGCGTGGGCTGGGCCTCCTTCTCCGGCCGGGTGCGCGGGGCTGCGGATTACTTCAGTGCGCTGGAGCTGCTCTCATCGCTGCGCCTGTGCAGTAATGTCCCGGCGCAATGGGCGGTGCAGACGGCGCTCGGCGGCTACCAGAGCGTGCGCGAGCTCGTGACGCCCGGCGGACGCCTGTACGAGTCGCGCCGCGCGATCCTCGCGGCGGTCAAGCAGAGCCGGTTCCTGCGGCTCGAGCCGCCGCCCGGGGCCATGTATGCCTTCGTCGGCGTCGACACGCGTGAGCTGCCGGACTTCGATGATCAGCGCTTCGCGCTCGATCTGCTGGAGCAGAGGCACGTGCTGATCGCGCCCGGCGTGAGCTTCAACGTCCCGTACCGCACGCACTTCCGGATCACGAGCCTGCCGGAAGCCGCGATACTGCGGCAGGTCTTCGGCCGCATCGAGGAGGTTCTCGCAGGCTATGCCGGCGCGCCGCGCGAGCAGCCCGAGGGCAACGTCGTGGCGGCGGCGAATCGCTTCGGGTGAAGTCTCAGGAATTATCTATAATATCTTGTTTTGCTTGAGATTTCAGACTCTTTAGTTCGTGACCTCGACGCGGGCGGCACGCTCGTGGTACCGAGCCCGCAGCGTGCTGCGGCTCTGCAGCTCGCCTGCGCCGCGCGGCAGCTCGCCCGCGGCCACACCGCCTGGGTGACCCCCGACATCCGTCCCTGGAGCGTGTTCCTGGAATGGCAGGCGGGCCGTGCGCGCGAGGCCGGCGAGCGGCTGCCGCGGACCCTGTCCGCCGCCGAGGAGTGGTGGCTGTGGAGCGAGGCGACTCGGGCCGCGCTCGAGCAGGGCGGCCTCGATGGCGGCGCGCTGCAGCTCGAGGCGCTGCGTCGTGCGGCCCGCACGCTCTTTGACTGGCACATCTCGCCGGATCTTCTGGCACGCTCCGGCCGAGGCGAGAGCGAGGTTCTGGCGCGCGCCCTCGAGCGCTTCGATGCAACTTGCCGCGGCCTCGATGCGAGCGCGAGTCACCGCCTGCCGCGCCTGCTCGAATCCTCTCCGCCGGGCCGCGCCGTCACGTTCGCCGGCTTTGCCTCGCCCACCCCGGCGCGCACCGCACTCGCGGAAGCCTGGAGCACGCGGGGGGCGAGCGTACGCGAGCACCGCAGCGCGGGGCCGCCGGCCGCGGCCTCGATCCTCGAGGCCGCCGATGCCGCCGAGGAGCTCGAGCGCGCCGCGCAGTGGTGTCGCGCACGGCTCGAGGCCGAGCCGGGGCGGCGACTGCTGGTCGTCGTGGCCGACCTCGCCCAGCGTCGCGACGAGGTCGTGCGCCTCTTCACTCACGCGCTGGCACCCTCGAGCGCCGCGAGCCCCGGGGGCGAGCCGGAGAGCGCAGCCCTTGCCATCGAGGGCGGCCGCTCGCTCGCGGACTTTGCGCTCGTGCGCCACGCGCTCGCGAGTCTCAAGCTGCTGACGCGCGCGCTCGACCCCTCCGAGCTGAGCGGCTGGCTGCGGGCGGCCTTCTGGCGCGACCCGCGTGCGGGCGAGCGGGCGCGGCTCGATCTTGCGTTGCGGCGTGTCACGATCTCCTCCGTGTCGGCCGGGGCGCTGACGAGCGCGCTTGCGCACGTGACGGGCGAGCTCGCGCCGATCGCGGCGGCGGTACAGGCACGCCTCAGCGCGGCCGCGGGCGCGCTCGCAACCGAGAGCGGACCTGCCGCGCTGCACCTGTGGTGCCTGCGCTTCGCAGACGCTCTGGAGGCACTTGGCTGGCCGGGAGAGCGCGCGCTCACGAGCCCGGAGCAGCAGACCCGGACCCGTCTGACCGAAGTCCTGCGCGAGTGTGCGGCCCTGTCGGGGCATCTCGGGGCGTTGAGCGGCGCGCGCGCGGCGGCGCTGCTCGAGGCGCTGGTCGCGCGCACGGCATTCGCACCGGCAAGCGGTGATCCCGCGGTCACACTGAGTGCCGCGCTGACCGATCCCATCGTCCGCTACGACGGCATCTGGGTCACGGGCCTGCACGCGGACACCTGGCCGCCGCCCGTGCGCACCGATCCCTTCATACCGCTCGCTGCGCAGCTGGCGGCGGGAATACCTGCGGCGAGCGCGGCCGGCACACTCGCACAGGCGCGGGCGCTGCAGGCATGCTGGCGGCACAGCGCCTCCGAGCTCATCGTGAGCTGGCCGCGCCAGGACGCCGAGCGCACCTGCTCCGCGGCGCCTTTGCTGCTCGAGCTCGAGGGCTTGCGACCGATCACGGCCATGCCCGCGGCCGCGGCAGTGTCAGCCCGCGTGCGGGCCAGCCGCCGCATCGAGACCGTCCCCGATGCGGCGGGCGCACCGTGGGGCGGCGGAGCGCGGTTGCCGGCCGGAACGCGTCTCATCGAGCTGCAGAGCCGCTGCGCCTTCCGGGCTCACGCCGAGCTGCGGCTCGCCGCCGCGGCCCTCGAGACGGCCCGTCCGGGGATCGACCCTCGTGAGCGGGGTCGCCTGCTGCACCGCTCGCTCGAGCTGCTGTGGGCGAGCTTGCGCTCTTCGGCACAGCTGCGCGCGCGCAGCGATGCGCAGCAGCTGGATGGGCTTATCGCAGAGTGCGTGAGCCGGGCGGCAGAGCGCGAGCTCGAGCCGGCGGGACACGGCGGGCGCGCCGCGGCCGTGACGCGCGAGCGGGGGCGCGCGGAGCGCCTGATCCGCGAGCTGTGCGCTCTCGAGCTCACGCGCACGCCTTTCACGGTGCGCGAGTGGGAGGCGCGACGCAGCGTGGCGCTCGCCGGCGTGCAGCTCGAGGTGCGCATCGACCGCATCGATGAGCTCGAGGATGGCAGCTGGGCGATCATCGACTACAAGAGCGGCAAGCCCGTGAAGCTCGACTGGCTCGCCGAGCGGATCTCGCAGCCGCAGCTCCTGGTGTATGAGGCGGCCGCGGCCGGCGCGGTCTCGACACTGGCGGCCATCCATCTGGTACCCGGCCATATCAGCTATCGCGGCTTCGCGGACCATCCGGAGCGCCTGCCGGGCATCGCAACCGTCGGCACCGAGACGCCCTGGCCGTCGCAGATCGCATCGTGGCGAGCGGCGATCGCGGGCCTCGCGGGTGACTTTCTGGCCGGCGTCGCCGTGCTCAATCCCCAGCCTCAGGCCTGTCGGACGTGTCACCTGCACGTGCTCTGCCGGATCGCCGACGTGCCCGGCGGCGCCGAGACGGACCCCGATCCTGAGCCGGATTCGCGCGATGACTGAGGCGCAGCCGCTCACCGAGCACGAAGCCGTGCAGCTCGACGCCGCGGCACGCCTGCAGGCGCTCGATCCCGGGCGCTCGATCCTGCTGCAGGCCCCCGCGGGCTCCGGCAAAACCTCGGTCCTGACGCAGCGCTTCCTGCGTCTGCTCTGCACGGTCGAGGAGCCCGAGCAGATTCTGGCGATCACCTTCACACGCAAGGCGGCCGGGGAGATGCGCGAGCGGATCTTCCGCGCGCTGCGCGGCGAGATCGACGCCACGTCCGCCGAGGCGGCACAGCTCACCGCCCTTGCGGATGCCGCACGGGCGCACGCGCATGCGCGTGGCTGGTCGCTCGAGACACACCCCGGGCGGCTGCGTATCCAGACGATCGATTCCCTGAACCGCTGGCTCGCGGCGCGCCTGCCGCTCGCGGCGCGCTCTGCGGGGGATCTCACCATCAGCGAGCAGCCACAGTCGCTGTATCGCAACGCGGCCCGCAATGCGCTGCACGATGCGGAGAGCGAGCCGGCGCTGCGCGCCGATCTCGAGCTGCTGTACGAGCGCCTCGACAATGACTTTGGCCGCTTCGAGCGGCTGCTGATCGAGATGCTGCAGGCACGCTCGCGCTGGCTGCCGCACCTCCTCGGCGCAGCTCCCGGGCAGGATGTCGCCGCCGAGCTGCGCCAGCGTGTCGAGGCGAGCCTGCGCGAGATCGTTGCCGACCGTCTGGCGCACGGCGTGCGCCTGCTGCCGCGCCCGGTGCTCGAGGAGGGCGCAAGCCTTGCGCGCCATGCCGCCCTGAACCGGCGCGCGCGCGGGGATACGCCGCGCGCTCCGTGGCAGGCATGGCTCGCCGAGTCCTCGAGTCGCTGGCCGTACGATCTGCCGCGTTGGCAGGGACTTGTGCACCTCGCGCTCACCGATCATGGCACCTGGCGCACGAGCGTGTCCGTCAAGCAGGGTTTCCCGCCCGAGGAACCGGCCGTCAAGGCGCGGGCGCAGCAGTGGCTCGGGGCGCTGGCGCGCATCGAGGGAGTGCGCGAGCTGTTCGGCGAAATCGCGCTGCTGCCGCCCCTTGAGCTTGCGGGCGAGGACGCGGCGGCCCTCGGCGCGCTCGCGCGGGTGCTCACGCTGGCGGCCGGCGAGCTGCAGCTCACCTTCGAGCAGCACGGGCGCGTCGACTATCCGCACGTCGCCGCCGCGGCGCGGCGCGCGCTGATGCAGGAGGGCGCACCGACGGATCTTGGACTGCGCCTCGGTGAGCAGATCCGGCACGTGCTGGTCGATGAGTTCCAGGACACCTCGCTCGAGCAATGTGGGCTGCTCGAGGCATTGACGGCCGGCTGGTCCGAGGGCGACGGGCGCACGCTGTTCGTCGTTGGCGATCCGATGCAGTCGATCTACCAGTTCCGGGAGGCCGAAGTCGGATTGTTCCTGCGCACGCGCACCTGCGGGCTCGGGGCGCTGCGACTCGAGCCACTCACGCTGCGCCGCAACTTCCGCGCGGTGCCCGCGCTCATCGCCTGGACCAACCGGATCTTTCCCGCGTGCTTCCCGCCGCTCGATGACCCGCGCACCAGCGCCGTGCGCTATACCCCGTGCATCCCGGGTCGCAAGCCGCAGCCGGGAGGTGGCGTGCACCTGCACCGCACCTCACCCGGAGATGCGCGCGGTGAGGCCACGGCGATCGCACGACTCGTTCGCACGCTGCGGGCCGGCGAGCCTGGTGCCAGCGTCGCGATCCTGCTGAGCGCGCGCGCACACGCGGCCCCGATCGTCGCGGCGCTCGCGGAGGCCGGGATTCCCGTCGCCGGCGTCGACCTCGTGCCGCTCGCGGAGCTCTCGGTCGTGCGCGACCTGACGGCGCTCGCACGCGCGCTCGATCACCTGGCCGACCGCACGGCATGGCTCGGTGTGCTGCGTGCGCCGTGGTGCGGTCTGACGCTGTCCGAGCTTGCCCAACTGACTGAAGGGGCCGCCGAGCGAACGGTCTGGGAATCGGTGCAGGATGAGGGCGCCCTCGCGCGACTGCCGCCGGCGGCGCGTGCACGGCTCTCGCGCACGCGCGCGGCTCTGGCCGCGGCGCTCGCCGAGCGCGACCGGCCGTCCTCCTCGCGGTGGGTCGAGAGCACCTGGCTCTCGCTGGGCGGGCCAGCCGCGTGTGCGAGCGATGCCGATCTGCATCACGCCCAGGCATTCCTGCGCGCACTCGCGCGCTGGGCGGCGGAGCCTCACTGGACCGGCCCGCTCGCCCTCGGAGAGCTGCTGGACCAGCTCTATGCGGCCCAGTTCGCATCGCCCGCGGATGCCGTCCAGATCATGACGATTCATCACGCCAAGGGGCTGGAGTTCGACAAGGTGATTCTGCCGGGCCTCGGCCGCCGGGCGAGGGCGGACGCCGAGCCGCTGCTGCGGTGGTTATCGCTGCCCCGCGATCCGCGCGGCGCCGATCTGCTGCTCGCGCCGATTCCATCCCCCGAGCGGCGCGGGCGGGAGCCGCTCAACACGTACCTCAAGTCGCTGCAGCGCCGGCGCGGTGCACACGAGCGCGCCCGTCTCATGTACGTTGCGGCAACCCGAGCGCGCAGCGAGCTGCATCTCTTCGGCGAGCTGCCGCATGCGGCGGATGCACGGCGCGAGGCAGCCCCGCAGTCCGGAACGCTGCTCGCGACGTTGTGGCGCGCGCTTGCACCGGAGTTCCCGGCAGAGGTCGCCAGCGAGGCGCCGCGAGCGCCGGCAGTGCCCACGAGCGTTCCCTTGCAGCGCCTCACCGCGGATTGGTGTCTGCCCGAGCTGCCGCCAGGGCCCGTTACTGCCGCGCTGGCAATCGCCTCCTACGCGGCACCCGCGGAGGACACCGAGCAGGAGCTCACGCTCGACCCGGAGCGCTGCGCCGCGCGAGTCGTGCGGGATCTGCTCAGGCGCGCCGCTCGCAGCGGTCGGCCGCCGAGCCCCTGGAGCGAGCCTCTCGAGCGCGCGGTGCGCGAGCGCCTGGCGCGCATCGGAGTCCCGGGGGCCGCGGGCGACCCCGCCGCGCTCCAGGCCGCCAGGCTGTTCGAGGCTTGTCGCGCCGATCCACGCCTGCGCTGGATGTTCTCTTCGGCGCATCATGAGGTGGCCGGTCCGCTCGCGCTGACCGGACTCTACGAGGGACGACTCGCGAGCGTCGCGGCCGATCTGAGCTTCGTCGATGCGGACGGGGTGCGCTGGCTGATCGATTTCAAGG
>Ga0335081_10013036_pt1 | contig 13449 bp, 11 predicted proteins | sample Lox_Sample_35_FD_206713 | JGI IMG/M metagenome (GOLD analysis project Ga0335081, IMG submission 206713) | Soil microbial communities from Loxahatchee National Wildlife Refuge, Florida, United States - Lox_Sample_3.5 | ecosystem: Environmental > Terrestrial > Soil > Wetlands | place: USA...
GCGTCACGGCCATGGCCCGATGGCGATCTATCTCGCCAAACTGGGACAAGAACTGTTGCCCGGCGGTACGGTTTCGATTGAGGTCCGCTTACGCTTCTTAGTGGCGCTCGTGGCCTCCCTGGCGGTTGGATTGTCGTACTGGACGCTCAGGCGCTCCTTCGGAACGTCGCGGGCTGCAGCACTTGCCGGGTCTGGTTTGTTGTTGTTCAGCGTCATCCGCCTCGAAGAAACGAATATTATTGGACCCCACCATCTGATGCTGGCATGTACACTCGCGATAATCGCCTTGGGCTATCAGTGGCGCGACAAACCCACGCTGCACGCGGCCCTCGGTCTCGGCGCAGCGACGGCTTTTGGCGCACTCTCGATGACGTATGTGATACCTGCCGCTCTCTGTTGGGCCGTGGCCGTCAGCCTGGCTGGCAGAGAATGGTTCGGGTGGGAACGAACACACTTCAGGGTTTCATGGTTGGTCCTGGTAACATTTGCGACAGCGGCAATCGTTGTTGCAGCCTTGTGGCCCCCAGGCGTGGTCCATTCTGTCATCATTCACGATTTCAGCATCTATCTGCACTATCCACCTTTTCCAACCCTGGTGGGGGACCGCGTCGAATTCCCGCCACGCTCAGCAGTTATCTACTGGCTTGCGCATCTTGACGCGCCGATCTTCGTATTCTCCATCTCAATCATTTTAGGCGCTCTATGGAAGACATTCAGAAGCGGTCGCTTATCGTCCAAACACTCCTACCTGGCAATTTCACTGGCGTTCTTTGTAGCCACCATGCTGGCGGCGCATATGGCGGGAGCACGAAATGTGCTGCAGTTCATTGGGGTGCTGTGCCTGGCAACTGGCGCACTATTTGATGAAGCGCTTGGGTGCCAGCCCCGGCGAATTTGGTTCGGTTCGGCCGCAGTCATAATCCTGGCGGCGCTAAACCTGATATGGCATTCGCGGAGTTCCAGCTATACGCCATTCCTGGCGACCGACGGATACCAAGCCTTTTTGAAGGGAAACGAGAAGCGCCTGGCCGAAAAAACCAAAGCACTCGTGTCCGACCTGCCTGTTCTGAAGTTCTATGCTGGACAATACGGCACTTCGATTGCCTGGGATGTGAGCCAAATGCCATCGACCATTCGCGCCGACGTCCCCCTTCCTGAGGTCCAGTACGTCTTGATTTCTGCGCTCGCATACAACTATATGCCCGCGGACCATCCGATACGCCGTATCGTTGCGGAACACTGGAAGGTGGCATGGTCGTTCAAGGGCGACCATACCTGGGAAATTCGGCTTTACGAAAAACCGCAGGCGAATGCACCTTGATGTTACCTTGCCGTTCTGCCGCTACGGATTTTCCCTTTGACATCTCCACCGTCCTACTGTATTAATGCAATTAGTACAGTGAATCTGCGAATCGAACCCGGCGACGGCGTTCCCATCTACCTCCAGATCGTGGAGCAGGTCAAGCGCGCGGTCGCGCTGGGAGGCCTCAAACCGGAAGAAGGGCTCCCGTCGGTGCGGCAGCTTGCCGTCGAACTGACCATCAACCCCAACACCGTCGCGCGCGCGTATCTTGAACTCGAACACCAGGGCGTTATCTACAAACGCCAGGGGCAGGGGACGTTCGTCAGTGCGCAAGCGTCGGAGGCTTCCAAGCGCGATCGGCAGAAGATCGTCGGCGCGCTGTTTGAAAAGGCCCTTATCGAGGCGGTCAACTCCGGTATGGCCGCCGCGGAGATCGAGGAAATCTATCGCCACCTGATACACCGCTATAAATTGGAGACGCCATGAACGCCATTGAAGCTCATCAGCGCACCCGGCTTTTCGGAAGCGTGCGCGCCGTCGATTCCGCCACTTTCGACGTCGCGCCCGGCACGGTCCTGGGACTGCTGGGCCCCAACGGGGCCGGCAAATCCACTCTGCTCAAGCTGCTGGTCGGCCACCTGCGGCCCACTTCGGGAACCGCCACGGTACTCGGCCGGCCGCTGGAAAAACGCGATGCGTCGCTCTGGCTGCGCGTCGGCTATGTAGCGCAGCAGCGCTATCTCCCCGACTGGATGACCGGCGCCGAGTGCCTGCGCTTCGCCCGCGCCTTCCATCCGCAATGGGACAAGGCCAGGGTGGCGCGGCTCACCGGCCGGCTGGAAGTTCCGCTCGAAACCAAGGTCCGCGATCTCTCGCGCGGCCATTACGTGCGCCTACAAATCGGGCTCGCCCTGGCGCACAGCCCGGAGCTGATCTTCCTCGATGAACCGACTTCGGGCCTCGATCCGGCGGCCCGCCACGAGCTGCTCACGCTGCTGGTCGAGGAGATCGGCGAACGCGCCTGCACCGTGATCCTCTCCTCTCACCTGGTGGAGGACATCGAGCGCATGGCGGACACCGTAGCCATCATGGACGGCGGCAAAATTCTCGCCTGCGGCCCGGTGGATCAGGTCAAGACCGCATCCGCCACCCTGGAAGAAACTTTTCTCGAATACGTCGGCAGGAGGGCACAATGATTCGCGAAATCGTCTGGAAAGAATGGCGGGAGAATCGCTGGAAATACGTCAGCCTTTGGCTGGTCTTCAACGCACCGCTATTGATTCTGGCGCTGGCGCTCGCGCTGAGCCATACGGCGCGCTTACCGTTCGCCGATCTCGACAACCACAGCATGATGAAATACCTTCCGCTGGCGCTCGGCGAGAGTTTTATGGTGACGTCTATCTTCCTGCTGGTAACCGCCCTGGTGGCCGTGGCCACCGTCCTTCCGGAACTCGACTTCAAACTATTCTTCGTGTTCGAACAAGGCGTGCCACGCCGCCGCTACGTTTTTGCCAAGCTGCTCAATGCCGCGCTCCACGTGGCACTGGCTGTGTGCTTCGCCATCCTGCTGGCGCCGGCCGCCGTCTACGGCATGATGCTGATGGGCGGCAAAGTGACGCTGGCCGGATCGGGGTCCGCTTTCTCCGCGGTGATGGCTGCCGCGGCGCGAACCCTCCCGTTGTGCTGCCTCTTATCCCTGGTGGCCTTCGTGGGTTCCGCGTTGATTGCCGTGCTGGTGCGCCGATGGTGGGTGGCGATGGCATGTGCCACGCTGTTCGTGCTCTCGTTCGGCTATATCGCCTGGGGCGAGAATCCTTTCTTCAAAATGGACGATTTCTTCGAAGCTGTCGCCCCCGGCAAGACCATGAGTGTATCGGCGGGCTTCGGAAACGGCGGCAGCCCCTGGCTGAAGGTGAGCGATGTCTTCCCCATGCCCACGGGCTTCGCGCTTTGGCACTGGCAGCCGATCGTCACCACCGTGGTGCTGATCGTCCTGTTTTCGCTCGGCCTCGCCGCCGTCTACCAGCGAAAAGAGTTGAAGTGACGCACGCTACTTGGGCTGCGGCACGATGCGCAGATAGGGCTTGGGCGCTTTCCACCCGCCTGGGAACTTCTGCTTCGCTTCATCCTCGGATACCGACGGCAGGATGATGACGTCGTCGCCGCTCTTCCAGTTCACAGGCGTGGCCACCTTGTGATGGGCCGTGAGCTGTATGGAATCGAGCACCCGGAGCACCTCGTCGAAATTGCGTCCCGTGCTCATGGGATAGCTGAGCATCAGCTTGATCTTCTTGTCGGGGCCGATCACGAACACGGTGCGGACGGTCGCATTGGTGGCCGCCGTCCGGCCATCCGACGTGTCGCCGGCATCGGCCGGCAGCATGTCGTAAAGCTTCGCAACTTTCAACTCCGGATCGCCGATCAGCGGGTAGTTCACTCGGTGACCTTGCGTCTCCTCGATGTCCCCCGCCCATTTCCCGTGGCTGGTCACCGGGTCCACGCTCAGCCCGATAATCTTGGTGTTGCGCTTCTTGAAGTCTGGCTCTAAGCCGGCCATGTAGCCCAGTTCGGTGGTGCACACCGGGGTGAAATCTTTGGGGTGTGAAAACAGGACCGCCCAGCCGTCGCCGATCCAATCGTGAAAGTGTATCGTCCCCTGCGTAGTCTCGGCGGTGAAGTCGGGTGCAGTGTCGTTTATGCGTAAGGACATGGCAATATTATAAGGCACCCCAATGAAGCAAGACGCAGCATTCTTCGAAGGCAAGGAAGCTGTTCTCATCTACATCGCCAAGCGCCTCCGCGATGCCCTGAAGCTGGAAAGCATCTTCGCCGAGGCCGGCCTGGACTACGGCGTGGAAGCGGACGAGTACCGCGGCGGCATTATTTTCCACGCCGTGCGCACCGGCGCTTTCTTTTACGTGCTCCCCGACAGTCTTGCCGCCGCGCACGAAATCATGCGCCGCAACGGCTATAAGCCGTACGCGTGATGCCGCAGCCCGTTTGCCAATACCGGATTCCTTACGAACCGGCATTCAGCAGCGCCGCGCCGATATGCCTGAGCTGACATTCCCATAGCACCGTACGCCGGGCCACAGGTTCTGGCGCCGCGTAACATTGCGCACAAAGCGTTAGCAACGTGTTTGCTAAACTTTGAGCGATGCCGCGTGCCGGCCGGCCGTTCCAGCAGGAAAACTCATGACCTGGTTTGAGGCGCTCACAATCGTTCTCATAGCCGCCGGCGCCGCGGCTGTCGTCCTCACCCGCGACCCGCGGCGGCTGCGCGGCCTCGCCCGCCCTTGGCTGCTGGATACCGCGCTGGCCGCGGCGGCCGTGGCTTACGTCGTAATTGGCGCCGTGCCGCTCGTATTTCACCTGCCGTTTCTTTACCATTCGTTTCCCCTCGCCGCACTGGCGGCCCTGCTGGTTGCCGCCGGCGGGTTTGCTCTACTGCTGCTGCGTTTCCTGTTATGAGCGATGCGGCATTTTTGGCCGCGTCTCGGTGATTCTGGATACGTTGGCCCCGCCATTTCTCGCCGGTCTTCGGTAGACTATTTTGAGTGACGCCCGTTTCGGTGACGCCCGACCACCGCGATCTCGGCCGCGCGCTGGAGAGCGCGCGTGAAGAGACCGACCGTTTGTTTCGCCTGGTCCGCCCCGATTCGTTCTACGAGCGTCCGATTCCCGAACGTCACCGCATCCTGTTCTATGTAGGCCACCTGGAAGCGTTCGACTGGAACCTGATCGGACGCTACGCGCTCGATGTGCCTAGTTTCCACGCCGCATTCGACCGGCTTTTCGCCTTCGGCATCGACCCGCCGCCCGGCCGGCTGCCCGAAGACAAGCCGTCGGATTGGCCCTCGATTGCCGAGTTGGACCGATACAACCAGCGCGTTCGCGATGAAATCGAAAGCCGGCTGGATGAGGTTCCCACGCAGTTGCTGCACGTGGCCATAGAGCACCGCCTGATGCACGCTGAGACGTTCGCCTACATCCTGCACCAGCTTCCGTACGAACGAAAATCAGCCAACGGGTGGGGTGGTCACGCACCCGCGGCGGCGCCGTACCGGCCTTCCATGATCGACATTCCGGAGGGCGGGGCCGAACTCGGGCTGGAACCCGGTGCGGCCTTCGGCTGGGACAACGAATTCCGCCGCCACACGGTGACCGTGCCGGCCTTCTCGATTGCGCGTTACAAAGTGACCAACGGAGAGTACCTGGAATTTGTGCGCGCCGGCGCTTCGCCTCCGTTTTTCTGGGCGGAACGCCGCGGCCGCTGGTTTACCCGCGGCATGTTTTCTGAAACTCCTTTGCCGCTGGATCATCCGGTATATGTGACGTTCGAAGAGGCGCAGGCATATGCGCGGTGGCGCGGAAAGTCGCTTCCCACCGAGCCCGAATTCCAGCGGGCGCTGGCGCTGGCCCCGGACTCGACGGCCAACTTGAATTTCGAGCACTGGGACACCGTTCCCGTGACCGCCGGACAAGTTCCGAATCAACCCTCGCAGCTCACCGGTAACGGCTGGGAATGGACATCGACGCCGTTCGCGCCCTTCCCCGGTTTCGAGCCGTTTCCGTTCTACGCCAACTATTCCGCTCCCTTCTTCGATGGCCAACACTTCGTGTTGAAAGGAGCGTCGCCGCGCACCGCCGCGTGTTTTGCCCGGCCGTCGTTCCGCAACTGGTTCCGGCCCTCGTATCCTTACATTTACGCAGGCTTCCGTCTGGTAGATAAATAATGTTCGGTTCCGCACTCGACAATCAGTTTGCGCGGGAGGTGCGCGCCGGCCTCACCCGCGCCAGCCAAAAGACGCTGCCTTGCCGTTATTTCTACGACGAGATCGGCTCGGCTCTGTTCGAGGCCATCACCCAACTGCCGGAATACGGCCTCACGCGCGCGGACACGCGCATCCTGAAAACGCACGCAGCCGAAATTGTCGCGCGCCTGCCGCGCAACGTGGTGGTTGCCGAACTGGGCAGCGGGTCGGGGGCCAAAACGCGTCCCATTCTGGAGGCTCTGCGGCGGCTGCAGATTGTCCTCTACTACCCGATCGACGTATCGCGGCCCTCGCTGGCGCGCTGCGCGCAGGAGCTTAGCGGGCTGGGTGTGGTGGTGCCGCTCGAAGGCAGCTACCTCGATGGTTTGCGGGAAGTGGCGGCGCGCCGCGCGGAAGGCCAGGCGCTGGCGGTGCTCTTTCTGGGAAGCACCATCGGCAATTTCGAGCCCGAATCAGCCATCGATTTTCTGTATGCCATACGGCAGGTGCTGGTTCCGGGCGACGTGCTGCTGCTCGGCACCGACCTGGTGAAACCGGTGGAGCAGTTGAGGGCTGCTTACGACGATCCGATCGGTGTGACAGCAGCGTTCAACCTTAATATACTGGCCCGCATCAACCGCGAGCTGGAGGCCGATTTCGACATTCGCCAGTTCGAGCACGTGGTTCGCTACACGCGCGAAGCGCAGCGCATCGAGATGCACCTGCGCTCGCGCGTCTACCAGATAGTCAACATTCGCCGTGCCGACCTGATTGTGGACTTCGCGCGCAACGAAACCATCTGCACGGAAGCCTGCCACAAATTCACGCCCGCGCAGATCTGCGAGATGGCGCGCCTGGCCGGCTTTCGCGTGGCCGATTCGTGGACAGACAAAGAATGGCCGTTCGCGGAAAGTCTGTTGGCGGCGGTCTAAAGATTATTGGGCCACGAATGGACACGAATAAACACAAATAAAACCAAAGACCGTGTTCATTCGTGGCTGACATTGCTTAGCCCATGCTTAGCCCTGCTGCGCCGGCGCCGCCGTCTTTTCGTGAATTTCCTGCAAGCTCCAGACGCGGATGGGGTCGCGCAGGCGGGCGGCTACGGCGTCGGCGGCGGCGTGCGCGCCGCTGATGGTGGTGATGCAGGGGACGCGGTAGGTGACAGCGCTGCGGCGGATGGCTTTCTCGTCCAGGAAAGCGGGCGCGCCGGTGGTGGTGTAGATGGCAAGCTGGATGGCGCCGTCTTTCAACAGGTCCACCGCGTTGGGGCGGCCTTCGTTCACCTTGAACACGGTTTTGCAGGCGAGGCCGGCGTTGCGCAAGGCGGCGGCGGTGCCGCGCGTGGCCACAATGTGGAAGCCCAACTCCGCGAAGCGCCGCGCCACTTGCACGGCTTCCGCTTTGTGGTTGTCGTTGACGCTGAGGAAAATGGTTCCCTTCTCGGGTAGGGGGCTGCCGGCGCTGATCTGCGCCTTGAGGAATGCCTCGCCGAAATTCATTCCCACCCCCATCACTTCGCCGGTGGAGCGCATTTCAGGACCGAGCGCCGGGTCCACGCCGGGAAATTTATTGAAGGGAAAGACGGGCGATTTGACGAACACCTGCGGCACCGTGAGCCTGCCCGATACGATGCCGCCGGTCAGTTCGCCGTAGTCCTTCAGCTTGCGGCCCCACATGAGGCCGACGGCGATTTTCGGCAGGGGCACGCCCGCCGCCTTGCTGACGTAGGGGACGGTGCGCGAGGCGCGCGGGTTGACTTCCAGCACGTAAACGGTTCCGTTCTGGATGGCGTACTGCACGTTCATCAGGCCGATAACATTGAGCGCCTTGGCCAGCCGCACGGTATAGTCTTCGATGGCGCGCAGCGCGCCTTCCGGCAGCGTCTGCGGCGGCAGCACGCACGAGCTGTCGCCGGAGTGCACCCCGGCCTCTTCGATGTGCTCCATGATGCCCGCAATCAGTACGTCGTCGCCATCGGCCAGCGCGTCCACATCCACTTCGGTGGCGTTCTCCAGGAAGCGGTCGACCAGCACCGGCCGTTCCTGCGAGAAGGTGACGGCCTCGCGCATGTATTGCCGCACCATGTCTTCGTCATAAGCGATCACCATGGCGCGCCCGCCCAGCACGTAACTAGGGCGCACCAGCACGGGGTAGCCGATGCGCCGCGCCACGTCGCAGGCTTCTTCCACGCTGGTAGCCGTGCCGTTGGCGGGGCAGGGAATGGCGAGGTCGTCCAGCAGCTTGCCAAACAGCTTACGGTCCTCGGCGAGGTCGATGTCGGAAGGATCGGTGCCGATGATAGGCACGCCCAACCGCTTCAGCGGCAGCGCCAGGTTGAGCGGGGTCTGGCCGCCGAACTGTACGATAACGCCGTCGGGCTTTTCGGTGTCGCAGATATTGAGCACGTTTTCCAGCGTCAGCGGCTCGAAGTAGAGGCGGTCGCTGGTGTCGTAATCGGTGGAGACGGTCTCGGGGTTGCAGTTGACCATGATCGATTCGACGCCCATCTCCTGCAAGGCGAAGGAAGCATGGCAGCAGCAGTAATCGAATTCGATGCCTTGCCCGATGCGATTGGGCCCGCTGCCCAGAATCATCACTTTCTTGCGATCGCTGGGATTGGCCTCGCACGAGCTTTCGTAGCAGGAGTAAAGGTAGGGCGTGAAGCTTTCGAATTCGGCCGCGCAGGTGTCTACGCGGCTGAATACCGCTTGGACGCCCAGTTGTCTGCGGCAATTGCGAACGGCGATTTCGTTGGCGCCCCAGGCGGCGGCGAGCTGCACGTCGGAAATGCCGTAGCGCTTGGCCTGGCGAAATAGTCTTTCCGTGGCGGTGGCCAAGGAGGCTTCGCTCAGGATTGTTTCGAAGTCCACAACCTCTTTCATCTGGGCCAGAAACCACGGGTCTATCCGGGTCAGCTCGTGGATCTCCTCCAGGCTGTAGCCGGCGGTCATGGCGAAGCGGATGTAATTGAGACGGTCGGGCGAGGGAGTAATCAGCTTCTTATCGATGAGCGCCTTTTCGTATTTCTCGGCGCCGAACGCCTTGCCGGTTTCGAGACTGCGCATGCCCTTGGAAAGCGCTTCCTTGAAAGTGCGGCCGATGGCCATCACTTCGCCCACGGATTTCATCTGTGTGCCCAGGGTGGGATCGGCGCCGGGAAATTTCTCGAACGCCCACTTGGGGATCTTCGCGACCACATAATCGATGGTCGGCTCGAAGCACGCGGGGGTTTTGCGCGTGATGTCGTTGGGGATCTCGTCCAGCCGGTAGCCGACAGCCAGCTTGGCGGCGATCTTGGCGATGGGAAAGCCGGTAGCCTTGGAAGCCAGCGCGGAACTGCGCGACACGCGCGGGTTCATTTCGATGATGACCATGCGGCCGTCGGCGGGGTTGATGGCGAACTGCACGTTCGACCCGCCGGTATCGACGCCAATTTCGCGCAGGCAGAGGATGGCGCCGTCGCGCATCATCTGATATTCGCGGTCGGTGAGGGTCTGGGCCGGGGCCACGGTGATGGAATCGCCGGTGTGCACCCCCATGGGGTCGAAATTCTCGATGGAGCAGACGATGATGCAGTTGTCGGCGAGGTCGCGCATCACCTCCAGTTCGAACTCCTTCCAGCCGAGGGCGCTCTCTTCGATCAGCACCTCGTGGACGGGTGACAGCGCGAGGCCGCGCTCCAGAATCTCCACGAGGTCTTCACGGTTGTAGGCGATGCCGCCGCCCGTGCCTCCGAGGGTGAAGCTGGGCCGCAGGATGCACGGAAAACCGATCTGTTCGGCGAACTCCTGGCCGGCGCGGATGCTGTTGATGAGCTGCGATTGCGGCGTCTCCAGGCCGATGCGCCGCATGGCATCCTTAAACAGCAGGCGATCTTCGGCCTTCTTGATGGCGTCGATCTTGGCGCCGATCAGCTCCACGCCGTACTTATCCAGCACTCCTTTTTCGGCCAGTTCCACGGAGAGGTTCAGGCCGGTCTGGCCGCCCACGGTGGAAAGCAGCGCATCGGGCCGCTCGCGGCGGATGATCTCTTCCAGGTAGGGCGCGGTCAGGGGTTCGACATAGGTGCGGTCGGCGAGGTCGGGATCGGTCATGATGGTGGCCGGGTTGGAATTCACCAGCACCACTTCGTAACCGTCGGCGCGCAGGGCCTTGGCGGCCTGCGTCCCGGAATAATCGAACTCGCAGGCCTGGCCGATGACGATGGGGCCGGAGCCGATGATGAGGATGCGATGGAGATCGTTGCGCCGCGGCATTATCGGGCCTCCATCAGATGGGAATTGTGGGGCAGGATGGTATCCTGCGCGCCGGTTGGCAACCGGCGCTGGGGAGGCGGGTTACCAACCCGCCGCAGGTTAACAACCTGCCCCACGATTTTGCAAGAGAGCATCATTTGCCCTCCATCAGTTTTACGAAATCGTCGAACAGGTAGTGGGAATCGTGCGGGCCGGGCGCGGCCTCCGGATGATATTGCACGCAGAACAGCGGAAGGCTGCGGTGGCGGAAGCCCTCGAGCGTCCGGTCGTTGAGATTGACGTGGGTGATTTCCACGTCCGATGCCTTGAGCGAATCGGGGTCGACGGCGAAACCGTGGTTGTGAGAAGTGATCTCGACTCGTTTGGTGAGTTCGTTGCGCACCGGGTGATTGGCGCCGCGATGTCCGAACTTCAACTTGTAGGTTTTGCCGCCCAGCGCTAAACCGAGAAGCTGCTGCCCCAGGCAGATGCCGAAGATGGGTTTTTTGCCGATCAGCTTGCGGATGTTGGCGATTTCGGTGGTGAGCGGCTCGGGGTCTCCGGGACCGTTGGAAAGGAAGATACCATCCGGCTGGAGCGCCAGTACGTCTTCGGCGGCAGTGGTCGCCGGAACCACGGTCACGTGGCAGCCCACCTGCACGAGCCGGCGGAGGATGTTGTGCTTGATACCGTAATCGTAGGCCACTACATGAAACCGCGACTCGGCCTGAGGGGCCAGCAGGTCGGAGGGCGAGCAGGCTTCCACTGGCCGGTTCCATTCATACGGGGCGGCGGTGGTGACGCGGCTGGCGAGGTCGAGGCCGGCCATAGTGGGAATGGCGCGGGCCTTCTCCACCAGGCGGGCGGCATCGTGCTCGGTAGCGGAAAGCACACCGCGCATCACGCCGCGCGTTCGCAAGTGACGAACCAGAGCGCGGGTATCGAGGTCGGAGACCACGGGAATGCCGTGGCACGCGAGGAAATCTCCCGCCTCCGTATCCGATCGCCAGTTGCTGGCCAGGCGCGAGAATTCGCGCACCACCAGGCCCTCGATGTAGGGCCGCGACGATTCGTTGTCGTGGCTGCTGGTTCCGTAGTTGCCGATCTGGGGATTGGTGAGAATTACGATCTGGCCCGCGTAGGAGGGATCGGTAAACACTTCCTGATAGCCGGTGAGCGCGGTATTGAAAACCACCTCTCCGGAGCGTTCGGCAGGCGCACCAAAACTGCTGCCCTCGAAGACCGTGCCGTCTTCCAAGGCGAGGATGGCAGTGTTCAAATCAGGCTATTCCTTCCGTGGGAGGCGTAATTCTCATTCTAACAGGACGGAGGGCCGGAAACACGTGGTTTGCGGGGCGCGATCGGGGCCTGGCAAAGAGCGGGTGGCGCAAGGGGGTGACGCAAGAAGCGAGAGGCCGAGCGATTTTTGCGCAAAAATAAGTGCTTTGCATGGAGCGGGTTGCGGAGAGAGGGAGAAAGAGGGTGACGCACCGGGGCGGCTCGATCGAGCTTGGCGAGACTTCTCGTTATCTCCCTCGAAAATTGATACTTGGACCAGGGGTTACGCCAAGATCCACTTATTGATTCGTCAACTGATACCAGTCCAATTTCAGGGCGAATAGCGCCAGATTGTTCTCCCAAGGCCCTCCGCGCCTCAGCCTCATCCGGTCCGTCGAGGGGTAGTTCATACCCCAAATGAGTGTCATCGCGGCGCGATATCCGGCAGCGCGAACCAGTTCCGTGTTCGAGGGGCCGATATCCTCCTCGCGTCCGTTCGGATAAGCAAAGTAGAGAACCCGCTGTTGTAATTCCTCTTCGATCCGTCGCTTACATTCAGAAATCTCCCAATCCGCTGCGGAACATGTCAGCCTGGAAAGAAACGGATGAGTGACGGTATGGCCGCCAAAATCAATGCCGTGGGCCTTCATCAAGCGCACTTGTTCCCAAGTCAGCATTTTGTTTCTCCGTTCGCTTTGAGACGGCATTCCAAGCTGTTTCCAGATTTCCGCCAGCCGTTGTTTCCGCTCGGCATCTTCGAGTGACCGCAACAGCAGAAAAATCTGACGGCCGGACAGCACACGTTCGGGCAGCGTACGCATCCAGAAACGCCGTGGAACATCGATTTCCAGATCGAGGTATTCCCGTGTGGTCCTTTTAACGGCCTCGGCCAACCTCTCGAACCACAATGGCTCGCCCGAATCGATGCTCCCGGTGGTCAGGAAGATAGTCGCAGGCAGGCCATAGCGCTGGAGAATCGGAAAAGCGTTCTCGTAATTGTCGCGATATCCGTCATCGAAGGTTATTCCGATCAATGTCTCGGTCGACTCGCTTTCTTCCAAATGCCGCATGATTTCAGGGATACTCGCCACCTTGTGGTGTCTCGCCAGATACTGCATCTGCCCTCCAAAAGCGCGGGTTGATACCGCTTCGAAAAAGGCGTCGTCTTCGTCGTTTACACGGTGGTAGTACAAGATACGGGCTGCCGGCTCATTCCGGCTGTGCCAGGAGAACTTCTGGCGGCTGCCGATAGGAGAAACCGAGAGCTGATACCGCTCACGCAAGCGCCGGGACAACGACGGCATGCCCGAATACAAGTAACAGCCGGCGGCCATCTGCCTCGCCCAACCACAGTCGCTCGTGACAGGCCGGCGTGGCGCCGTTTTGCGGCATCGCGCGAACAGATTCTTGTAGCTCCTGCGGGCCATGAGAATGCGCAGGCGATGTTGGATGTCCCCGCCGCGGTCTGACTTGTAACGGTTCATGCCGCCGAGAACGTCGTATTCGACGATTCCCTCTTTGAGTAGCTCGCGGATTGACCATGCCCGCAATGCGATGTCCGGGGTCAAGTGCTCGGAAGCGGGCTCGTACCCCTCCTGTACCTGCGAATAAATGTTGTGGTAGATCAATCCGTATTGGTAAGCCAGGACCTGCCCCTCCCACTCCAGATAGCTGAACCGCAGCCAGCGCCGTTCGAGCAAGAGGCAGGACAGACTGAGATAGAAATTCCATTTGGCGTCTTGTCCCAAAACACAATTCTCCCCTTCGCGTGCCCGCCTTCGGGTGTGGGGATCGAATAATACCGCGAGAAGCTTTTCCAACTGACTGGCGGTATCGCAGAAAGCAAGCCGGACTTCTGTACGGTTCTCCAGGTTGC
>Ga0335081_10013037_pt1 | contig 13448 bp, 9 predicted proteins | sample Lox_Sample_35_FD_206713 | JGI IMG/M metagenome (GOLD analysis project Ga0335081, IMG submission 206713) | Soil microbial communities from Loxahatchee National Wildlife Refuge, Florida, United States - Lox_Sample_3.5 | ecosystem: Environmental > Terrestrial > Soil > Wetlands | place: USA: Florida...
ATGAACGCCAGCACCAGTGCGACGCCGGCGGCGAGCGAGATCACGACCTCGGTGCTGCCCCAGCCCAGCGACTGCGAGCGGACCAGACCGAAGACGAGACCGAACAGCCCGGCCGACGCGAGCGCGAGGCCGGTGAGGTCGAGGTGCTTGACCAACCCGCGGCTCTCCGACAGGCGGACGCCGGCGAGCGGGACCAGGGCCAGACCGATCGGCACGTTCACCCAGAAGATCAGGTGCCAGGACGCGGCCTGGGTCAGCGCGCCGCCGACGAGCGGCCCCGCCGCCACGCCGACGCCGCTGATCGCCGACCAGGCGCCGAGCGCCAGTCCGCGCTGTTCGGGCGGAAAGGCCTCGGCCAGCAGCGTCAAAGTCAGCGGCGTGACGATCGCCGCGCCCACGCCCTGCAGCGCGCGGCTGGCGATCAGGAAGCCGATCGTGGGAGACAGCGCCGCGGCTGCCGATCCGGCGGTGAACACCGAGATCCCGATCATGAACATCCGCTTGCGGCCGAACCGGTCGCCGAGCGCCGCCCCGGTTAGCAACAGCACCGCGTACGCGAGCACGTACGCGTTGACCGTCCACTCGAGCGTCTGGATCGAGGCTCCGAGATCGCGGTGGATGCTCGGCAGCGCGACGTTGACGACGAGGTTGTCGAGCACGGTCATGAACAGCCCGAGCGAAACGATCATGAGCGTCCAGATCCGGCGGCTTTGGCTTGTGGTCTGTTGCATGCCTCCTCCATTCGCTCCTTAGTGAGTGCTAACTAACGCAGAGATTAGCAGCCACTAATAAGCTGTCAAGGCCTGCCGGCAAATTTCTCACCGGCCGGAAGGCGAGCTCGCTTTACGCTCGCTCGACGCCCCGGCGGCTACCACCGGCTTGGTGAGCAGGGGACTAACCGAACGCATACGCGGCCGGGCTGGTGAGGGCGGCGGCGGAGCTCAGCTGTCCCACTACCGCGGGCTCGACGGCCTCCGCGGGATCGCGGTGGCGTCGGTCCTGCTGTACCACGGCGGCGTCGCCTGGGCCCGAGGCGGCTTTCTCGGGGTCGAGGTGTTCTTCGTCCTGTCTGGTTTTCTGATCACGTCGCTGCTGCTGGCCGAGTGGAGCTCATCGGGGACGATCTCCCTGGGCGCGTTCTGGCTCCGGCGCGCGCGGCGGTTGTTGCCGGCACTGTTCTGCCTGGTCGCGGTGATCGGTCTGTACTACGCCGCTGCCGGATCCTCGCAGGCGATTCCCGGACTCAAGGGAGACGGGATCTCAGCGCTGACCTACTACAGCAACTGGCATCAGATCGCCGGGGGTACGAGCTATTTCGCCGCCACCGGGCCGGTCTCGCCGCTCGAGCACACGTGGTCGCTCGCGATCGAGGAGCAGTTCTACCTGGTGTGGCCGGTCCTGCTCGCCGGCGTCCTCTGGCTCGCCACGCATGCGACCCGCGTGACCCGCGCGGCCCGCCTGACCCGCGGGACGTCGCCGTTCGGCCGGACGCTCGGTCCGGGCGGCCGGCGTCCGCTGGCCGTGCTGCTCGGCGTGACCGTCGCCGGCGCGGTCGCCTCGGCGCTCGACACCGCGCTGCAGTTCGACGGCGGCCGGAACCTCGACCGCGTCTACTACGGGACCGACACGAGAGCGGCCAGCCTGCTGATCGGTGCGTCGCTGGCGATCGGCCTCGCGATCTGGCGCGCCGGCGGCGTCAGCCGCGGCGGGCGCGAGCGGTTGCCGGCGGCGGGCTCGCCTGCGCAGCGCGTGCTCGGCGCCGGCGCGTTGCTCGCGCTCGCCGGCGTGCTCGCGGCGAGCGCCTTCGCGGGTGGCTCGGACGGCTGGCTCTACCCCTCGGGTCTGCTGGCGCTCGACGGCGCGGTCGTGCTGCTGATCGTGGCCTCGGTGTCGTTCCCGACGGCGCTCGCGGCCCGGGCGCTCGGCGCCCGGCCGCTGCGTGCCCTGGGGAAGATCTCGTACGGGCTGTACCTGTGGCATCTCCCGCTGTTCCTGTGGCTGAGCGCCGACGCGGTCGGGGTCGGCGGCACCGGCCTCCTGCTCGTGCGGCTTGCGGCCGCGCTGGCGGTCAGCACCGCGTCGTATGTCCTGATCGAGCAGCCGATTCGCCAGCGACGACGGCCGACATGGCTGGTGCGAGCGCTGGCGCCGCTGGCGGCAGGTGGCGCGGTGGCGGCGCTGCTGCTCGCGTCGGCGGCGGACCAGCTCCCGGTCGGGATTCCCGCCGCCGCGATCCTGCCGAAGCCTCCGCCGCAGCTCCGCGGCCACGATCCGTCGTGCACGGTCGCGCTCGAGGACGCTCCCGACTACGGCGTCGCGCCCGTGCCCGAGAACAAAGAGACGCAATTCGTCTACAACGCGCTGGGGGCCCATGAGCTGACCTGGAGCGGGTCGAGCACGAAGGCCTTCCAGACCTGCCCTCCCAAGCGGGTGCTGATCGTCGGCGACTCGCTGGCGTTCACGCTCGGCGTGCCGTGGCTGGGCGACGAGGAGCGCTACGGGATCGAGCTCGCGGATGGCGCGATGCTGGGGTGTGCATTCACCACCGAAGGGGAGCTTGACGTCGGCGGGACGTGGCAGGGGCAGTCCGCCGGTTGCTCCACGGCCCCCGAGCGGTGGGCGCAGGAGGCTCGCGCGATCCACGCGCAGGCCGTGGTCGTCGAGCTCGGGTACCGGGATCAGTTCGACTGGAAGATCAACGGCCACGTCGTCCATCTCGGTCAGCGGGCGTTCGACGCCTACGTCCAGAACCAGATCGACCGCTTCGTGCAGATTCTCGGCGCCGGCGGCAGGAAGATCCTGTTCTTGTCGGTCCCCTACATGGATCCGCCGAATCTCCCGGACGGCTCGCCGGCGCCGGCCGCCTCCCCGGACCGGCACGCGCTGATCAACTCGATGCTCCGGGCGGTCGCCCGGCGCCATCCGTCGACGGTGTCGGTGCTCGACATCGACCAGACGGTCTCCCCCGAAGGTCACTATGACGCCAACGTCAACGGGCAGCTGTGCCGGTTCGACGGGGTCCACTTCAGCGCCTACTGCGGCGACCTGCTCGAGCCGAGCGTGCTCGGGGAGGTGCGCAAGCTGATCGGCTGACCGTTACCTTCCCCGCGTGCGTCGATACCTCTGGGGAGCCGTGGCGCTGGTCGTGCTGTTCAGGATCGGCACGGCCGTGGTGAACTCGGATGCGCCGGCTTCGGCGACCCTGGTGCCGGTGCCCGCGGGCAGCCACTGGATCACGACCTGGGGGGCGAGCCCCCAGCGGGCGACCGCGGGCAACCTGTCACGAGCGGGTTTCCGCGAGGCCACGATCCGCGAGATCGTGCTCACGAGCGCCGGCGGGGTCCGGGTCAGGGTCCGGCTCACGAACGCGTTCGGCAGCGCGCCGCTTCGGATCGGCCTGGCGGCGGTGGCGATCGACGACAGCGGCCCGAACACGGTCGCGGGCACGTCGCGCCCGCTGTACTTCGCCGGCACGCGGTCGGTGCTGATCCCGCCCGGCGGTGAGGCGACGAGCGATCCGGTGCGGTTGGCGATCCCGCCCGCCACCCGTCTGGCGATCAGCATCTTCCTCCCGCGGCCGACCGGGCCCGCGACGCAGCACGCCGACGCGCAGCAGATCAACTACGTCGCGGCCGGAGTGCATGTCGGCGGCGGGGGCGGTCCGTTCCGGATCCGCACGGCCTCCTGGTACTTTCTCGACGGGGTCGACGTGCTCGGTTCGCGCCGCGCGCTCGGATCCGTGATCGCGCTGGGCGACTCGATCACCGACGGCGTCGGTTCCCCGTATGACCAGAACGGGCGCTGGCCGAACTACCTCGCCGCCCGCTTCAACGATCGGTCGGGGGCCACCCTCGCGGTAGTCGACGAGGGGATCGGCGGCAATCGGGTCCTCAGCAGCGCCCGGTGCTGCGGCGTCGACGCCGTCGCCCGGTTCGAGCGGGATGTGCGCGACCAAACGGGCGCTCGCGACGTGATCCTGCTGGAAGGGATCAACGACATCGGCGCCAGCCAAAGCAGCGGTCCGCTGACGGCGCCCCACACCGCAGTGTCCGCTCTGAAGATCGTCGAGGGCTACGAGCGCATCATCACGCTCGTCCATACGGCCGGGCTGAGGATCTTCGGCGCGACGCTGACCCCGTTCGAGGGCGCCCGCTACTGGACGCCGGCGGGGGAGGCCAAGCGCGAGGCCGTCAACCACTGGATCCGCACGAGCGGCGCGTTCGATGGTGTGATCGATTTCGCCACCGCCACCGCGGCCCCCGGCGATCCCGAACGGCTCAACCCGGCTTACGACAGCGGCGACCACCTGCACCCCAACGCGGCCGGCTACCGGGCGATGGCCGCCGCGGTCAACCTCGGCGCGTTGCTCCGGGCGGGTTAGGCGATCGAGCGACTCGCTATCGCGAGATCCGCCGCTCGGCTCGCGGGCCGTGGCAACCGGTACCGGGTCCCCGCTGCTCTACTCGCCGTGGGTGACCGGCTCGGCTTCGCTGCGCGGAACCGGCTCGTCCTGGCTGCGTGGCACCGGCTCGGCGTCGATCGCCTCGTCGAGACAACGCAGGGCGTACCCGTAGCGCAGCATCTTCTCGATCCGGTCGCGCTGCAGCTCGCGCCAGCTGAGCGTCTTGGTCACGAGCTGCTGCTGCAGCTTCTGTGTGGCGGTGGCCACGTAGCTGGTCCAGACCTCGTGCGGGAGCGTCATCACGGAGTCGAACTGCTCGGAGGCGATGTCCCGCACGGGATCGAGCAACCGCTTGATCGCATCGGGGTCGCTGCCGAGCCGCGCGGCGCCCGGCTGGGAGCCGAGATGAAACGCGGACGGCCTGAGCGTCGGCTGGCCCGTCGGATCGACCAGAACGACTCGGGTCGCGTACCCGACAACCATCGCGTTGCGGAGCGCGCGCTGAACCTCGGCTCCGGTCGCCTGCTCCCGGTTCCCGTAGCTCTCGACCAGCCGGTTGCCGAGCGGAGTCGTCACCGGGCTGAGGGCGTCCATCCGCGCCGAGGCGGCGGTGGCGGCGTGCCACACCTCCTTGATCCACTTGCGGCCGTCGCGCGCGAGCGCCTTGTGCAGCTCGCGGCGGGTCATGCGCCACGACTGACGACGCGCGCGCTCCTTCATCCGGGCCACCCTACCAACCGTCTTCAGCCGCATCCGCAGATCATTGCACCGTCCGCGGCGGATGCGAACATGCGTTCGATGTCGTACGTCGAGCTCCACTGTCATTCGGCCTTCTCGTTCCTCGACGGGGCCTCACTGCCCGACGAGATCGTCCCCGCGGCGCTCGAGCTGGGCTACGAAGCGGTTGCCCTCACCGACCACAACTCGGTGTCGGGCTCGATGGAGTTCGCGGTCTCGGCGCGGGCGCTCGGACTGCGCCCGATCCACGGCGCCGAGGTCGACCTCGCCGACGGCCGGCATCTGACGTTGCTCGTGGAGGACGCCCGCGGCTGGTCGAGCCTGTGCCGCATCCTGACGCTCGCGCACGCGCATACACGGGAAAATCGAAACCCACCCACCCGCCCCCCGACCTCCCCTCCCTCCCAGGCGTTCGTCGAACTCACCGACGTGATCGACCATTCCGAGGGGCTGGTCTGCCTGAGCGGATGCGCGCTGCGGGGGGTGCACGACGAGTTCACGCTCAGGCGCCTGCTCGATGCGTTCGGATCCGATCGCCTCCGGGTCGAGCTCCAGCGGCCGTTCCTGCGTGACGATCGTGCCCGCAACCGGCGCCTCGAGCGAGCCGCGACGCGGCTCGGCGTGACGTGCGTCGCGACCGGGAACGTGCACGCGCACACGCGCGCCCGGGCCCCGCTCCAGGACGCGCTGGTGGCGGTGCGACTGCACGCCACGCTCGACGCCTCCGAGCCCGAGCGGCGGGGCAACTTCAGCCACGTGCTCGCCTCGCCGGCGGCGATGGCGAGTCGCTTTCCCGATCATCCCGAGGCGGTGGCGGAAACGGCGGCGCTGGCGGAACGGCTGCGGTTCGATCTGACCAGCGACCTCGGGTACCGGTATCCGGGGTCGGAGGACGCGACGGCGATGCGCCAGCTCTCGGAGCTGTGCCAGTCGCGGTTGGAGGACCGCTACCGAGACGCCGGCTCGACCAGTGGGGAGGCGCAGGCCCGTCTGGAGCAGGAGCTCCGGATCATCGAGAGGCTCGGTCTGCCGGGGTTCTTCCTGCTCCACCACGACATGCTGGAGCTGGCCCGGGAGGTGGCGCTCGAGGTGCGCGGACCCGGCAGCGTCCGCAGCCTGCTGCCGCCCGGGCGGGGTCGCGGCTCGAGCGTCTCCTCGATCGTCTGCTTCCTGACCGGCCTCTCGCACGTCGACCCGATCGCCAACGACCTGTTGATCGGCCGGTTCCTGAACGAGGAGCTGACCTCTTTGCCCGACATCGACCTCGACTTCCCGCGTGACATCAGGGAGAAGCTGATCCCGTGCGTCCACGAGCGCTACGGACACGACCGCTCGGCCCTGGTGGCGGCATTCCCGACCTACCGCGCGCGCGGGGCGATCCGCGAGCTGGGCAAGGCGCTGGGGCTGCCGCCGGGGGAGATCGAGCGCGTGGCCCGGGGCAGCGAGGGGTGGGACGCGCGCGAGGTGAGCCGTGACATTGACAATGTGTTCAGCGGGCGCCGCGGGACGACGGGTCGCTGGGCGTGGCTCGCGCGCCTGGCTGCCGAGGCGCACGGACTGCCGCGCCACCTGAGCCAGCACTCGGGCGGGATGATCGTCGCCACCCGGCCGCTGCTCGACTGCTGTCCGATCGTGCCGGCGGCGATGGAAGGCCGGCAGATCGTTCAGTGGGACAAGGATTCCTGCTCGGATGCGGGGTTCCTGAAGATCGACCTGCTCGGGCTGGGGATGCTGTCGGCGGTCGAGCGCGCGGTCGAGTTGATCGCGCGCACCCGCGGCGAGGAGATCGACCTGAGCCGGATTCCGTATGACGATCCGGCCACCTACGGGTGCATCCAGAGCGCCGACACGACCGGGGTGTTCCAGATCGAGAGCCGGGCCCAGATGCAGTCGCTGTACCGCACCCGGCCGGAGAACCTGAAGGACCTGACGATCCAGGTCGCGATCGTCCGGCCGGGCCCGATCCAGGGAGGCGCGGTCAACCCGTACATCGAGCGACGCCAGCGCCTGCGCGTCGACCCCGGCTACGAGGTCCCCTACGACCATCCGTCGCTCGAGCCGGCGCTGCGCGAGACGCTCGGATCGATCATCTTCCAAGACCAGGTGATCGAGGTGGCGATCGCGTTCGCCGGGTTCTCGCCCGGCGAGGCGGAGGGGCTGCGGCGGGCGATGAGCCGCAAGCGCTCCGACGCGGCGATCGAGGCCTACCACAAGCGCTTCGTCGCGGGGGCGCGCCGCCGGCACGGCGTCGACGAGGAGACCGCGGAGCGGGTGTTCGCGATGGTCCGGGGCTTCTCGGGCTTCGGCTTCCCGAAGGCCCACGGGGCCGCCTTCGGCCTGCTCGCCTACCAATCGACCTGGCTGCGCGTCCATTACGGGCCCGAGTTCCTGTGCTCGCTCCTGAACGAGCAGCCGATGGGTTTCTACCCGCCCGACGCGCTCGTCCACGAGGCCCAGCGGCGAGGGATCGAGGTGCTGCCCCCGGACGTGAACAGCAGCGCTGCTGCTTGCGAGATGGAGGAGAGCAGGGTCCGCATCGGCCTCGGCTACGTCCGGGGCGTCACCGAACAGGAGGTGACCGAGTTGATTGCGGTGCGGGAGGCCGGCGGGCGGTTTCGGACGCTGGGCGATCTCGCATCGCGGGCGAGCTCGAGCGCCTCCTCGCTGGAGATGCTCGCCTGGTCGGGGGCGTGCGACTCGCTCGTGGAGGGCGCGCCGTCCGGCTCCGAACGCCGCGTCGCTCTGTGGCAGCTTGGCGTGGCGACGCCGGGGACGAGGGTGCCGGGCGGGGTCCAGCTGGCGCTCCCGCTGGACCTGCCGGCACCGCCCGAGCTGCGAGCGCTGAAGCAGTGGGAGTCGATGCTCGCCGATTACGGCACGATCGGGCTGACCACCCACTTGCATCCGATCGCGCTGCTCAGAGACCGGCTGCCGGGCAACCTGGTCAGGAGCCGTGACCTGGGCGCGCTGCGCCACGGAACGCGGGTCAGCGTGGGAGGGCTGGTGGTGGCGCGTCAACGTCCCGGCACCGCGAACGGGATCGTGTTCGTACTGCTCGAGGACGAGTTCGGGACGATCAACCTGATCGTCCCCGCCCCGATCTATGAGCGCCACAGGCTGACCGTGAGGACCGAGCCGTTGATGATCGCCGGGGGCAAGCTGGAGCGGCTGCCGGCGGCGGGCGGCGCGATCAACATCCTGGTCGATCGGGTCCAGCCGATCTCGGCTCCCGATCACCTGGTCGCCGAGATCAAGGACTTCTCGATGCTCGACGAGGAGGTGCGCCGCGGGCTCGAGGAGCGGACAGCCTCTCGGGGGCCGGCGGAGCAGACAGCCTCTCGGCAGAACGACGCAGAGGACTTCCGAGCGGTCGCTCCACCCGTCATGAGCTTCGCCTCGGGACGGCGGCGGTAGCGATGTCGGGCGTACCGGTTATCCGTTCGCCGGGTCGGCGCGGTAAGGTGCCGCTCCGTGCTCGCCGTCCTGCTGTTCGCCGCGTTCTGGGTCGTGCTCGGCCTCGGGGTGTTCTTCCTGGGCGTTCGCGGTGGCCCCGGTGCCGCGCAGGGCCGGGACCAGGGCTGGCGGGGGCGCCGGGCGATGGGCTGGACCCTGGCCGTCATCTACGTCGCCTTCGGGGTCGCGATCCCGACGCTGATCCTGCTCGGAAACCGCAACAGCGCCAACGGTCAGGTCGGTGGGAGCGAGCTGACGCAGGCCGAGAAGCGCGGGCGCGAGCTGTTCGGACAGCACTGCGCGCTATGCCACACCCTGGCGGCGGCCAACGCGGTCGGCAAGGTCGGCCCCAACCTCGACGTGATCCAGCCGACCGAGCAGCTCGTGCTGCACACGATCCAGTACGGGTGCCTGCAGAATCCGCCGTCGGGCAGCCAGGAGGCATGTCTCGCTGAGGGGACGATGCCCGCCGATGTCTTGCAGGGCGTCGATGCCACCGACGTGGCGCAATTCGTGGCCAAGGTCGCGGGCAACGAGTAGACGCCGGCGCCGACCGCGTGCCTGCCGGCGCCGACCGCGCCGACCGCGCCGCCCGCCGGCGGGGGCGGCGACTCCGCGCCGACCGCGCCGCCCGCCGGCGGGGGCGGCGACTCCGGCGCACGAGCAGGCCGCATCTTGCGGGGAAATGGTCACGGGCGAGGCAGTATTCCGTCCGTCGCCGCTGTTAGGATCGCGCCTCGAAATCTGAATCCCGCGCCGCTCGACATCGGAGCGCTGGGAGCGGGGGAACCAAGTTGTTGGGGCGAATCGTGCTCGTCCGTCAGCTAACCCCGTAAGTACGAGAAAGAGGTCGGTGAGATTGACCCAAGCTGGCGCTTCTGTGCGCCCTCGGCGTGGGAATGTTGCGCCGTGGTGGGAGGAGCTCGATAGCGAGGCCTTCCGGGAGTTTCGTGCTGCCACGATCGCCGAGCCCGTCCCGCCCGCCGTCCCGTTCGCGCTCGAGCACGAGGCCGAGTTCGGGCGCGAACGCCCGGTGACGTGGGCCCCCCGCGCAGCCAACGGCCGCCGGACCGTGCAGATCACCGGCCGCGGGGCCGAACGCAACCTGCCGGCGGCGCGCCCGACGCTCCGCCGCCACGAACGTGCGGGCTTCAAGCCCGACCGGGCGGCGATGTGGGCCGTGCTGCTCGGTCTGCTGCTGGTTCTCGTCGCCGCCACCAGCGCCCTGCCTCACTGAGCGCCCCGCCTCACGGAGCCCCGCCCTCGCCGCCCTCGCCGCCCCGAGTGAGGGACCGATCCGTCGCCCTTACGCATCTCGGGACCCCGGCTGATCCAGGCTTTATGACCCGACGTATATAAGGGTAGAGGCGCTGTGGCCCGGGCGGCGGAGACGTGTTGGGCGGACGCTAAGCGGCTCAAAAGTGGTGCGTCCCCCACTTGTGCGCTCGGCCACCCACATCTACACTTATTTAGCGTAAGCAGGTCTCGAAAGTGAAGGGCACGACGCCCTTTCTTACCCCCCGGACCTACTGGTGATCAACATGAAGACTTCGATGAGCAGATTTCAAATCCACGACGACCTGACCGCCCCTGAGGGCTCGGTCCCGGTGTTGCGAGGTGCGCTCGCGACGGGCGGTCAGCTCCCGAACTTCCTTGGCGTGCTGGCGGGTTCGCCCGCGGCGCTGCGGGCGTACGCTCGCTTCCGCTCGGAGCTGCGCCACGGCAAGCTGACGCTGTCGACGCTCGAGCGGATCGCGCTCGCGGTCGCCGAGTACTACCAGTCCGAGCCCGGAATCGCGATGCACTCGCGAACCGCGCGGGCGGCCGGGCTGGCGCTCGACGAGGTCGCGCTCGCGCGTCAGTTCAACTCCAAGGATCAGCGCGAGGCGGCGTTGCTCCGCTACCTGCACGCGTTGCTCGAGGAGCGCGGCCGCGCGCCGATGCACCTCCACGAGGAGGCGCGCGAGGCCGGCTGGGATGACGAGCAGATCCTGGAGGCGATCGCGACGGTCTCCCTCGAGGGGTTCACCGCGATGGTGAACGTCGCGGGGGACGTACCCGTCGACGGCTCGAGTGAGGCATCGCGCGCGTTGCAGGCGGCGTAAGCTTCTCAGCGACGCACGATGGGAGCGCCCGAGGACACGGCCGAGTCTGATCGCGGCGACGCTCGCTCGACAGGTTGCTGTCCGCTCTACCACGAGGCGGTGGAACTGGTCGGGCGGCGGTGGACGGGGGCGATCCTCGCGGTCCTGATGGAGGGCGCGCTCCGCTTCTCCGAGATCGCGCAGGCCGTCCCCGAGCTGTCCGACCGCCTCCTGTCCGAGCGGATGAAGGAGCTCGAGCGCCGCGGCATCGTCGAGCGGACGGTGATCGCCGGCCCGCCGCTCAAGGTCGAGTACGAGCTGTCGCAGATGGGCCGCGATCTCGAGCCCGCGCTCGCGGAGATACAGCGCTGGGCGAACCGCTGGCTCGGCGAACGGCAGCTCTCCGGCCGCCTCTGACGCCCGAGCAGCCAGTAACGTTCGCCGCTCGATGGCGACCACGGCTTCCCCGCTCACGCAAGACGACGTCCGCGCGCTGGTGCAGGAGCGCGACATCCGCTTCATCCGGCTCTGGTTCACCGACATCCTCGGCCAGCTGAAGGCGTTCTCGATCAACACCAGCGAGCTGACCGACGCGTTCGAGGGAGGGATGGGGTTCGACGGCTCGTCGATCACCGGCTTCAACCCGATCGAGGAGTCGGACATGATCGCGATGCCCGACCCGACCACGTTCCGGATCCTGCCGTGGCGCCCGGAGGAGCAGGGGGTGGCGCGGATGTTCTGCGACATCCTCACGCCCGAGCGCACGCCGTACGAGGGCGACCCGCGGCACGTGCTGCGGCGCGCGGTCGAGCGGGCCAAGGCGATGGGGTTCGACCACTACTACGTAGGGCCCGAGCTCGAGTATTTCTACTTCAGGACCCCGAACTCGACCGAGGTGCTCGACGAGGGCGGCTACTTCGACCTGACCACGCTCGACGCGGGATCGGACCTGCGCCGCGAGACCGTGCTCGCGCTCGAGCAGCTCGGGATCCACACCGAGTACGCCCACCATGAGGTCGGTCCGAGCCAGCACGAGATCGACATGCGGTACTCGGACGCGCTGAAGATGGCCGACGACTGCATGACGTACCGGATCACGGTCAAGGAATACGCGATGAAGTACGGCCTCCACGCGACGTTCATGCCCAAGCCGCTGTTCGGCAAGAACGGCTCCGGGATGCACACCCATCAGTCGCTGTTCCGGGGCGAGCAGAACGCGTTCTTCGACCCCGACGACCAGTACTACCTGTCCGAGGTGGGCAAGGCCTTCATCGCCGGCCAGCTCCACCACGCGCGCGAGATCTGTTCGATCTTCGCCCAGTGGGTCAACTCGTACAAGCGCCTGGTCCCGGGCTACGAGGCGCCCGTGTACCTCGCGTGGTCGCGCCGGAACCGTTCCGCGCTGGTCCGCATCCCGATGTACCACCCCGGCAACGAGCGCGCCACCCGGATGGAGCTGCGCTGCCCCGACCCGGCGTGCAATCCGTACCTCACGTTCGCGGTCCTGCTGCAGGCCGGACTCGAGGGGATCGAGCACCGCTACGAGCTGCCCGATCCGATGGAGACGAACCTCTACCACCTGTCCTCCGAGGAGCGCCGGCGGCTCGGGATCGAGCAGCTGCCGGCCACGCTCGGGGAGGCGATCGAGCTCACCGCACAGTCGGAGCTCGTCCTGCGCGCGCTCGGCGAGCACATGTTCAACCGCTACATCGAGATCAAGCGCCAGGAGTGGGACGACTACCGCGTCCAGGTCACGCCCTGGGAGCTCGAGCGCTACCTGCCGGTGCTGTAGGCGCCGCCGCCCCGCCGGGCGCGGCCGACCATTCCACTAACCCGCTAGAGCGCGGCGGCGAGCTCCTCCGGACTGGTGACCGGCGCCTGGCAGACGAACCGCTCGCACACGTACGCCGCGGCATGGCCGTCGACCGGCCCGCGGTCCTCGAGCAGCGGCACGCCGTCGGCCTCGCCGGTCGCGAGCACGAGGTGCGGACGGTACGCGCCCCGGACGACGCGCAACAGCTCTCCGGCCTCGGGCGATGGACCGACGATCGCCACCTCCTTGACCGGCGCCAGGTAGAAGTCCGCCGCGCCGAGCAGGTGCCCGAACGCGCCCGGATGGCGCGTCGCGATCGGAAGCAGCAGCCGCAGGACGCCGAGCGCGTGACGCTCGTAGCGGCCGTCACCGGACAGCGCCGCCAGCCGCAGCAGGCCGGACGCGGCCGCCGAGTTGCCCGACGGGATCGGGGAGTCCTCGAGGTCCTTGCGCCGGGCGGCGAGCTGCTCATGATCGGAGGCCGTGGTGAAGAAGCCGCCGCGCTCGGGATCCTCGAACCGCTCGATCAGGGCATCGGCGAGCGCCGTCGCCTCGCGATACCAGCTCGGGTCGCCGGTCGCCTCGTAGCACGAGATCAGCGCCTCGAGCAGGAACGCATGGTCCTCGAGGAAGCCGCTCACCTGCGGGGTTCGCATCAACGAGCCGTCCGGCGCGCGCCGCTCGCGTTGCACGAATTCGGCGCAGCGCAGGGCCGCCTCGATGTAATCCTCGCGCCCGAGCGCCGCGCCCGCCTCGGCCAGCGCCGAGATCATCAGCGCGTTCCAGGAGGTGAGGCGCTTGTCGTCGAGCCCGGGCCGGACGCGCTGCGATCGCACCTCGAGCAGCGCCCGCCGGATCTCGGGGAGGTCCTCCGGTTCGGGGCCATGGGCTTCGAGGATGAGTCCGTGCTCGAACCGCTTCGGCCGGAAGTACTCGATCGCGGCGTCGAAGCGCTCAC
>Ga0335081_10013038_pt1 | contig 13448 bp, 14 predicted proteins | sample Lox_Sample_35_FD_206713 | JGI IMG/M metagenome (GOLD analysis project Ga0335081, IMG submission 206713) | Soil microbial communities from Loxahatchee National Wildlife Refuge, Florida, United States - Lox_Sample_3.5 | ecosystem: Environmental > Terrestrial > Soil > Wetlands | place: USA...
CCGGGCGCGCGAGCTCGTGGTCCTCGGCGCGCCACACCTCGGCCATGCCGCCGCGCCCGATCCGCTCGCCGAGCACGTAGCGCCCGACCTGGGCGCCCGGCTGCCAGCTGGGCGCGCTGGTGCGCACCAGCGTCGACAGCACGCGCCGGCAGGTGTCGCAATCGTCGACGTGCGCCTCGATCTCCTCGCGCGCGACCGCGGTCAGCTCGCCCGCCGCGAACGCCGCGGCCCGGGTCTCGTCGAGGCAGCCGGCCAGCACCGCGGCACTCATAGCGTTGCCGCCCCCGGCTTGCCAAGCGGAATGTCGCCGATCGCGCGCTGGTTCCAGCACCGTGGATGGCCGCGCGGCTGGCATCGCGCGCGGATCGCGGTCACGCCCGGCTGCATGACCTACGCGATCGACGACACCGGTCGCGTCGTCGGAACCGATCCGCTCGCCCCGGCTGACTTCGCCACGTGCCACCCGTTCTGGCAGTCGGCGTGCGAGAAGGGAATGGAGTTGCTACCCTGATCGCATGAAGTTCTTCGTCCGTGCGGTCGTCACCGGTTTCGCGCTGAGCCTGGGCGCGGCGCTGTTCAAGAAAGTCCAGCGGCGGCTCGGCCTGGACGAGAGCAACGCAAACGACGACAGCACGCCCGATGTCACCACCCAGGACGGCGCGACCGATCCGGGCTTGCGTCACGAACTTAGCTAACTCCCGGTCGAATTCAGCGGCGCGCCGGCGGGTTTTGCGAAACACTCGTAGCTCGTGGAGTCTGCCAATCTGGCCCCCGGGCTGCTGCTCGCGATGCCGCAGCTCGCCGACCCCAACTTCTCGCGTGCGGTCGTGCTGATGATCGAGCACTCGGAGCAGGGGTCGTTCGGGCTGGTGATCAATCACCCGAGCCCGATCAAGGCGAGCGAGCTGCTCGACAGCCTCGAGATGAGCTGGCGCGGCGAGGACACCGCGGTGGTGTGGGCGGGCGGCCCGGTGAGCCCGAGCACCGGCTGGGTGCTGCACGAGCCGATCGGCGCGGCCCAGCCCGGCCAGAACGGCACGATCGAGATCACCTCGACGATCTCGCTGTCGACCTCGCCCGATCGGCTGCGCGCGATCGCGAGTCAGCCGCCGCGCAACATCCGCCTGCTGCTCGGCTACTCCGGCTGGGGACCCGGCCAGCTCGCGTCGGAGATGGCGCGCGGCGCGTGGCTGCACACCGCGGTCGATCCGCAGCTCGTGTTCGACACGCCGGCCGACCTGATCTGGGAAGCCGCGATGCGCTCGCTCGGGATCAACCCGCGCGATCTGTTCAGCGGCCGCGGCGTCAACTAGTGCGCGTCGCGCTGCTCGTCGCGATCGCGGCGTGCGGCGACGACCTCCACCTCGCGTCGGGCGACGCGACGCTGATGGTCTCGTTCGGCGGGCTCGATCGCATCGTGATCGTCCACGCGCCTGCGCTGCGCCTGCCGCACGCCCCGCTCGTGCTGAGCCTGCACGGCTCCGGCGGCATCGCGGCGGGCCAGCAGGCCGCGGTCGCGCTCGATCCGCTCGCCGATCAGGACGGCTTCATCACGGCCTATCCGCAGGCCGCGATCCCGTACGGCGGCGGCTTCGAGTGGCACGTGCCGGGCGTCCCGCTCAACCAGGGCCCGGAGCCGCCGGATGCGCCCGACGACGTCGGCTACGTCGCCGCGGCGATCGACGCGATCGATCGGCAGTTCCACGTCGATCGCTCGCGGATCTTCGCGAGCGGGTTCTCGGGCGGTGCGCGCATGACGTCGTCGCTCGGCTGCGATCTGCCGGAGATCGTCGCGATCGCGCCGATGTCGGGCGTGCGCTATCCGGCGCCGTGCGCCGCGCGCCCGCTCACGGTGATCGCGTTTCACGGCAGCGCGGACCCGACCAACCCGTACGACGGCAACGGCGCGGCGTTCTGGACGTACAGCGTGCCCGATGCGATGGCGGGCTGGGCCGCGCAGGAGGGCTGCGCCGCCTCGCCCGAGGTCACGACCGTCGCGCCCGACGTGCAGCTCGCGTCGTATCCGTCGTGCGCGCACGACGCGACCGTCGCGCTGTATCTATCGATCGGCGAGGGCCACCAGCTGCCGGTCGGGATCGACGCCAACCAGACGATGTGGCTCGCGTTCAGCGACGTCGTGCGCTAGCCGATCATCTGCAGCTCCAGCCGTCGGACAGGTCCCACGGCGGAGCTATCGGTTCTTCCTGTCAGTCGTAGTACTCGGCGCCGAGGTGGGTGATCAGCTCGTCACCCTTGGTGTAGCGCAGCGTGTTCTTCAGCTTCATGAGCTGGATGAACAGGTCGTGCTCCGGGTAGAGCTCGGTCGACGGGGTCATCGGGCTCTTCCAGTAGAACGACAGCCACTCCTGCACGCCGCTCATTCCCGCGCGGTGCGCGAAGTCCATGAACAGCGCCAGGTCGAGCACGATCGGCGCCGCGAGGATCGAATCGCGGCACAGGAAGTTGACCTTGATCTGCATCGGGTAGCCGAGCCACCCCTTGATGTCGATGTTGTCCCAGCCCTCTTTGTTGTCGCCGCGCGGCGGATAGTAGTTGATGCGCACGACGTGGCTGATGTTGCCGTAGAGGTCGGGATAGAGCTGCGGCTGCAGGATGTGATCGATCACGCCGAGCTTGGTGACTTCCTTGCTCTTGAACGACTCGGGATCGTCGAGCACCTCGCCGTCGCGGTTGCCCAGGATGTTGGTCGAGTACCAGCCGTCGAGCCCGAGCATGCGCGCCTTGAAGCCGGGCGCGAGGATCGTCTTCATCAGGGTCTGGCCGGTCTTGAAGTCCTTGCCGGCGACCGGCAGGCCCTGCTTGCGCGCGAGCTCGAGCAAGGCGGGCGTGTCGACCGACAGGTTCGGCGCGCCGTTGGCGTACGGCACGCCCATCTTCAGGCAGGCGTACGCGTAGATCTGCGACGGCGCGATGTCGTCGTGCGACGCCTTGAGCCCGGCCTCGAACTTGTCGAGCGAGGAGTGGACCTCGGTCGGCTTGCGATAGACCTCGGTCGAGCCGCACCACACCGCGACCAGGCGATCGCAGTTGTGCTTGGCCTTGAACGCCTTGATGTCGTCCATCACCTGCTCGGCGAGGTGCATCTTCGACGTGCCCTTCTTGACGTTGGGCCCGTTGAGCTTCTTGACGTAGGCCTGCTCGAACACGGCGGTCATCGGCTTGATCGCCTCGAGCTCGGCCTTGAGCGGATCGAGGTGGCGGTGCTCGAGCACGCCGGCGCGCACCGCGGCCTGGTAGGCGTTGTCGGGGAAGATGTCCCAGCCGCCGAACACGATGTCGTCGAGCTTGGCGAGCGACACGTAGTCCTTGATCGCGGGCGAGTTGTTGTCGGTGCGCTTGCCGATGCGAATGTGGCCGAGCTGGGTGAGCGAGCCGATCGGCTTGCCTTGCCCGCGCCGGATCGCCTGGACACCCGCGATGAACGTGGTCGCGACCGCGCCCATGCCGGGGAGCAGGATTCCGAGCTTGCCGTGGGCAGGCTTGACGTCGACGCCTTTCTTGAGAGCCATTGCGTACTCCGAGCGGTTTGAAAGCTGGAAATTGCACCCAGCCCCGCTGGCTTTCAAGAGGAAGCGATCGGCAATCCCGGCCGGGACGCTGTCGAAAGTTCAACACCCCGTGCCGCTAGCCGGCGGTCAGGATCGTGGCAAGGTGCTCGTCCAGCGCGGCGCCGCTGGCCGGCTGGCTGCGGAATCCGACATAGAGATCGGGTCGTACGAGGTACAGGCAGTCGCTGTGCGCGCCGTAGCGTGCCTCGAGCTCGCCGGCGCGATCGTGGATCACGTCGAGCTCGGCGGGCAGCTCGTGCGGCCGCTCGGCGCGCGGCGTGACCACGTGGACGCGCACGAGATCGCCCCAGCGCGCCCGGATCCGCCCCGCGAGCGCGGCCTGCGCGGCGTAGCCGTCGGGGGTCGCGCTGCGCCCGTCGAACAGCAGCAGCGTGAACGCGTCGCCGCGGCGCAGCTCGCCGAGCCGGGTCGCGCCACCGGCGTGGGCGATCGCGCCGTCGGGCGCGCGCGCGCCGGGCCCGGGCCCCGCCGCGAACGCGCGATGCGAGGCGAGCGTCGGGGACTCGGCGGCCTCGGCGCTGCCGAGCCGCGCGACCAGGATCGAGCGCACGTGCTCGCCGACGATCGGGCTCTGCGGGTAACCGACGGTCAGCTCGGCGGCGTCGCGCGCGAGCTTGCTGCGCACCGGCTCGAAGCTGGTCACGAACCGCGCGACCTGGTTGCGGATCGACGCGGCCAGCCCCCTGGCGAGGCCGAGCCGGGTCGCGAGGTCGGTCTGCGCGAGCACGCGGCGGCCGATCGCGTGGCGCTCGGCGTGATAGCTGTCGAGCAGCGCGGGCCGACCGCGGCCGCGCGCGACCAGCGCGAGCTTCCACGCCAGGTTGTGCGCGTCCTGGATCCCGGTGTTCATGCCCTGGCCGCCGACCGGGCTGTGGATGTGCGCGGCGTCACCGCACAGGAACGCGCGGCCCTCGCGATAGCGCTCGACCTGCCGGCAGTGGATGCGGAACGACGAGATCCACCCCGCGTCGCGCAGCGCGGCCGGCCTGCCGAGCCGGCGCTCCACCACGGCGCGCACGACCTCGAGCGTCGGCGGATCCGGCAGCGCGTCGGCCGCGGTGAGGATGATCCGCCAGTGATCGCCGCCGAGCGGGAAGCACGCCACCGCGCCGTCGTCGGCGAAGTGGGTCTCGACCCGGCGGCGCGACACGTCCCAGTCGGCGTGCACGTCGGCGAGCACGAACGTCTCCTCGTAGCTGTGGCCGGCGAACGTGCCGCCGATCGCGTGGCGCACCGCGCTGTGCGCGCCGTCGCACCCGACGATCCACGACGCGCGGATGGTCTCGTCGCCGCCCGGCCCGCGGACCACCGCGTCCACCCCGGTCGCGTCCTGGTGGAGCGCGACCAGCTCGCACGAGCGCTCGACCGCGCCGCCGCGCCGCGCGAGCAGGGCCGCGAGCACCGCCTCGGTCTCGACCTGCGACACGCACAGGATGAACGGGAACCGGGTGTCGAGCGCCTCGAAGTCGACCTCGATGAACGGGTGGGCCCCGGCGAGCATCGTCGCGCCCTCGACCCGGTTGCCGCGCGCGACCAGGTCATCGGCGATGCCGAGGTCGTCGAAGATCTCGAGCGTGCGCGCCTGCACGCCGATCGCGCGCGACTGGGTCGTCGGCGCGGCGGCCTTGTCGATCACGCGCACCGACAGCCCGCGGCGCAACAGCTCGCCGGCGAGCGCCAGCCCGGTCGGTCCGGCGCCGACGACCAGCGCGTCGAGCGTCACGCGAACACCGGCGCGATCGCCGCGGGGTCGTTGGTCATGATGCCATCGGCGCCGAGCTCGAGCAGCCGCGCCGCCTCGGCGCGATCGTCGACCGTCCAGAAGTCGACGCGCAGCCCGAGGCTGTGGCACTTCGCGATGAACGCCGGGCGATCGAACCGCACGGCGCCGTAGTGGGTCGGCACCTGCGCCGCGGTGCCGGTCAGCGGCAGCTGCCGCCACAGCACGCCGGGCATCCCGAGCAGCGACGCGATCTCGCTCTGCGACAGCCCGGTCTCGCCGGCATAGCCGCGCCGGCGAACCTGGACCAGCGTGCGCAGCTGGAAGCTCGCCAGCGTCACGCGGTGCTCGGCGCCGTGGCGGCGCAGCAGCTCGAGCATGATGTCGACCGCGTGGTCGCCCTTGAGATCGACGTTGATCTGCACGTCGGGGAACGCGAGCAGCACGTCCTCGAACCTCGGCACGCCGATCCCGCGCCCGGCGAACGGGCGCGAGCCGTCGGGCGCGACGAACCCCCAGCCGGCATCGAGCGCCTGCGCGTCGGCGAGGTCGAGATCGGCCCAGGCGAGCATCGCGCCGCACGTGCGCTGCGCGGTGTCGTCGTGCGCGACGATCAGCTGCGCGTCGTGCGTGAGATGGACGTCCATCTCGAGCGCGTCGACGCCGACCTCGATCGCGCGCTCGAACGCCGGCATCGTGTTCTCGGGACGCTCGGCCGATGCGCCGCGGTGGGCGTAGAGCCGGCGTGGGTGCATCACTGGTCTTCTTCGAGCTTCATCGCCTTGGCGGGCATCGGCGGCGGCCGCGGATCGGTGACCTGCACGACCTCGACCGCGTACTTGATGTCCTTCTCGGCGAGCGGGTGCACCAGGCGGACGTCGATGTCGTCGCCGGAGATCTTCGCGATCTGCAGGATCACGTTCATGTGCGCCTTGTCGGCGCTCGCCGCGACCAGCTTCTCGCCCGCTGCCAGCTTGGCATCTTTCGGAAAATCCGAGCGCTTCATCTTCTTGAGCGGATGCATCGCCGGATTGCCGAACGCGTCCTTGGCCTTGAGCACACCCTCGCGCTTGGCGCCCGGCTCGAGGCCCTCGAGCACCGCCTCGAGACCGGGCAGCATCGTCCCGGCGCCCTGGACGTACTCCACGGTGCTCTTCTCGAGCTGCTGCCCGCCCTCCACCGAAAGCTCGACCTTGAGCTGAACGCGACGGCCCTTCTCGATCTTCACGGTGTGGAAATTAACGGATCGTGTGTCGTTCCGCGACAGGACTGCCGCGGATCCGACGATCCGTTCACGCCCGAAAACGCCACATGGAAAGGCGCAACGAGCACTTGCGTTTTGTTGCCAGCTGGCACAAAACGCGCACACTAACCCTCCCGAAGAGATGCCCCGACTGCTTCTTGGCCTGCTTGTCGTCGCCGGTATTGCCGGCTGTCATGCTGCGAAGTCGCCCGAGCTCAGCGTGCTCGGCGCACAGCGCGAGGTCGTGTTCGTCCAGGTGACGAATCCGGCGACGCATCCGATGCACCTCACCAAGCTCGACTACACGTTCGCCGCGGAGGGCGGTGTCACGTTGTCGCAGGGCGAGGTCTCGTTAGACCAGCGCGAGGTCCCGGCGGGAGCCGCGGTGGTGGTCGAGGTCCCGCTCGACGCCGAGACCTCCAAGCCGGTCACGATGAGCGGCACCCTGACCGCCGAGCTCGACGAGATCGTGCGCAGCTTTCAGGTGAGCGCGCAGATCCAACCACACTAGATCCTTGCAACTTTTTGCGGTGCCGGGCCCACTAGAGGGCAAGGAGGCACCCATGCGAACCCTGCTCGTGGTCGTAGTCCTCGGACTCGGCGCGGCGGCGGTGGCGGATCCGCCGCCGCAGTACGGCCATCAGGTCCGATACGCCGGCATCCACCCGATCCCCAAGAGCGAGGGCGGCGGCATCTGCTACATCGAAGGCCCGCACGTCCACATCTACGCGGCGAACAAGCTCGAGTACCGCGACGACGGCGGGGACGAGGTGTTCGTCGGCGACCCGGTGGCCTACGGCTGGGCCGGGCCGAAGTACGCGTACAAGGGCCCCCACCCGATCCAGGTCGTGGTCGATGGCGAGCCCCACGTCGAGTACTGCTACATCGAGGGCCCGCACTTCCACGCGTTCGCCCCGCCCGAGGGTCCCGACTTCCAGCTGGTCGGCGGCGCGTACTTCTACGTGGGCACCCCCCCGCAGGTGTTCCTCGACGCCCGGCCGCAGCTCATCGGGATCAACGCGTACTACCGGCCGTTCGGCTATCACCGCCCGGTGGTCGACGTCGAGGCGCCGGTCGGCTGGATCGGCGCGCGCGCCGAGTTCGTGACGCCCGGCGTGGCGGTCGAGGTCGCGGCGCCGCCTCCGCCCGCGGTGCGGGTCGACATCCGCATGCCGCCGCCGCCCGCGGTGCACGTCGGCATCGGGGTCAACGTCGGCGTCGGCGTCGGCGTGGGCGTCGGCGTCGGCGGCGGCGTGGTCGTCCACGATCGTCATCGGGGGCCGCATCGATGAGGTGGGCGATCGCGTGGGTCGCCATCGCGGCGTGCGGCAAGTCGGGCGGCGGTAGCGGCTCGGGCAGCAGCGCCGGGTCGCCGCGCGACGCGCTGATCGCCGCGTGGAAGGCCAACGGGCTCGATGCGTCGGCGTTCACCGCGGCGAGCACGCCGGTCGGCAAGGACTGCGCGACCGGCACGGTGAGCAAGCTCGACGTGCTGGTCTGCGCGTTCGACTCGCCCGACGCGGCGCAGAAGGCGGCCGACGCCGGCCTGCAGTGGGTCGGCGACACCACCGGCGGGTCGCAGGCGCACGGCACGTTCGTGATCGCGGTGGCCGATCGTCACAAGGTCGATCCCTCCGGCAAGACGATCAACCAGATCTTCAAGCTCGCGAAGTAGTGCTAGGGTCCCGCGGATGAACCGCTGGGACTCGCTCGCCGACCAGGTGCTCGCCGGCGCGGCGCCGAGCCGCGACGACGCCCGCGCCGTGCTCCACGCACCGGCCGACGAGCTGCTCGCGCTGCTCGACGCCGCGTTCCGGGTGCGCCGCGCGTACTGGGGCCGCCGGGTGTCGCTGCACGTGCTCGAGAACGCCAAGCTCGGCGCGTGCCCCGAGGACTGCGGGTTCTGCTCGCAATCGCAGAAGCACCACTCGCCCGCCGGCGAGGCGCCGATCAAGAGCGTCGACGAGCTGGTCGACGGCGCGCGCCGCGCCCACGCCGCGCGCGCCAAGCGCTACTGCATGGTGACCGCGACGCGCGGTCCGTCGCAGCGCGACCTCGACGTGATCTGCGAGGCCGCGCAGCGGATCAAGGCCGAGCTCGAGATCGAGCTGTGCGCGTCGCTCGGCCTGCTCACCGCCGCCAAGGCCGAGCGGCTGGCCGCCGCCGGCGTCGATCGCTTCAACCACAACCTCGAGACCAGCGAGCGCCACTACGGCGCGATCGTGTCGACCCACAGCTGGCGCGATCGCGTCGCGACCGTGCAGCACGCCAAGGCCGCCGGGATGGACACGTGCTGCGGCGGGATCGTCGGGCTCGGCGAGACCGAGGACGACCTGCTCGATCTCGCGTTCGCGCTGCGCGAGCTCGACGTCGACTCGGTGCCGGTCAACTTCCTCGACGCCCGGCCGGGTACGCCGCTCGCCGGGCGGCCGCTGGTCGAGCCCGGGTTCGCGCTGCGCGCGCTGTGCCTGTTCCGGTTCGTCCATCCGCGCACCGACCTGCGCGTCGCGGGCGGACGCGAGCTCACCCTGCGCGCGCTCCAGGCGATGGCGCTCTATCCGGCGAACTCGATCTTCACGCAGGGCTACCTCACCACCGGCGGCGCGACCGCGCAGGCCGACCATCAGATGATCCGCGACGCCGGGTTCGAGCTCGAGCTCGCCTCGGGGCAGGCCGTGCCGGCCGATCCGGACGCGGTCGCGCAGCTGCGCCGGCCGTCGCTGCCGACCCTGCGGTCATGAAGATCGACAAGGTCTACACGCGCGGCGGCGATCACGGCGAGACCTCGCTGATCGGCGGCGACCGGGTGTCGAAGGCCGATCCGCGGCTCGATTGCTACGGCACGGTCGACGAGCTCAACGCGACGCTCGGCCTGGTGGCGTGCGCGCTCGAGCCCTCGGCGGCGGGCGCGCACCTGCTTCCGATCATCCGGCGCGTCCAGAACGAGCTGTTCAACCTCGGCTGCGAGCTCGCGACGCCCGATCCCGACAAGCGCGCCCAGCTGCCGCGGATCGAGCCGCGCCACGTCGACGCGCTCGAGCGCGACATCGACGCGGTCAACGACGACCTGCCGGTGCTGCGCTCGTTCGTGTTGCCCGGCGGCGGCTGGGCGTCGGCGTACTTTCACCTAGCGCGCACGGTCTGCCGGCGCTGCGAGCGGCTCGTCGTCGCGCTCGCGCAGGCCGAGGACGTCGGCGGCGAGCTGCCGGTGCGCTACCTGAACCGGCTGTCGGACGCGCTGTTCGTGTGGGGACGGTGGTGTGCGTGGAAGGACGGCCAGGCCGAGCCGCTGTGGGAGTCGCGGTCGACATAGAGTACGCTGCGCGCCGTGTCCGAGCCCGCCAAGCAGTCCGAGAGCGCGAAGCAGCTGGCCGCCGCCGAGCTGAAGGCGAAGGAGCGCTTCGAGCGCGCGATGACCGAGCTGCGCGAGGGCGCGTATCGCTTCAGCTCGCGCGCGCGCGGGCAGTCCGAGCTGATCATCGAGGAGCTGATCGATCCCGAGGGCGACACCGTCGCGTCGATCGCGGAGTTCGAGGGCGAGCCCGGTGCGGTCGCGCTCGCGCAGTCGCTCGAGCTGATCACGTTCGACACCTGGCTGTTCGGCCAGATCGGCGACCGCGAGGCGCTCGATCTCAAGTCCGAGGAGCACTGGGAGGTGTGGTTCAGCTTCGGCGCGTGGATCGGCGAGACCCTGCGCCGCCGCCACGGCGGCCACTGGCTGCTGATGGGCGACGACCCGCACACCTGGCGGATCGGGTTCTCGAAGGTGATGTTCGAGATCGCGCCGTTCGTGTTCGCGGAGCAGCTGCTGCGCATGGGCTCGGGCGCGACCCGCCGGATGGTCACCGAGATCGAGCGCGTGCGGCAGACCCACGAGGAGCAGAAGGACCGCGACAAGGGCCACTCGCTCGATCGCTACGTCGCGCAGCACTACATCCGGCTGCACACCGTGCCGGTCGGCCAGTGGATGTCGATGGACCTCGCGAACCTCGCCAAGCTGTGGAACGAGGCGCCGGTCGCGCAGCTGATCGCCGAGCTCAAGGACAAGGGCCCGCGGCTCGGCCCGCAGAACGCGCCGATGGTCGAGCAGATCATCACCGCGCTCGGCAAGGCCAAGCAGGACCAGCCGGTCGCCAAGCAGACCGGCGATCGCGGGCTGTTCGAGGCGGTCGCGCAGATCATCGCGCTGCGCCGCGCCACTCAGCCGGTCGCGATCGACATCCTCGAGAAGGTGATCATGCCGGCGCTCCACGTCGGCATCCCCGACAAGTTTCCGCCGCTCGACGACGACGACTTCGCGAACCTGCGCAAGGGCGTCGAGCTGTTCGCGTTCTTCGTCGAGGTCATCCCGCACAAGTTCCAGGCCGACGACGAGGGCTTCCTCGGCACGATCCCGCACGACGCGCTCACCACGCCGTACGGCGATCGCAACGTGCTCGAGATCGGCAAGGGCGACTGGGTCGTGGTCAACCCGGCGCACTTCGTGCCGATGCTGCAGGAGCTCGATCCGCAGCGCATGCTCGACAAGTACGACGAGTTCGTGAAGTACCTCGCCGCGATCCCCGAGGCGCCGCGCCGGCGCGATGACGGCCGCATGCTCGCCGAGATCACGGTGCGCGCGCTCGCCGACCTCAAGGCGTGCGTCGCGACCGCGGCGCAGAACCGCGACGCGCTGCTGTTCCGCCTGCTGCCGCCGCCCGGGTAGCTACATCGGCGGCGGCGACACCGAGCTGCCGAGCGCGCTCGCCGGGCTCTGGAACACGCGGATCACGCCGCCGCCGCCGCCGCCACCGCCGCCGCCGCAGTACTCCTGGCCGCCGGAGGCTCCGGCTGTCGGCTGCGCGTCGAGCGCGTAGCTGGCGCCGCCCTTGCCGCCGCCGTTGCTGCCGCCGTTGCCGCCCGCGCCGACCGAGGTGGGCATGGTGGACTCGCCGCCGGGCGAGCCCTTGAGACCGACGTCGTTGCCGTTGCCACCGCCGCCGCCGCCGCCGTTGGCGAACACCAGGCCGTTGTTCGTGATCGACGGCGCGTCGAACACGATCATGCCGCCGGTGCCGCCGCCGCCGCCGCCGCCGCCCGAGTTCTCGCCCGCGTCGCCTCCGGCGCCGCCGGCACCCGAGGCGTCGACCGTGCCGCTGATCGTGATCGCGTTCGCGATCAGGTAGACCGCGCCGCCGCCCTGGCCGCCCGCGCCCGCGCCGCCGCCATCGCCGCCCGTGCCGCCGTCGCCGCCCGGGCAGCCGCCGACCAGCACGGTGGGCGGCGTGAAGCTGCCCTCCGGCGCGCCGCCGGCGCCGCCGTTGGCCGCCGATCCCTTGTGGCCTGCGCCGCCGCCCGCACCCTCGCTGCCGAACGTGCCGCCCGCGCCGCCGCCGCCGCCGCCGTCATCGTTGCTGCCCGAGCCACCGCCGCCGCCGTCGAGCGAGGCGCCGCAGCTCGCGGCGGCGCCCGCGCCGGTCGTGCCGCCCTGGTGGCTCTCGACGTGGATCGATCCGGTGATCGTGAGCGTGCCGGTCGCCACCACGACGAGCGGGTTCGCGCCGGTCGCGGTGAGCGCGCCGTCGATCGTCACGTTGCCGCCGCTGATCACGCACAGCGAGGGCCCACCGTCTTGCGACACGATCGCGTCGCAGTTGCCGTTGCCGACGCTCGACGTCGTGATCGTGCGATCGGGGATCGAGACATCGCCGCTCGGCGGCGTCGCGAAGCACACGTGGACCAGACCGGTGCCGTAGCAGGTGTCGCCGCCATCGCTGGCGCTGTCCTTCGGGCGGCCATCGACCGGGGCGTTCGGGTACGCGCAGAACGACCCTCCGCCGGTCGTGGTGCAGCTCTGGCCCGCGGGGCAGCTGTCCTGATCGGGATCGCACGGCGCACCCGCCGGGATCCGCGGCGCGTAGCACGCGGCAGCCACGACCGCGCACGCGGTCCATCGCATGGGGCAAGGATAGCAACCCCGGCGGGGCGATCACGATGCAATTTCTCGTGTGATCACGGCGTTTGACGGGCCGCGCACGGCGCGATCGCGCGAACGCGCAAGTCGTTGCGTGGGCCTCGCCGGCGGACCTCGCCGCGGCAAGGACTTACGGCGGGCCCGGCGGTTGCGTAGGGCAGGCGCGATGAGCGCAGACCAACGCAAGACCATGCTCGGCTGGGCCGTCCAGCCGCCGCCCGATGCGCAGTACGCGGATACCAGCCCGAGCCTGCCGCCCTACCCGGCGCAGTCGTATCCGCCGCAACAGCCGGTGCCGCAGCCCTACCCGGCGCAGGCCTATCCCGCGTATCCGGTCTACGCCGCGCCGGCGGCCCCCGAGCCGGCACAGCCCACGCCGCGCCGGCCGATCGTGCTCGGCAAGAGCATCGGTCCATCGCCGCGCCTGCGCTTCATCCGGCTGACCTACCTTCACCTGTTGCTCGCGATCCTCGCGTTCGCCGGGCTCGAGTCGCTGCTCGTGACCAACCCGTTCCTCGGCGTCCACGTGTCGGCGCCGCTGGTCAAGTTCGCGCTCGGCGCGCGCTGGAACTGGGGCGTCGTGCTCGGCGTGTTCATGGTGGTGTCGTGGATCGCCGATCGCTGGGCGAGCCACGCGCGCTCGCGCTTCGTGCAGTACCTCGGCCTGGCGTTCTACGTGTGCGCCGAGGCGCTGATCTTCGTGCCGCTGCTCGCGATCGTCCAGTGGAAGACCGCCGCGATCCTCGCGCGCGGCGGTGCCGAGCCGCACATCGTGCGCGACGCCGCGTACGTCACCATCGCGATCTTCACGATGCTGACGCTGTCGGTCTTGCTCTCGCGCAAGGACTTCTCGTTCCTGCGCAGCGGCCTGATGATGGTCAGCGGCGCCGCGCTCGCGCTGATCTTCATGTCGATCGGCTTCGGCTTCGACCTCGGTCTGGT
>Ga0335081_10013039_pt1 | contig 13447 bp, 9 predicted proteins | sample Lox_Sample_35_FD_206713 | JGI IMG/M metagenome (GOLD analysis project Ga0335081, IMG submission 206713) | Soil microbial communities from Loxahatchee National Wildlife Refuge, Florida, United States - Lox_Sample_3.5 | ecosystem: Environmental > Terrestrial > Soil > Wetlands | place: USA: Florida...
GCGACGAGGTCGAGCGTACCGGAGAGTCGCTCCGTATCGAGGCGCCCGAGAGCCCGCAGGAGCGCGGCAGGTCCCGGCCCGCCGCGCCCGACCCGGACGATCCGTACGGCGACCGAGCCGGCCCCGGTACGAACCGGCTGCACCGGTGCAAGCAGTGCCACCACCCGGTCGGTCTGTCCCGGCTCCTTCAGCTCGAGGTCGACACGCGCCTCGATCCAGCCGGCCGGCAGTCCGACCTCGATCGCCTCCCAGTCGCTGACGAGCGCCATTGGCCCAGAACGTACACTCAGACCCATGGCAAAGGTGGAGAAGAAGCGCGCGCTGTCGGATGACCGGCTGCGCGACTTCTTGCGTGAGATGCTTCTGATCAGGCGCTTCGAGGAGAAGGTCGAGGAGCGGTTTCGCGCCGGCGAGCTGCCGGGCTTCCTGCACGTCGCGATCGGCCAGGAGGCGGCCGAGGTCGGCGTCTGTGCCGCGATGGAAGACGGCGACGTGTTCGGCTCGACCCACCGAGCCCACGGGCACACGCTCGCCCGGGGCACCCACCCGAACGCCCTCATGGCCGAGCTGTACGGCAAGATCGAGGGCTGCTCGCACGGCTACGGCGGCTCGATGCACCTCTACGACGTCGAGCGCGGAAATCTCGGCGCCAACGCGGTCGTGGGCGGCGGGCTCCCCTCCCTCGTGGGCGCCGGGCTCGCGTTCAAGCTCCGCGACGAGCCGCGGGTCGCGGTCGCCTTCTTCGGCGACGGCGCCACCAACACCGGCACGTTCCACGAGTCGCTCAACCTGGCCCAGCTCTGGCAGACGAAGACGCTGTTTGTCTGCGAGAACAACGAGTGGGCCGAGTCGACCCCGGGTTGGCAGCACTCGCCGGTGTTCGACGACATGTCGAAGCGCGCCCTCGCCTACGACATGCACTCGATCAAGGTCGACGGCCAGGACGTCGAGAAGGTCTACGCGAAGGCGAGCGAGGCGCTCGACTACGTTCGCTCCGGCGCCGGCCCGGTGTTCCTCGACGTCGAGACCTACCGCATGCACGGGCACTACATCGGCGATCCGCAGGTCTATCGCTCGAAGGAGGACCGCGACGAGGCCGCCGAGCGCGACCCGATCGTCCGCCTGCGCGAGAAGCTCCAGGTCTCGTCGGAGGACTGGCAGACGCTTGAGGACGAGGTGCACGGGATCGTCGAGGGCGCGGTCGAGTTCGCCAAGAACGGCACCGATCCGCAGCCCGAGGACGCATTGAAGAACGTCTACGCCTGAGCCATGCCTGAGCTCTCGTACAGGGAAGCGGTTCGCGACGCCCTCGCGACGGCGATGCGCGCCGACGAGGACGTGTTCCTGATGGGCGAGGACATCGCCGAGATGGGCGGCTCGATGGGCGTCACGCAGGGCCTCTACGAGGAGTTCGGCTCCGAGCGCGTCCGTAACACGCCGATCTCCGAGATGGCGATCGTGGGCGCCGGGATCGGCGCCGCCATGCAGGGCATGCGCCCGGTCGTCGAGATCATGTACGAGGACTTCCTCACGCTCTCGCTCGAGCAGATCGTCAACCAGGCAGCGAAGCACCGCTACATGTCGGGCGGGCAGATCAAGGTGCCGCTCACGATTCGCACGCAGGGGGGCGCCGGGTGGTCGCCGGGTGCCCAGCATGCCCAGCAACTGGAGGCGTGGCTCGTCCACATCCCGGGTCTGAAGGTCGTCTACGCCGCTTCTCCGGCCGACGCGCGCGGACTGCTCTACTCGGCGATCTACGACGACAACCCCGTGATCTTCTTCGAGCACCGGCTGCTCTACCCCGTCAAGGGGGATGTCCCCGAGACGCTCGAGCCGATCCCGCTCGGCAAGGCGCGGGTCGTGCGCGAGGGGACCGACGTCACGGTGATCGCGACCGGTCCGCTCGTTCACCGGGCGCTCGAGGCGGCCCGGGTGGCCGGGGCGGAGGGGATCTCCGTCGAGATCGTCGACCCGAGGACGCTGCAGCCGCTCGATACCGACACGCTCGTCGATTCGGTGAAGAAGACCAACCGCGCTGTCGTCGCGCACGAGGCCGTCACCCGGATGGGCTTCGGGGCCGAGGTCGCGGCCGTCCTGCAGGAGAAGGCGTTCGACTGGCTCGATGCGCCGATCGAGCGCGTCGGCGCGAAGTTCGCTCCGCTCGCCTTCGCTCCGGCGATGGAGCAGTTCGTCGTGCCCCAGCCTGCCGACGTGCTGGCCGCGATCGGAAAGACGCTGGGTCGCGCCTGATGGCTACCGACGTCAAGCTGCCGCGGCTCGGCCAGGGGATGGAGAGCGGCACGATCGTCAAGTGGCTGAAGGCCGAGGGCGATGTGGTCGAGAAGGGCGAGCCGCTCTTCGAGGTCGACACCGACAAGGCGACCCAGGAGGTCGAGGCCGAGGCGAGCGGCGTGCTCCTGCGGATCGAGATCGCCTCGGGCGAGGTCCCGGTCGGACAGAGGATCGCTCTGATCGGCGCGCCCGGGGAGGAGCTGGCCATTTCGGGCGCGCCCGAGATGACCGGCGAAACGACCCTGGCCCCGGCGCCGGCTGCGCGCGACACCGAGTTCCGGGCTGCGATCAACGGCGCACGGGAGGAGAACGGCGGTCGGGTCAAGGCCTCGCCTCTCGCCCGTCGAATGGCGCGCGAGCGTGGAATCGAGCTCGCCGGCCTGACGGGGACCGGCCCCGACGGCCGGATCGTCGCCGAGGACGTCGAGCGCGCCTCGGCGTCTGCTTCGGTTGCGCCCCCGTCTCCGATCGAGCCGCCTCCGCCGGCACCCACCGCCGCGCCGCCCTCGCCCCCGGCTGCACTACCGGTCGACGTCGAGGCGATCCCGCTCACGAACATCCGCCGGACGATCGCCCGCCGACTCACCGAGGCCTGGCAGGTGCCGGCGTTCCAGCTGACCGTCTCGGTGGACATGACGCATGCGAACGCGCTCCTCGAGCGCTCTCGCGACCTCAATCCCGCGCTGCGGATCACGATCACAGACCTGCTCGCGCGGGTATGCGGCAGCGGGCTCCAGCGCCACCCGGAGGTCAACGTCCAGTTCTCCGACGAGTCGCTCCTCCGCTTCCCATCGGCGAACGTCGGCATCGCCGTTGCCGCCCCACAGGGTCTCGTCGTGCCGGTGATCCGCTCGGTCGAGCGGCTGTCGCTCGCCGAGGTGGCCGCTCAGCGATTGCAGCTCGTCGAGCGGGCGCGCACGGGGACACTCCAGCTGGCCGACCTCGAGGGAGGCACCTTCACGATCTCGAACCTGGGGATGTTCGGCGTGGAGCAGTTCAGCGCGGTTCTCAACCCGCCGCAGGCCGCCATCCTCGCCGTCGGGGCGACAACCGACCGACCGGTCGCCGTGGAGCACGAGGTCCGTGTGCTGCCGATGATGACCGTGACGCTGACGGTCGACCACCGTGCGGTCGACGGTGCACCCGCCGCCGACTTCCTGCGTACGGTCAAGACGTTCCTCGAGGATCCCGCGCTCGCTCTGTGACCGATCTCGTCATCCGCCGGGGGGACAAGCTCGACGTCCCGTTCCTGCGGTCGCTGCTCGGATTCGCCTACAACTGGCACATCGCCGCCTTCGACACCGAGGTGTCGCTGTCGCGCTATGTCGACGCCTGGGGACGGGAAGGCGATGCAGCGCTGGTCGCCACCGAGAGCGGGCATGCCGTCGGCGCAGCCTGGTTCCGCCTCTTCCGCGAGACGCTTCACGGCTACGGCTTCATCGACGAGCAAACACCCGAGCTGACCGCGGTCGTCATCCCGACCCGGCAGGGGCAGGGAATCGGGCAGCAGCTTGTCACGGCGCTCCTCGAGCGCGCGAGAGCGGACGGCCACGCCGCAGTTTCGGTCTCGGTGCGGCGCGGGCACCACGACGACGAGCTCTACCGCGAGCTGGGGTTCGAGCAGGTGCGCGAGGAGGGAGAGACCCTCACGCTCCGCCGGGCGCTCTGACTGCATCGAGCAGCCATGGGCGCAGCTCGTCGACGAACCCGGGGTCGATCGAGTGCCCCATCGGCGACTCGCGGTAGAGCACCTCGGCGCCGACATCCTGCAGAGACTCGAGCGATCGATGCGCGAACTCCACGGAGATGATCGGGTCGTACGTCCCGTGCCCGACCGCGATCGGCGGGAACGGACGGGTGCCGTCGAGCGTCCAGCCGTCGACGACCGGAATGAATCCGGAGAGGGCGATCAGCGCCGCCGGCCGCGGCCGATCCGTGCCGAGCCCGACCGCGTAGCTCATGACCGCGCCCTGTGAAAAGCCGCCGAGCAAGATCCGCTCGTAGGGCAGCGAGTCGACGAACTCCGCGAGGACCGAATACCCCTCCGCGAAGGTCTCGGCGTCGGGATAGCCGACCTGGTGTACGACGTACCAGTGCGCGCCGCCGGGCGGGAGCGAGAACGGCCCGCGAGGGCAGTAGCCGTGGAGGCGGCGCTCGGGGTCGAGCGCGTCGAAGAGTCCGAGCAGGTCGTATTCGTTGGCCCCGCGTCCGTGCACGAGCACGAAGGCACCCTCGGCCTCGCCGTCGGCCGGCCGCTCGGTGAAGATCACGATCTGACCGGGCGTGGATTCGGCAACGGGGTCAGCCGTCCCTCGAGCTGAGAGCGGAGCCGCTCGTAGTCGGGCGGAAGCGACAGGTGCTCGCCAAGGGTCTCGAGCGGCTCGTCGGCGGTGAAGCCCGGCCCGAGCGTCGCGATCTCGAACAGGACGCCGCTCGGCTCCCGGAAGTAGATCGAGCGGAAGTAGAAGCGATCGATGATCGGCGTCGGCCGGCCGCCGATCGAGGCCACCTTCTCGCGCCAGGCCTCGTGCTCCTCCGGCCTCGACGACCAGGCAACATGGTGAACCGTGCCGGCGCCCGGCAGTCCCCGAGCCTCGGGAGCGTCGTCGTAGACGTAGAAACCGCCGCGTGAGTCGCCCCGGCACTCCCAGCCCGGGCCGAAGCCGAGCCCCCGGAGGAACATCGCGCTCCCATCGTAGTCGGACGAGAAGGCACGCACGCCGGCGAAACCGCTCAGCGCGAGCTCAGGCGGGATCTCCGGATGATCGGCGATCAGCGGCTCGTCTCCGGACGTGTCGACGATCAGCTCCAGCTCGAGGCCCTCGGGATCGCGAATCAGCAGCGACCCATGATGACGCTTACCCCCGGCGCGCTCCGTCCAGAAGTCGAGTGCCTCCTCGGAGGCGACCCTGAAGACGATGCGATGCACCATCCCGTCACCCGCTCGGCCGTGCGGAGCGCCGGGATACTCGAAGAAGGTGATGTCCGCGCCCGCGCTCCCCTTCTCGTCGGCGTAGAAGAGGTGGTAAACGGTCGGGTCGTCCTGGTTGACCGTCTTCTTCACGAGCCGGAGTCCAAGCGTTCCCGCGTAGTACTCGACGTTCGCCGGCGCGTCAGCGGTGATGCAGGTCACGTGGTGGATGCCCTCGAGCTTCACGGCTGCCGCCCATTCTGCCCGGGATACGATCACGCGGATGGAATGTGACGTTGCTGTCCTCGGCGGCGGGCCCGGCGGCTACACGGCGGCGATCCGTGCAGCCCAGCTCGGGGCGAGCGTCGTCTGTGTCGAGTCCGAGCCGGAGCTCGGCGGCACCTGCCTGCGCGTCGGCTGCATCCCCACGAAGGCGTGGGTGCAGACGGCGCACTGGCTTCGCATCGCGCGGGAATCGTTCGGCAAGGCGGGCGTCGTCGTGAGCGAGCCGAGGCTCGACCTCGGCGCGGCCAACGAGTGGAAGCAGGCCGTCGTCTCTCAGATGACCGGCGGGGTCGCCACCCTCTTCAAGGCGAACGGCGTGCAGTGGTTGCGCGGGAAGGGCTCGTTTCGCGACGCGAACACGATCGCTGTCGAAGGTGCGGAGGACGTGTCGTTCACCTCGGCGATCGTCGCCACCGGGTCGTTCCCGATTCGGCCGTCGATTCCGGGGCTCGACTCGGGTCTGTGCGTCGACTCGACGGGACTGCTGGCACAGACACAGGTGCCGGAGCGGCTCGTGATCCTCGGCGGCGGGATCATCGGCTGCGAGTTCGCTTCGATCCTCCGAACGTTCGGGAGCGAGGTGACGATCGTCGAGATGCTCGACCGGTTGATCCCGCAGGAGGACGAGGACGCCTCGAGGGAGCTCGCCAAGGCCTTCCGCAACCGGGGGATCGCAGTCGAGCTCGGCAAGCAGTGCACGGAGGTCGAGCAGGCCGGCGGTCGGCTCACCGTCTACTACGGCGACGACGAGGAGGTCGAGGCCGATCTGATGCTGGTATCGGTCGGCCGGACGCCGCTGGTCTCGGGGATCGGCCTCGAGGCCGCAGGCGTCGCCTATGACGCCCGCAAGGGGATCGGCGCCGACGACCACCGCCGGACGTCGGTCCCGCACATCTACGCGGTCGGCGACTGCGCCGGCTACTGGCAGCTCGCTCACACGGCGTTCCGCGAGGGCGAGGTGGCGGCCGAGAACGCGTGCGGTCGTGACGAGATCGTCGACAACCGCGCCGTCCCGCGGCCGATCTACACCGACCCCGAGGTAGCCGGTGTCGGCCTGACAGAAGCCGAGGCGCGAGAGGCCTACGGCGACGCCGTCGCGGTCGGTCGTTTCCCGTGGGTGGCCAACGCGCGAGCCGTGATGCAGGACGAGCGCTCGGGCTGGGTCAAGTCGATCCACGAGAGCCGCTACGGCGAGCTGCTCGGCCTGGTCATCGTCGGGCCCCACGCGACCGACCTGATCGAGGCCGGGGTCGTCGCCATCGACGCCGAGGCGACGGTGGAGACCGTCGCCGACGGAATGGCGCCCCATCCAACGCTGTCGGAGGGGATCAAGGAGGCGGGACTCGTGGCTCTCGGCCGCGCGATCCACCTGCCGAACCGCAAGTCCCGCACCCCGGCGTAGCGGCCCCGACCAGGCTCATCGCGCCCGAACGACTGCGCGCCGGGTCTATCCGCGGCGTGCGAGGACGGGAGCACCTCGTCCGCCGGTCCCGGCACCTGTCAAGTGAGCACTGCGAGCCTGCGCTCGACCGCCTGGGCGCAGCGCCGGCCCTCGTTGATCGCCCAGACGATCAGCGACTGGCCGCGGCGGGCATCACCCGCCGCGAAGATGCCGCGAACGCTGGTCTCGTAGGCGCCCGAGGTCTTCGCATTGCCGCGCTCGTCGCGCTCGACGCCCAACTGTTCGAGCAGGCCCGACTCGGGGCCGAGGAAGCCCATCGCGAGCAGCACGAGCTCGGCCGGGCGAGCTTCCTCGGTGCCATCGATCGGAGCGAACGGCGGCGCGCCCGAGTTCTCGACCCAGTGGATCTGCTCGACCCGGCCGTTGCCGGTGAACGCCGTCGTCGAGATCGCGAAGTCGCGCTCGCCACCCTCCTTCAGGGCGTAGGGAACGCGCAGCTTCATCGGCCAGCGCGGCCAGGGGGAGATGGCGTCCGGCCGGGAGCGGGGCGGCTCGCCGATCAGCTCGATCTGGGTGACCGACGCCGGGTTCTCGCGATGCGCGTTCGCAACGCAGTCTGCGCCTGTGTCGCCGCCCCCGATCACGATCACGTGCTTGCCGGCGGCGGAGATGACGGCATCCCCCGAGGGTGGGTCGGGCGCTCCCGCTGCTGCGTGGCCCTCTTCGCGCGCGACGAAGCGGTTTCGCTGGTAAAGGTAGTCCATCGCGAAGTGCACTCCTGCGAGCTCCCGGCCCCGGACCGGCAGGTCTCGCGGTACCCGGGCGCCCGTGGCGATCACGACCGCGTCGAAGGCGCGAAGCTCCTCGACGCCGACGTCCTTGCCGACCTCGGCGCAGAAGCGGAAGTCGACGCCCTCGGCGGTGAGCTGCTCGATACGGCGCTCGACGATCGACTTCTCGATCTTGAAGTCGGGGACGCCGAAGCGAACCAGCCCGCCGCCGGCCTCGTCGCGCTCGAACACCGTCACCGCGTGGCCCGAGCGGCGCAGCTGCTGGGCGCAGGCCATGCCTGCCGGCCCGGCGCCGACCACTGCCACGGATCGGCCCGTCTCACGGTCGGGAGGTCTCGGCCGGATCCAGCCCTCATCCCAGGCGCGGTTCACTATCGCGAGCTCGATCTGCTTGATCGTCACCGCCTCGCCCTCGCGGATCTCGAGCACGCACGACGCCTCGCACGGGGCGGGGCACAGGCGCCCGGTGAAGTCGGGGAAGTTGTTCGTGCGATGGAGCTGCTCGATCGCCGCTTCCCAGCGATCGCGGTACACGAGGTCGTTCCAGTCTGGGATCAGGTTCGAGACGGGGCAGCCCGAGTGGCAGAAGGGCACTCCGCACTCCATGCAGCGCGCGCCCTGCTCGGCGAGCGCCTCCCCTGTGAGCGTGCGGACGAACTCGTGGTAGTCGTGGACGCGCTCCGCCGGGGAGCGCTCCGGGTTCTCGACCCGGTCGAGCTTCAGGAAGGCCCCCAGCTCACCCATGGCTATCCTGCGGAGCCGCTCTCGACCTCGGCGGTGACGAAGCCCTCGCCGCCGCTCGAGATCGCGTGGTCGTCGGGATACCGCAGCGCCCCGTTGCCGGCTGCAAGTGCCGCGAGCGCCGCCCGGTAATCCCTCGGCATCACTTTCACGAAGCGCTCCAGCGACTCGTCCCAGGAGTCGAGGAGGCGCTCGGCGACCGGCGAGCCGGTCCGTTCGAGGTGCTCGGTCACGAGCTCCCTCACGACCGGCTCGTCCTCGTCCTCGAGCTCCTCGAGGTCGACCAGCTCGTGGTTGCATCGTCTCGGGAACCCGCCGTCTTCGTCGAGCACGTAGGCGATCCCGCCGCTCATGCCGGCCGCGAAGTTCCGCCCGGTGCACCCGAGGACGACCACATGCCCTCCGGTCATGTACTCACAGCCGTGGTCGCCGACGCCCTCGATCACGGCGTCGGCACCCGAGTTCCGCACCGCGAAGCGCTCGCCCGCAAGCCCGCGGAAGAAAGCCTTGCCCGCGGTCGCGCCGTAGAGGACGGTGTTGCCGACGATCACGTTCTCCTCGGCTGCGAACGTCGAGCCATCTGGGGGCCGGATGGCGACCGTGCCGCCCGAGAGCCCCTTCCCCGTGTAGTCGTTCGCGTCGCCCCAGAGGGTCAGCTCGACTCCCGGCGCGAGCCACGCCCCGAACGACTGCCCTGCCGAACCGCGGAACGTGAAGCTGATCGTTCCTCCCGGGAGCCCGGCTGCCCCGTGCGCGACGGTCACCTCGTGTGACAGCAGGCCGCCGACGGCGCGGTGGACGTTTCGAATCGGCAGCTCGGCTGCGACCGGCTCGCCGCTCTCGATCGCCTCGCGGGCGAGCTCGATCAGCTCCCAGTCGAGGGCCGAGCCGAGCGGGGAGTCCTGCGGACGCGTCCGTCGAAGCGGAGTGCCGGCCGCCACGCCGGGCGCGAGCAGGAGGTTGGAGAGGTCGATCCCGCGCGCCTTCCAGTGGTCGATTGCATCGTCTGCCTCGAGCAGGTCGACCCGGCCGATCAAGTCCTCGAAGCGGGCGATGCCGAGCCGGGCCATGATCCCGCGCGCCTCCTCGGCGACGAAGAAGAAGAACCGGATGACGTGCTCGGGCGTGCCGGCGAACCGTTGGCGCAACACCGGATCCTGGGTCGCGATCCCCACCGGGCAGGTGTTCAGGTGGCAGGCGCGCATCATCACGCAGCCCGTCGCGATCAGCGGCGCGGTCGAGAACCCCATCTCGTCGGCGCCCAGCAACGCCGCGATCACCACGTCGCGCCCGGTCTTGAGCTGCCCGTCGGTCTGCACCCAGATCCGCGACCGGAGGTCGTTCATGACGAGCGTCTGCTGCGTCTCGGCGAGGCCGATCTCCCAGGGAATGCCGGCGTAGTGCACCGAGGTGAGCGGTGAGGCGCCCGTGCCCCCGTCGTGCCCCGAGATCAGCACGTGGTCGGCGTTGCACTTGGCGACGCCGGCCGCGACGGTTCCGACCCCCATCTCGGCCACGAGCTTCACCGAGACCTGCGCCTTCGGGTTGGCGCAGCGGAGGTCGTAGATCAGCTGCTTCAGGTCCTCGATCGAGTAGATGTCGTGGTGAGGCGGCGGCGAGATCAGCCCGACCCCCGGCGTCGTGAAGCGGATGCTCGCGATGTAGGGGTCGACCTTGTGGCCGGGGAGCTGCCCGCCCTCGCCGGGCTTTGCGCCCTGAGCCATCTTGATCTGCAGCTGGTCGGCGTTGGCGAGGTAGTGGACGTTGACCCCGAAGCGCCCCGAAGCGACCTGCTTGATCGCCGAGCGGCGCGAGTCCCCGGTCTCGTCGGGTATGTAGCGCACCGGGTCCTCGCCGCCCTCGCCGGTGTTCGACTTGCCGCCGATCCGGTTCATCGCGATCGCGAGGGTCTCGTGGGCCTCGCGGGAGAGGGATCCGAGTGACATCGCGCCGGTCGAGAATCGCTTGACGATCTCGGCGGCCGGCTCGACCTCCTCGAGCGGGATCGGCGTTCCCGTCCGGAACCGCAGAAGGCCACGCAGCGTCGAGCGCCGCGCCGACTCCTCGTTCACGAGTCTCGAGTACTCCTCGTAGGTCGCTGCTCCGCCGTGGCGCACCGAGTGCTGGAGCAGGGCGATCGTCTCGGGGTTCCACTGGTGGTATTCGCCGTCGTTGCGCCACGCGTAGATCCCACCGAGCGGGAGCAGGTCGCCGTTTCGGGGATAGGCGCGGGCGTGGCGGTCGAGTGCTTCCTGGGCGAGCACCTTGGTGCCGACCCCGCCGATCCTGGACGGCGTCCCGGTGAAGTGGCGCTCGACCAGCTCGGGCTCGAGCCCGACCGCCTCGAAAATCTGGGCGCCGCAGTACGACGGGATGGTCGAGATCCCCATTTTCGAGATCGTCTTCAAGAGACCCTTGGAGATGCCCTTGATCGCTCGGTGCTGGGCCTCCTCCGCGGTCATGCCCTCGGGCAGCATCCCTTCCTCGACGAGCTCGGCGAGGGTCTCGAGCATGACATACGGGTTGACGGCCGCAGCGCCGTAGCCGATCAGGGTCGCGAACTGGTGCACGTCGCGCGGCTCGCCGGACTCGATCACGAGGCCCGTCTGCAACCGGGTTCTCTCTCGCACGAGGTGGTGGTGCACCGACGAGACCGCGAGCAGCGCAGGGATCGCGGCGCGGTCGGCGCCCACCCACCTGTCGGAGAGGATGAGGATGTTCACGCTATCCGCGAGCGCCTCGTCGGCCTCGGCGCAGATTCGCTCGAGCGCCAAGTCGAGGCCTGCAGTGCCCTCGGCGACAGGCCAGGTGATGTCGATCGTATGCGCCTTGAAGATGTCGGAGTCGACCTGGCGGAGGGCCTCGAGCTCGTTGTCGCGGAGGATTGGCTGCGAGATCTGCAGCTGGTGGGCGTGCTCCGGCGACTCGCCGAGCAGGTTCCGCTCCGAGCCGACGCTCGTGGCAACGCTCATCACGACCGCCTCGCGCGTCGAGTCGATCGGCGGGTTCGTCACCTGCGCGAAGAGCTGCTTGAAGTAGCTGTAGAGGAGCGGGCGCTGATCGGAGAGCACCGCGAGCGCGAGGTCGTTCCCCATCGACCCGATCGCCTCCTCGGCGTTCCGGGCGAGCGGCGCGAGGATCACCTTCATGTCCTCCTGCGTGAAGCCGAAGGCGAGCTGGCGCGAGCGAAGAGGCTCGATCCTCGGCACCCGCGGCGGCTGTTCCGGGAGGTCGCTTAGCTGGACGACGCCGCGCTCGAACCACTCGCCGTAGGGCCGGCGGCTCGCGATCTCGTGCTTGATCTCCTCATCCTCGACGATCCGCCCGCGCTCGAGGTCGACGAGGAAGATGTTTCCCGGCCTCAGGCGGCCCTTGCGGAGCACGTTCTCGGCCGGCTCGTCGAGCACGCCGGTCTCGGAGGCGAGCACGACCCAGCCGTCCTTCGTCTCGAGCCAGCGCCCGGGACGAAGGCCGTTGCGGTCGAGGGTCGCCCCGATCACCGTGCCGTCGGTGAAGGAGATCGAGGCGGGGCCGTCCCACGGCTCGGTGAGGCAGCCGTGGAACTCGTAGAAGCCGCGGAGCTCGTCGCTCATGTCGTCGCGGCTCCCGTAAGCCTCGGGGATCATCATCATCATCGCGTGGGGAAGGGAGCGGCCCGCGAGCACCAGCAGCTCGAGCACGTTGTCGAAGTTGGCCGTGTCCGACCCGCCGGCCCGCACCACCGGAAGCACCTTGAGCAGGTCGTCGCCGAAGAGCTCGGAGGCCAGCTGCGACTCCCGCGCGCGCATCCAGTTGGCGTTCCCGCGCACCGTGTTGATCTCGCCGTTGTGGGCGATCATCCGGTAGGGGTGGGCGAGCTCCCAGCTCGGAAAGGTGTTCGTCGAGAAGCGTGAATGGACGAGCACGAGCGCACTCTTCATCCGCTCGTCGACCAGGTCGGGATAGCAACGCGCGAGCTGCGGCGCCATCAGCATCCCCTTGTAGACGATCGTCTTGGCCGAGAAGCTCGGGATCACGAGCTCGGGTCCCGCTGCGGTCTCGGCGATGCGCCTGATCACGTAGAGCTTGCGCTCGAACGCGTCGCGGTCGGAGGCGAGCTGCGGGGAGGCGGCGACCACGAGCTGCCTGACGATCGGAGCCGACTCGCGCGCCGTCTGCCCGGCGTGCTCGAGGTGCAAGGGCACGTCCCGCCAGCTCACGACACGCTGGCCCTCCTCTTCGATGCTCTCGACGAGGATCTGCTCGAGGGCCTTACGCCGCTCCGCATCGTCGCGGGGCAGGAAGCAGACGCAGACGCCGTAGGCCCCCGCCGCCGGTAGTTCCGTCTCCACCACCGAGCGGAAGAACGCGTCGGGCAGCTGCAGCAGCATCCCGGCGCCGTCCCCTGTGAGCGGGTCGGCGCCCGCCGCGCCGCGATGCTCTAGGTTTTCGAGCGCGGTCAGGGCACGCTGGAGCGTCTCGTGCGTTGGGACCCCGTTCAGGCGCGCGACGAAGGCGACACCGCAGGAGTCGTGCTCGAAGGCGGGATCGTAGAGTCCTACCGGCTCGGTCGGTCTCTTGGTACGACTGAGATGCTGAGAGTGTGTGGCGCTCTGCGTCACCGAGGGGAAGCCTTTTCTGAGTGGAAGGACCCCCGCCGCTTCTTGTGTCCTAGCCGGCGGGGCGGGAAAGATCGCCGACTAGCAGGCAGCCTTCGAGCGCGCCTTGTTGGCGTTCGAGGTCACATTCGCCACCGCGCGCCGAGCCATCTAGCAAATCAGGATAGGAATTCGGCGGGCGATCCGCAAGTTGGACCGGGAGATCCGCAAGTTCCGATGGCGCGTGACCGCCATAATCCGCGTGATGGAAGCGGGGCATGCTCAGCTGGAGGTCGACGAGCGAGAGCGCGAGGACGAGGTTCTCCGCTTCTACAACCTCGCGAAGAAGGCCGAGTGGGCAGTGCGCGATCTGCCCTGGGGCGACCTCTCGCCGATTCCGGAGCTGCGCGGGTCCCCTCAGCGCCAGGCGCGCCGGCGCGACGTGTGG
>Ga0335081_10013040_pt1 | contig 13447 bp, 6 predicted proteins | sample Lox_Sample_35_FD_206713 | JGI IMG/M metagenome (GOLD analysis project Ga0335081, IMG submission 206713) | Soil microbial communities from Loxahatchee National Wildlife Refuge, Florida, United States - Lox_Sample_3.5 | ecosystem: Environmental > Terrestrial > Soil > Wetlands | place: USA: Florida...
CGCCGACTTTCTGGTTCTGGCAGACGCGTGGAACACCAGCCACTCGAGCCCGCCGCAGCTCATGGGACAGCTCTTTCATCTGTTCGATAGCCCCAATCGTTTCGGCCTGCCGGCGTTTTTCACACTACACGTGTGGGCTTGGAAAGAGAATCCCAACGGGGCGTTCGTGAACTGGCACCCGAACGTATCGTGCAAGTCGTTTGCTGCTCAACCGTGAGGGACGATAACCGCGCGGACCATGAAGACGATGGTCCGCGCCACGGGTTATAGTCTTTTCGGGGACTCCGATGACTCGAACCTGTTCGCGCGTCGCGCTTGCGGTCCTGCTGAGCGCTGCTATTTGCACCGCGCAGCGCGGCGCGCCAATTCCGCAACAACTGGTATTCACGCCGTATCATGCCGGCGGTATCTATGACCTGGGGGAAACGGTCGGCTGGACGGTAGCGCCCGGCCCGGACGGGCCCGCCTATGCTTACAAGTGGACGATCCGGCGGAACAATGCGGCGGTGCTGAAGGAAGGCAGGCTGGATCTTTCGGCGGGGAACGACAAGATCGAAATCACCGGCGACGAGCCGGAGATGATCTATGTGGCAATCGAACCGGTTGGCAAGCCCGAGGACGGCAGCGCCGGATTTGTCGGCGGCAATACGGGACGGAATAATGGCCTCTATGCGGTAGGTGCGGCGGTGGCGCCCGGGAAAATCGCGCTGGCTGCGCCGCGTCCGGCTGATTTCGACGCATTCTGGTCGCAGAAGCTTTCGGCCCAGGCCGGGATACCGGTCAACCCGAAGCTCACGCCGGTGGAGACCGACGTTCCGGACGTGGAGCTGAACACCTTTGTGCTCGACGCGCTGGGATCGAAAGCTCAGGGGTACGTGGCGAAGCCTGTGAAACAGGGCAAGTTCCCTGCCTTGGTGCTGCTGCAGTATGCAGGTGTCTACGCGTTGAACGCTCATGGGGCCGCATCGCGCGCCGCCGAGGGCTGGCTGGTAATCAACGTGGACGCGCACGACAAGCTGCCCTCCGACCCTTCCGGCAGCGTGCCGCACAACTATGCCGCGGTGGGCAACACCGACCGCGAGCAGAGCTATTTCCTGAACATGTATCTGCGCGACTCGCGCGCCCTGGATTATCTTTTGACGCGGCCCGACTGGGACGGCAAGACGATCGTGCTGATGGGAACCAGCATGGGCGGCCAACAGAGCCTGGTGCTCGCCGGATTGCGGCCGGATAAGATTACGGCGGTGCTGGTCTGCGTTCCGGCGGGTACGGACGCCAATGGCGATCTCCACGGCCGCAAGGCGGGATACCCCAATTGGCCATCCAACGATCCCGAGGTCATGAAGACTGCGCTGTACTTCGATCCGATCAACTTCGCTTCGCGGATCAAGGCGCCGGTGCTGGCGGCGATCGGTTTCATCGATACGATCTCGCCGCCGGCGGGCATCTGGACGGCCCTGAACCAGATCCCTGTGCCGAAAGAGCCGCTGCCGATGATCGAATCGGAGCACAACAACCTCACGCCGCAGAAGGAGCAGAACTGGGATACACGGTCGAAAGAAGTGCTGGGGATTCTCCTGAACGGCGGAGAATTCAAGCCGAACGAGCTCCGTTGAAGCAGCCTTATTCCTGCCTGAGGGCGACCGAGGGATCCACCCTCGCCGCCCGGATGGCCGGGACCGCGCACGCCAGAAGCGCGACCAGCCCAAGGATTCCGGAAGCGAAGAGAAAGGTCGCCGGGTCGACCGGCTTGACCCCGAACAGCAGCGACCCCAGCGATCGCGTCAACGCCGCTGCCCCTGCCAGGCCGATCGCCAACCCGACTGCAATAATGCGCAAGCCGGCGGCGAGGACCATGCGGAGGAGATCGCCCGCCTTCGCGCCCAGTGCCGACCGGATGCCGAACTCGCGCATTCGCCGGCTCACCGAGAATGCAAAGACTCCGAAGACGCCAACCGCGGACAGCACCATTGCCAGCGCGGCGAATGCGCCCACCAGTTCCGCACGGAACCTGGGCTGCGCCACCGTTTCGCTCAACAACTCTTCCATGGTGGCGATCCGGCCCACCGCCTGGTTCCGGTCCACGCGGGCGATTGCTTCCTTGATTGCGCGAGTCATGGCGGCGGGTTCGCCCGCCGTTCGCAGCGATAGCACGCTCCAGAACCATGGATTCTGCGCGAGCGGAACGTAGGCCTCCGGGCTCTTTCTGAGCTCCTCCGGCCCGTCGACCTCGACCTGCCGGATCACGCCGACGATCTCCCTCACCACGGGCACCGGCCCAACGTCTCCCATCGAATCGACGCGCACCCGCATGCCCAGCGGCTCGCGGCCTTCCATGTACTCGTGTACGAATTCCTCATTCACGATGCATACGCGGGACGATGCCTGGTTGTCGTGCTCCGTGAACGCACGCCCAGCCAACACCGGAATGCCCAGCGTCGCGAAATAGCGCGGCGAGACCATTTGATAGTGCACGGCCTTGCGCTTCGAGGGATCGGCCACCGGGCGGTCCACCAGCTCGGCGGGCATTCCGATATCCCATCCTTGCGAGGGAAGAGTCGTGCTCAGCGCGGCGGAGCGCACGCCGGGCAGCGCGGCCACTTCGCGCTCCACTGCCTCGTAAAGGGGCAGCGTGCTCGCCGGTTTCCTGTATCGGACGCCGGAGAGGCTCAGCTGCGCAGTCAGGACATGGTCCGCCTGAATTCCTGTTTCGACGCGATCGAGGGACACCAGGGTCCGAAGGAGCAATCCCGCTCCGGCCGCAAGGGTTACCGCTACGGCAATCTCGGCGGCGGCCAGGGCCGAGCGAAACGCGCCCATTCCTTCTGCAGCCGTGCGCCCGCCCGCGCGCAACGCGTCCGTCAGGGACGTTCGGGCAGCGTGCCATGCCGGAGCCAAACCGGCGAGCAGGCCGGTCACAACCGTGAGAACGGCTGAAAACGCGGCCACTCGGCCGTCCAGGGCCAGGCGGACCCCGGGGGGCAGGGTGCCGGCAGGGAGAAACTTCGGCGCCGCGGCCACAGCCGCCCACGCCAATGCGATGCCCAATGCCCCGCCCACAAGCGCCAGTAATGCACTCTCCGTGAGTAATTGGCTGAAGATCCGGCCGGCGGATCCGCCGAGTGCCGCGCGCACCGCGATCTCGCGCGACCGGCCGGCGCCGCGCGCCAGCAGCAGATTGGCCACGTTGGCGCACGCCATCAGCAGCACCAGCGCCACGACTCCCGCCAGCACCAGCGACGTGGTGCGCAAGGTTTCGCCGACCGTCGCCTCGCGCAGCGGCAGCATGGTGACTCCCCAGCCCTTGTTGGTGGCCGGGTAGGCGCGTGCCAGGTTCTCTCCGATCACGTTCATCGCGGCGCGTGCCTGGGCAATGCCGATGCCGGGCTTCAAACGCGCGAACACCCGCAGGTAGTGCGGCAGGCGCATTTCCGGACGCCGTTCGATCGGGAACAGCATCCAGTAATCCGCCTGCTGCCAGACTTCGAACGTCGCGGGCATCACTCCGATGACAGTCCACGGCTCGGCGTCGAGAACGATGGTCGAGCCGACAAGGTTCGTGTTCGCACCAAACCGGGAGCGCCACAGGGCGTCGCTGATCACGATCGCCCGGGTTCCGGGCTTGCCGTCATCGGCGGCAAAAGTCCGCCCCGCGGCGGGAGCCACGCCGAACACATCGAAAAAGCGCACCGTGACCGCCTGGCCGTGAACCCTCTCCGGAATGCCGTCTGTGATCATGGTTCGCGAACTGCCGGATACTCCCGTCATCGATGCGAACACCTGGTTCTGCTCCGACCAATCGAGATAATTCAAGGGCGAGACGGCGTTGCGATCGTGTCCCGGCGGCTTCTCCCATAACTCGACTAGCTCGTTCGCCTGCGCGAACGGAAGCGGCCGCACCAGCACCGCGTCCACCAGCGTAAAGATCGCTCCGTTGGCGCCGATGCCGATTGCCAGGACGGCGATAGCGATCGAAGTAAATCCCGGGGCCTGCCGGAGCACCCGCGCGGCGTAAAGGAAATCGCGCCAGAAATTGCCCATATGCAAAATACTGAGCAAGCGGAAAAAAGTTGCGAAAAAATATCGCGCGTGAGGTCCGATATACTTTAGGCGGATGGCGAAGCTGGGTTGCCTTCTGGTGCTTGCGGCGGCGCGGGTGGCGTCGCAAACGGTGGAGGGCAGCGTCCTCGATGCCGCGACCGGGGCCGGGGTCGGCGGGGTCAAGGTGGAGCTGCTGAAGGGGGGCACGCCATTCTACGAGACCGCCACGGACGGCGGAGGCAGCTTCCATTTCTTCGACATCAGGGAAGGCGACTATGCGGCGCGCTACCAGTCGCCCGATTACTGGCTCACCGCCGGTCCCTCGGATTACAAGTATTTCCACGTGGCCGGCGACAGCCCGGTAAAACTCCAGGTGCGGCTGATGCCATGGTCCAAGATCTCGGGTCGGGTGGTGGACGGACGCGGCAAGGGTGTGGCCAACGCGCGATTGGAGTTGACCGGACCGGGGATGGTGATCGACGGGCGCACGTACTTGAGGACATCGTGGGGAGGCGGAGGCGGCGGGCAGTTGAGCGACTCGCCACTGGGGATGTCGTTCCACGGAAACACCGATGCCCACGGCAATTTCGAAGTAGGGATGATGCCCGGAGCATACAGGCTCTCGGTGCTGCCGCCGCAAGACATGAAGCCGCCGAAGCCGGATGAGGAAGGCCCCGCACTGCTCTGGACGCGCAGCTATTATCCGGGAGTGGCTTCTTCCGAGAGCGCTTCCAAAATCGTCGTATTGCCCGGCGGTGAGGTCTCCGGCGTCGAGCTGAAGCTGCTGGCGGTACCGGCACACGCGGTCCGCGGAATCGTGCTCTATCCGGATGGCTCTCCCGCTCCGAAGGCTGCGATTACCTGGGGTGAGCCGATGGCTGCGAGCCGCCTGGAATCCAACCAGGATGGCACGTTCGAAATCCCGGCGGCGCCGGAAGGCGAGTGCCACCTGCTGGCCGAAGCGCAGAAAGGCGGGGCGAAGTTGCGGGCGCTGGAATGGCTTGAAGTGAAGGGGCACGATGTGGAGAACGTCAAGCTTCGGCTGGCCGCCCCGCTGACGGTGAGGGGCAAGGTGATCATGGAGACACCCAGGGAAGGGCCGGCGCCGAGAATGAATTCGCTCATCCTGGCGCTGCGCGGCGGCCGGCAGACCAGGGATGACGATCTGGCGTTCATCGCAGGCATGCTGATCAATCCGAATTCGCAGGGCGGTTTTGTGGTCGAGAACGCCTACCCGGGCGTGTATAGCGTCGGGCCGATATTGCAGCCGCCGGCGCCGCCCTATTACCTGGATTCGATCCGGGTGGGCGACGCCAACCTGGCATTGCAGGAAGTCGAGATCTCATTTGACGCGACGATCACCGTGTTGTACAAGAGTGACGGCGGGCGGGTGAGCGGCAGAGCCGGGAACTGCGCGTCGGGGGGAGTGGTGCTGGTTCCGAGCGATCCGGCGCTGTGGCGGCACGGCTTCTCGAAATCGGGGGCGTGCGACGGCAGCGATCATTACGAGGTGCGCGCGGTCCGTCCGGGGGAGTACTACGTGCTGGCATTCGCGGGGAATGGTCCCGCACTGGCCGTGAACGAGGCGATGATCAAAGACGCGGTCAGGGTCACGGTACGGGCCGGCGAAGCTTCGACGGCGGATGTGAAAGCAATCACCAAGCCGGTGTTCTGAGTCGGGCCCTGAACCGGCGGTTGCCCACTTAATCGATTATCAGATCCGATATAATTGGATTTCCCGGACCGTGAACACTGCTGGTACCAGTCTATGCAGAGGAGGTAAGGATTACATGAACCTGAGCCAACTGGCGAGGTCGATCTGCGAGTCGCCAACCCTGAAGCTGAACGAGACGGCAGCCCTGCTGAAGGAAAAGGGCGAGCCGGTGATTCATCTGGGAGGCGGCGAGCCGAAGAGCAAGACGCCCATCGACGCCATCGTGAGCTGCACGGCGATGCTTCAAACCGGCGACGTCAAGTACACGCCTGCCGACGGAATTCCCGCGCTGAAAAAGGCCATCATCCGGTACACCGAAGAGCACTACGGGCGGCTGGCGGCGCCGGACAACGTGATCGCTTCGAGCGGCGCAAAGCAGTCGATCATGGTGCTGCTGCACGCAATCCTGGACCCCAAGCAGGAGGTCATCTTTCCCGCACCGTACTGGGTGAGCTACCCCGAGATGGTGAAGCTCGCCGGCGGCGTGCCGGTGCCTGTAGCTGCGCGCGACGGAGGATTCGAGCCGGCCGTGGACGAAATCGCGGAAGCGGTCGGGCCGTATACCAAAGCGATTATCCTGAACAGCCCGAACAACCCGTCGGGCGTGGTGTACTCCGAGGAGTTCGTGGCCGGCGTTGTCGAGCTCTGCGAAAAGCGGAGCCTGTACCTGGTCATGGACGACACCTACAATCGCCTGATCTTCGACGGTCGCACACCGACCAACTGCTACCGGTACGCAGGCGTGCACAACATCGATGCCTCGAAGCTGGTGGTGATCAACTGCGTTTCGAAGATGTACGCCATGACCGGATTTCGAATCGGCTGGGCCATCGGCAACCGGCAGTTGATCCGGGCAATGACCAATATTCAATCGCAGGAGACGTCGGGGCCGGCGGCACCGTCGCAGTGGGCGGCCGTGGGCGCGCTCAACGGCGTGCAGTCATCCATCGACACGCTGCGCATGACGCTGGAAAACAATCGCAACGTGATGATGACTCACCTCTCGACGCTTCCGGGGGTGCGGGTGGCAAGGCCGGGTGGTACGTTCTATTGCTTCCCGGATTTCAGCGCGTATGAGAAGGACTCGGCCAAACTCTCGCGCTTCCTGCTGGACAAGGTGCGGGTGGTGACGGTCCCGGGCCGCGAATTCGGCATGGAGGGCCACCTGCGCATCAGCTTCTGCGGCACGCTGAAGGAGATCATGGAGGGCTGCGAACGCATCAAGTGGGCGCTCGATCCGAGCGCGCCCAACGAGATGTTCCTGGGGGACCGCAAACTGGTGAGGGACTGGCGATGAACCCCTATCTGGATATCCCTTCGCCGGCGCAGGCCGAGGCGGGCAAACTGGCCAGCGTCTACGGCTTGAGCAACCACGGCCTCGCCAACCTCAAACGGGTGTATTGGAACCTGCCGACCGCGGCGCTGTACGAGGAGGTTGTATTTCGCGGGGAGGCGCGCATCGCCCATCTCGGCCCGGTGGTGGTGAGCACCGGCAAGCACACCGCGCGCGCCGCGGCGGACAAATTCGTGGTCCGCGAGCAGTCCTCGGAAGAGCACGTGTGGTGGGGGCAGTACAACCGGCCGTTCAGCAGCGAAAAGTTCACCACGCTGTTCACGCGGCTGCAGGCGTTCCTCCAGCAACGCGACGTGTTCGTGCAGGATTGCTATGCCGGGGCTGATCCGGACTACCGCATGCCCATCCGGATCATCACCGAAAAGGCGTGGCACAGCCTGTTCGCGCGCAACATGTTCATGAAGATCCGCAAGACCGAGGAGTTGAAGAAACACGCGCCGGAGTTCACAGTGATCTGCGCGCCCTCGTTCCTGGCGTCTCCGATCATCGACGGCACGCGCACAGAAACCTTCATCATCCTGAGCTTCGCCGAGCGGCTGGCAATCATCGGCGGCTCCGAATACGGCGGTGAAATCAAGAAGACGATCTTCACGGTGCTGAACTACCTGCTGCCGCTGGAGAATGTGCTGCCGATGCACTGCTCGGCGAACGTCGGGCCGGGCGGAGACGTGGCGCTGTTCTTCGGGCTTTCGGGAACCGGAAAGACGACGCTTTCCGCCGACCCGTCGCGCAGCCTGATCGGCGACGACGAGCACGGCTGGAGCGAGAACGGCGTTTTCAATTTCGAAGACGGCTGCTATGCCAAGGTGATCCGGCTCTCGCCCGAAGCCGAACCGCAGATCCACGCGTGTACCCGCCGTTTCGGCACCATCCTGGAGAACGTGGTGCTCGATCCCATCACCCACCGGCTCGATCTGAACGACGACGCGCTCACCGAAAACACGCGCGGCGCCTATCCGCTCGACTATATCGAAAACTACCTGCCGCCCAAGATGGCGGGACATCCGCGCAACGTCATTTTCCTGACCTGCGACGCCAGCGGGGTGATGCCGCCGATCGCGCGGCTGTCGGCGGACCAGGCAATCTACCACTTCATTTCGGGGTACACGAGCAAGATTGCCGGGACCGAGATCGGCCTGGGCGCCGAACCGGAGATCACCTTCAGCGCCTGCTTCGGCGGGCCATTCATGGTGCATCACCCGTATACCTACGCGCGCATGTTGAAAGCGCGCCTGATGAAGTACGGCGCCACCTGCTGGATGGTGAATACCGGTTGGACGGGCGGGCCGTTCGGCGTCGGCAAGCGAATCAGCATTCGGCACACGCGCGCGCTGTTGAACGCGGCGCTGAGCGGCAAGCTGGACAACGTGACCTTCCGCCAGGATCCGGTATTCGGATTTGAGGTGCCGGAAGGGTGCGAAGGCGTGCCTTCCCAGATTCTCGATCCGGCCGGCAGTTGGCCGAACCGCGAGGCGTACTACCGGCAATACGGGGCGCTCGCCGCCCGCTTCATCGCAAATTTCAAGCTGCTGAAGGACGGCTGCCCGGAAGACCTGGTGCAGGCAGGGCCGCGGATGGAATCGCTGGTCGAGCTAGGCGCGTCCTGACTGTGGCCGTCACTCGTCGCGCAACGCCGATGTCGGATCGAGCCCGGCGGCCCGGCGCGCCGGAAGCCACGATGAGATCGCAGCGATCGCCAGGAACAGCACGACCATGGCGGCAAAAGTCGGCGGGTCGGTAGGCTTGATGCCGACGAGCATCGTAGCCATGATCCGCGTGAGGCTGAACGCGGCCAGGATGCCAACCCCGACCCCGATGACGCTCAGCCGGAGGCCGTGGCCGACGATCAGGCTGAAGATACTGGACGGCTGGGCGCCCATGGCGACCCGGACTCCGATCTCCGCGGTGCGCTGCCGCACTACGGTCGAGAGCACACCGTAGAGTCCCACGGCGGCCAGAATCGCGGCGATCACGGCGAACACGCCGATCAGGATCAACTGGAAGCGCGTGCCGGCCTGGGCATGCTTGACTACCGTGTCCATGGTCTCCATTTCGATGAGCACCATGCTCTTGTCCTGCTGTGCCACGGCTTGGCGCACAGCCGAAGCGAGGCGGGCCGGATCTCCGGCGGTGCGCAGCGCCCAGCGCGCGATACGGCCGTGGCCGACGTAGCCATCGGTGATGTAGAGTTGCTCGCGGCCGGGGTCGGCGAGCGAGACGGTGCGCTGGTGCGCGGCCACGCCGATGATCTGCACCCACTCGGGCTGGAGGCCGCGGATGCGGATGAGGATGCGCTTGCCGAGGGCGGACTGGCCGGGAAAGGCTTTCGCGGCGAGCATCGGGTCGACCACCACGCCGTCGCGGTCAGGAGCGTTATCGGCATCGGTGAACGAGCGGCCGGCGAGGATGGGCGTGCGGACGGCTTCGAAATAGCCGGGGAGAACGATCTGGAAATCGACGGCCATGAAGCGGCTGGGATCGGTGAGCGCGGGCTCGAGACCCCATCGGATGGGGCTGAAGTTGCCGGTGAGGGGGAACGGGAACGATCCGGCAACGGCCTCCACGCCGGGAATGGCGGACAGCTTGTTTCTAAGATCGCGCATGAAGGCGGCGCGCGCCTGCGGCTGCTGGCCGCGGCGTCCGCCGAGCAGGCCGAAGGTGAGCAGGTTCTTGGAATCGAAGCCGGGGTCGACGCGCTGCAAGGCCAGGAAGCTGCGGAACATCAGCCCGCTGCCGACCAGCAGCACGACACACAGCGCGACCTCGATGACCACGACGGCGTTGCGCATCCAGCCGCCGCCGGAGAGTCCGACATTGCGGCTGCTGCCGCGGAGAACCTGGGCGATGTCCGGGCGGGCGGCGCGGATAGCTGGAATGAGGCCGAAGATCGCGGCGGCGCCCAGCGCGATCGCCGCGGTGAAGGCGACCACCGAGACATCGATGCCGATCGTATCGAGACGCGGCAGGTCTGCGGGAGCGAGGTCGCGGAGCTCGTTGATGCCAAAGGCGGCCAGCGCGATTCCCGCGGCGGCTCCGGCGAAGGCCAGCCATCCGGCTTCGGCGAGGGTGTGGCTGACCAGGCGCCACCAGCTTCCGCCGAGCGCGGTGCGGACGGCGAGTTCGCGTTCACGCAGGGACGCGCGCACCAGCAGGAGATTGGCGACATTGGCGCAGGCGATGAGCAGGAGGAAAATGACCGCGCCCATGAGCGCCACGATGGCGGGGCGCACCTCTTCGACGATGTGCTGGTGCAGGGGCTCGACCCGGAGCGTATAACCGGCGGTGCCGGAGATGATGAAGTTCTTGCGCGTTTCTTCGGAGACGCGATCGACAGCGGCCTGGGCCTGGCGAATCGAGACGCCCTCGCGAAGCCGGGCGATCACGCGGTGCTGGACCTGGTTGCGGTTGGCGGCGTCATATGGGATACGGGCCGCGAACCAGATGTCGGGCAGCCGCTCCATGTTGGCGGAGGCAGGGAAGAGGAGCTCGAATCCGGGGGCGAGTACGCCGACGATTTCCGTGGCGCCCTGCTGCGCGCCAGGCATGCCTTTGCCGATGATGTCGGGCTTGCCGCCGAACCGGCGCTGCCAGAAATCGTGGCTCAGGATGACCATGGCGGGCGGTCCCTGAGGTGCGGGCGCAGCGGCGCCGCCGGCGGGAGCGGGAGGCGGCGGGGGCTGGGGTGTGCCGTCTGAGTCGATGAAGCCGCGGCCAAGCGCCATGCCGGCGCCCATGGTGCGGAAGAAGTTGGTGCTGACCTGGGCGCCGCGGACCTGTTCGGAGGTGCCGTCGTCGCGGGGCACGGTGTTACGGAACGTGACGACAGAGGCGACATCTTCGAAGGCGGCAGTGGTGCCGTTACGGAGGTCGAGGAAATCGGCGTTGGAGACGGGGAAGTCTTTCACGTTGCGCCGGCGCATGTCGCTGATGACGAAAACCAGGCGGTCGGGGCTTTTGTAGGGGGGCTTTCGGAGGAGGACGGCGTTGGCCACGCTGAATATGGCAGTGCTGGCCCCAATGCCGAGCGCCATGGTAAGAATCGCGGCCGCGGTGAAGACAGGTGTTTTGCGCAAGGTGCGCGCGGCGAAAACGAAGTCGCGGAAAAGCATGGATCCCCCTCCTGGTCAAGGACGTGCGGATGGTTAGAAGGATAGCAGAGCCCAAAGCGGGACAGGTTCCGGCTCCTGCTAAAATAGAACGTTGTGACGCGCCAGCGGGTAAGTGCGAACCGCCTCCTTTGGGCTGCGGGAATTGGATCGCTCGTCTGGCTGGCCGATCAGCCGACGGTTGCCGGCTACCAGCCGCTCGCGCAAATGTTTTGGGATCCAGGAGTTTTGCGATTGCCGCTGAGGGACTACGCTGCACTGTCACTATCCTGGCTCACCGCCACTCTCTTTTGCCATCTCGTGATTTTCGCCCTCCAAAGAGCGCGCACCCGCAATCACAGACCCGCCGCATGAAACGGCGGCATCGCAATAGATCGACATGGGAACTATTCTTGAACGAATTGAATCTCCGGAAAACGTCAAACAACTCTCGCTTCCCGAGCTGGAACAACTGGCCTCCGAAATCCGCGAAGAGCTGATTACCGTCCTTTCCGTCAACGGCGGCCACCTGGGGCCGAACCTGTGCGTGGTGGAGCTCACCATCGCGCTGCACTACGTGTTCGATACCCCCACCGACCACTTCCTGTTCGACGTCAGCCATCAGGCTTACGTGCACAAGATTCTCACCGGCCGCCGCAGGCAGTTCCCCACCATCCGTACTCCGGGCGGCCTGAACGGGTTCATGCTGCGCACCGAGAGTCCCCATGACTGCTACGGCGCCGGCCATGCGGGCACGGCTCTCTCCGCCGCGCTCGGCATGGCGGTCGCACGCGACAAAATCGGCGGCAATGAACATGTGGTGGCAGTGGCGGGCGATGCCGCTTTCACGTGCGGCATCACCTATGAGGCCCTCAACAACATTGCCCACCATACGAAGCGCCTGATCGTGGTGCTCAATGACAACGAGTGGTCCATCGATAAGAATGTCGGCGCCATCGCGCATTACCTGAACAAGATCGTCACCAACCCGCGCTACGACCACCTTCATGAGCGCGCGGGGAGGTTCGTCGAAAAGCTGGCCGGCAAGGGCGCCCTGCGAATGGCGCGGCGCGCGGAGGAGGCGGCCAAGAGCATGCTGCTGCCCAGCGTCATTTTCGAGGAGCTCGGCCTGACATACTATGGCCCGATCGACGGGCACGATGTCGGGACCCTCATCAAGACGTTCGAGTTCCTCAAGACGCAGAAGCGGCCGAGTCTGCTGCACGTGCTCACGCAAAAGGGCAAGGGTTACGAGCCCGCAATTCAGAAACAGAAGAAGTTCCATGGCCTTGGGCCCTTCGATCCCGAAACCGGCGAAACCAAGCCGCTCAGCCGGCGCACGTATTCCGAGGTGTTCGGCGACACTATGGTCAAGCTCGCCGACGTCAATCCGAAGGTGGTTGCCATCACCGCGGCCATGCCGAACGGCACCGGCCTCGACCGCTTCCGGCCGAATCATCCCGATAAGTACTTCGATGTCGGCATCGCGGAGGAACACGCGGTGCTGTTCGCCGCCGGCCTGGCCGCCAAGGGGATGAAGCCCTTCTGCGCGATCTACTCGACCTTCCTGCAACGCGCTTTCGATCCCGTTGTGCATGACGTGTGCCTGCAGAATCTGCCTGTAGTCTTCTGCATCGACCGCGGCGGACTTTCCGCCGACGACGGCCCGACACATCATGGCCTGTTCGACATCAGCTATCTGCGGTCTGTCCCCAACATGGTCCACATGGACCCCAAAGACGAGGACGAATTGGCGGACATGCTGTTCACCGCACTGAACTGGAACGGTCCCATTGCAGTGCGTTATCCGCGTGGCCTTGGCCCGGGAGTTCCTGTGAAGGACGTCCCCAAGGCAATCCCGATTGGCAAGGCCGAATTGCTGCAGCACGGCGAACACGATCGCGTGCTGATCTTCGCTCTCGGCGCCATGGTGTCGGTCGGGCAGGAACTGGCGCTGCGGCTGGAAAGCGAAGGGGTTTCCGCCGCTCTCGTCAACGCACGCTTTGCCAAGCCCCTCGATACGGAGACCCTGGAGTTCTACGCGCGCAGCGTGGAAGTGATTGTCACGTTGGAAGACCACGTACTCAACGGCGGGTTCGGCAGCGCGGTGCTGGAAGCGTTGAACAGGCTGCAGATCGCCACCCCCGTGGTGCGCATCGGCTGGCCGGACCAGTTCATCGAGCACGGCAACCTGGCAGCCCTGCGCGCCCGGTACGGCGTCAGCGCCGAAGCGGCGTTGACCAGGCTGCGGCC
>Ga0335081_10013041_pt1 | contig 13447 bp, 9 predicted proteins | sample Lox_Sample_35_FD_206713 | JGI IMG/M metagenome (GOLD analysis project Ga0335081, IMG submission 206713) | Soil microbial communities from Loxahatchee National Wildlife Refuge, Florida, United States - Lox_Sample_3.5 | ecosystem: Environmental > Terrestrial > Soil > Wetlands | place: USA: Florida...
CATGCCCTTCGTCCTGCTGGGCGTGGCGTTGATGGTGGCCCTGGGGTTTGAGTTCGTGAACGGTTTCCACGACACCGCCAATGCCGTGGCGACAGTCATCTACACGCATTCGCTCGAACCGCATATCGCCGTGGTCTGGTCGGGCTTCTGGAACTTTCTCGGCGTGCTCACCTCGAGCGGCCTGGTGGCCTTCGGCATCATCTCGCTGTTGCCGGTCGAATTAATTCTGCAGGTGGGCAACAAAGCCGGATTTGCCATGGTGTTCGCCCTGCTGGTCGCGGCCATCATCTGGAACCTGGGGACCTGGTACTTCGGCCTGCCTGCCTCGAGTTCCCACACGATGATTGGCTCGGTGATCGGCGTCGGCATTGCCAATCAGCTGATGGCGCTGAAAACCGGCACCAGCGGCGTGGATTGGGGCCAGGCCACCAACATCGGCAAGTCGCTGCTGCTTTCACCCATCGTCGGGTTTGCCTGCGCTTACCTGCTCCTCATGATCTGCAAAGCGGTGCTCAAGAACCGCAAGCTGTATGAAGCGCCGGAAGGCACCGAGCCGCCGCCGTTTTGGGTCCGCGCGTTGCTGATTCTCACCTGCACCGGCGTCAGCTTCGCCCACGGCTCGAACGACGGCCAAAAAGGTATGGGCCTGATCATGCTGATCCTGATCGGCACCGTGCCCACTGCCTACGCGCTCAATCACGCCGTCACGGCGGCCCAGTCCCAGGATTTCATTGCTGTCTCGCAGCAGGCCGCGGATACGCTGACTCATTATGTTTCTTCGAATGCGGTGATCGGCGATCCGCGCGACGATGTGACGGACTACATCCGCACCCGCGAATTCACGCCCAACACCATGCTGGCGCTGCGCGAGCTGGTGACCGATATCGGCAACGAGACCGCTCTGTTCAAGGAGCTGAAGAATGTTCCCAACGACCGGGTGCGTAACTTCCGCAACGATATGTATCTGGTGAGCGAAGCGTTGCGCCTGGTCGCGAAGAGCGGCCATGCCGAGTTTTCGGCGCCTGACGCGGCTGTTCTGGCGAACTACAAGAAGCACGTGGACCACGCCACCCGCTTTATTCCGCTGTGGGTGAAGGTTGCTGTCGCCATGGCGCTCGGCCTCGGCACCATGGTGGGCTGGAAGCGAATTGTCGTAACCGTGGGGGAGAAAATCGGCAAGGACCATCTCACTTACGCGCAGGGCGCCGCTGCGGAAATCACTGCCATGGCGACCATCGGCATGGCCGATTGGTATGGCCTGCCGGTCAGCACGACCCATGTGCTTTCTTCCGGTGTGGCCGGAACTATGGCGGCCAACCACTCCGGACTGCAGTGGTCCACGGTGCGCAATCTGGCGCTGGCCTGGGTGCTCACTCTCCCGGCGGCAATGGTGCTTTCCGGATTCTTGTTCTGGACCTTCCGGAATCTGTTCTAGCCGCTGCGAATTTGCGACCCGGGGCGTATGCGCGCGGCGCGGGAGAATTTTTCTGCCGAGTCCTCTCGCCAGCCTTGATTCCGCCTCCGCTGAGAAGTGCGTGCAGTTTGCTGTCCTGCGGAGTACGATTCCGGGCATGACCTTCGCGCCTCTCTCTCGTCGTTCATTCCTGGCTATGTCCGCCATGCTTCCACTCGCTTTGCAAGCGAAGGCGGCTGGCTCCATTCCGATCGGGCTGGAGTTGTATTCCGTCCGTGAGGCGCTGAAACAAGACCTGGAGGGAACCGTCCGCGCAGTGGCCCAGATGGGATACCAGTGCGTGGAGTTTTATGCTCCCTACTTCGAATGGAGCGAAGCCCAGACCAAACACATGCGCAAGCTGCTCGACGACCTGGGCGTTCGCTGTTACTCGACCCACAACGATCAGGAGTATTTTTCTGCGCAGAATCTCCCGCGCGCCCGCGACATGAATCTGATTCTCGGCAGCAAGTACATCGTCATGGCAAGCTCAGAGCCGAAGCCCGGCTTGGAGGGCTGGAAAGAAGTGGCCGATCAGCTCAACGCGGCCGCCGCGCAGGTTGAATCCGCGGGCCTCAAGGTGGGCTATCACAACCATCTGCCCGAGTTCACTCCCGTTAATGGCAAGCGGCCGATTGAAATTTTGGCCAAAAACACGAAGCCCTCGGTCATGCTGCAGCTTGACGTAGGAACCTGCCTGGAAGCGGGCAGCGACCCGGTGGCCTGGATTCGCGCCAATCCCGGCAGAATTCGCTCGTATCACTTAAAGGATTGGTCGCCCGATCCGGCCAAGGGATTCAAGGTTTTATTCGGAGAAGGCATCGGCAACTGGAAAAACATTTTCGCCGCGGCTGAGAGTGTGGGCGGAGTCGAGTACTACCTGATAGAGCAGGAAGGCAGCCGCTTGTCCGAGCTTGATACCGCCCGTGCCTGCCTGAAAGCCTATCGGAAGATCCACTCGGCTTGATCTAACGCTGGACTGGGCTGGGAATGACGCGGGTCGCAGTCCGGGCAAACTCAAAGCGCAGGACCCATGCTCGCGGAGCGGACTGGCCGCTCTCGGGCGAAAATTTCCAGCCGCGCGCAGCCTCAAGGGCCAGGCGCGCAAAATACTGGCTCGGACCCGCCGATTCGAGCGTGGCGCCCGTCACATTGCCCGAGGCATCCACCGCAGCACGCACGCGCACGCGCACCGTGCCTTCAATCGTGTTTCTGGCCGACTGCGGCACGTTCGGAATCACCTGATGTAACACGGCCGATGCCGTAGCATGCATGGCCATTGCCGTCACCGGCGCCGGCGCAGGAACCGCCGCGGCTATTGGGCCGGACATGGCCGCTGCGGGCGAAGGCTTCGCTGGCGACGACTGCCTGGGCGGTTCGCTTTGCGCAGTAACGGCGGGCGATTCAGCCTGCATGGCCGGCTGCGCTTTATTGCCGATTTTCGGCGCGCCAATGATTCCGATCAGCGCCGCAAAGACAATCACGGCGGCGATTACGGCCACGACCACGCCAACATTCTGGCGCGCCTTTGCGGGCTTTGAACCATTGGCCATCATTTTCCGGAGCTCAGGAACGGAGGCCGCTCTGCCGCGATCTTCCGACGCCCCCGCACGCAACATCGCGCTGATTGCCACGGCCGCCGGCCGCTGCTTAGGGTCACGCTCCAATGCCCGCACGGCAATCTCTCGGAACGGCGCGGGCACTGCCGAAGGAACAAGGGTCTGGCGCCGGGGATCAGCATCAGACCGGGCAGGTGCGCGCTGCGTCAGGGCTTCAACCAGCGTGACGCCGAGCGACCAGATGTCGGCTGCCGGGGTGGCCGGACCTTGAGCCGCTTCGGGCGCGTCGTAAACACGGCCCTGCTCCCTGTTCAGGTCGGCAGATTGCCCCGCCGGAACAATTCCATCGCTCGAGATCTTCAAGTGCTCTCCCACAACCAAAATATTCGAGGGCTGGATGTGCCCGTGCGCGAGGCCGCTTCGGTGGAGATAGGTCAGCGCATCCAGCACCGGGCCCAGCATCTGCCACGCTTCCTCCGCAGTCAGCACGCGCAACGGCAGAATCTCGGCCAGATTTTCGTCCGCATACTCCATCACCGCGAACAGGCAATCTACGCCGCCGATGCTGCAACGTCCCATTTCAAAAAGCCGCAGCAAATTGGGATGAGAAAGCCTCGCCGCGGCCTGCCAGCGCGAAAGTTGCTCTGCCGCGCTCTCCGGTTCCGCGGCCACCAACTTGATGACCGCTTTCTGAGGGTCGGCTGAGGAACGTTCAGTGAGGAAGACAGTACTGTGATTAGAAGAGCCGAGATACTTCCGCAGAGGAAACCGCCCGCCGACAATCTGGCCTTCCCATTGCTTCCAGTCGGCGTCAGCGCCGCTCTCTGCCTGCTGCTTCTGCAATCCGGATTGTGGCGCCGCCCCCAAAAATCTACCTGCCTGATCCGCCCTCAAGGGCTCCGACCGCGAGACACATTATCACCGAGCCAGCCCCTGTCGTCTGCATTACGAACGGTGCTCCCCTCTGCTGCTTCCGTTATACTAAAAGTTGATGCCGATTTTGAAAAACATTGCCGCCATCGCCAAGGGAATGAGCATCACCTTCCGCGAGATGTTTCGCCCGACCATTGTGGAGAATTACCCCGATGGCCCCGGTCCATTGCGCGGCGCCCGTTTTGAGGAGCGCTACCGCGGTGTCCACGTTCTACAGCGCGACGAGAATGGCCTGGAAAAATGCGTTGCCTGTTTCTTGTGCGCCGCCAACTGTCCTTCAAATTGCATTTACATCGAGGCCGCCGAGAACACCGCCGAAAATCGCATCAGCGGCGCCGAGCGCTATGCCAAGGTTTACAACATTGACTACAACCGCTGTATTTTCTGTGGCTATTGCGTCGAGGCCTGCCCGACCGACGCTATCACACACGGTCACGGATTTGAGGTCGCGACCTTCAACGCCAGCAACCTGGTGTATCGCAAAGAACAAATGCTGGCTCCCATGCCGGCGCACATGGGCGCGAATGCCGTCTTCAACAGCGACGAAGTCGCCCACGGCGCGCCTGCTATGATCGTCCCCGGCGAGTAGCGCATTTCCACTGACAGGCCCCAGGAGCCTTCATGTACACCGCAAGCACCGCGCTGCTGGAAGCGCTGCGCGAGAATGGCGTCAACTACATCTTCGCCAACCTGGGCAGCGACTATCCACCCATTCTCGAAAGTCTCGCTGAAGCTTGCTCCGCCGGCCGAAAAGTTCCCCGGCTTCTCACCTGCCCGCATGAAATGGTGGCCTTGAGCGCGGCCCACGGCTTCGCCCAAGTCTCAGGCAAAGCGCAGGCGGTGTTCGTACATGTGGATCTCGGCACCCAGCAACTGGGCGGCGCGGTGCATAACGCTGCCCGAGGGAGAATCCCTGTGTTGATCTTTGCCGGCGCTTCGCCTTTCACGCAGGAAGGCGAGCTTCGCGGCAGCCGCAACGAGTTCATCCAGTGGGTGCAGGATGTTTACGATCAACGGGGCATCGTACGCGGCTATGTCAAATACAACAATGAACTGCGCACCGGGAAAAACATCCGGCAGATCGTCAGCCGGGCGCTGCAAATCGCCTACAGCGATCCCAAAGGACCGGTTTATTTGATGGCCGCGCGCGAAGTGCTCGAAGAAGAGGTTTCGCCCGTCACGCTCGACCGCAACGAATGGCAGCCGGTCATGCCTGCCGCACTGCCTGCGGGCGAGGCCTCTGATCTGTTGACCAAACTGCTGGTGGCCCGCCGGCCTCTGATTGTGACTACTTATCTGGGGCGCAATCCGCAAGCCGTCGAGGAAATGGTTCGGCTCTGCCGGAAGCTCTCCATCGGCGTGCTCGAATCCGTTCCAACTTGTATGAATTTTCCGGCGCATGATCCGATGTACCAGGGCAGCCAATGGAATGAGCAACAGCAAAATCCAATTCTGGAAGCGGCGGATTTCGTCCTCGTGCTCGATAGCGACGTACCCTGGATTCCACTGGTCAGCCATCCGCAAAAGAACGCGACCGTCTGGCATGTGGATGTTGATCCGCTGAAGGAGCAGACTCCGCTGTGGTACATCCCGGCGAAAAAGGTCTTTCGCGCCGACGCCGCGCAGGTGCTCAAACAACTCAACGAACTGCTTCAGCAGGCGGCCGCTCAGGGAAAGGTTGACGCCCGCAAACTCGAAGACCGGCGCACGCACTACGCGAAGCTGCATGAAGCCCGCGACAAAGAGCTGGAACAGCGGGAAAAACCGTCGCAGGATGCCATCACGCCGGAGTTTCTCACCGCATGTATTCGCCGCCGCATGAACGATGACACCCTCGTCGCCAACGAAGGCATCTCCAATTATCACGTCATCACTGATCATCTTGCGGTGCGAAAGCCCGGAACGACGTTTACGTCGGGAGGCGCCTCGCTCGGCTGGAGCGGCGGCGCTGCCCTTGGCATGAAGCTGGCCAAACCCGCCAAAACAGTGTTTTCCCTGATCGGCGACGGCTCTTATCTCTTTTCCGTCCCTTCCGCTGTGCACTGGATGGCGCGCAAATATAAAACTCCGTTCTTGCAGGTGATTTACAACAACGGCGGCTGGCGCGCCACCAAGTTTTCCACGCTGGCGTTGCACGGTGAGGGCTATGCCAGCAAAACCGAAGACATTGGCGTGACCCTTGATCCTCCTGCCGACTACTCGGCGATCGCATCCGCCGCCGGCGGCGCTTACGCGGAAAAAGTCAGCAGGCCGCAGGATCTCGAGCTCGCGCTTGATCGCGCCTTGAAAGCCGTCCGCGAAGAGCAGCGCTGCGCCGTTCTGGACGTCGTGTTACCTCACTTGTAAGGCTATCTCGACCCAATGCCGTCGCTCTTCCGGACACTCTGGTAACCCAGTATTTCGTGTCGCTCCGCTATACTGGTACGGGCCGGGTTTTGAGCCCTTGTTATAGGCGATTGTTGCGCTTTACAGGCGGGTCCCGAATTCGCGGTTGCGCTAAAAGAGTGACGCCGGTCCCGATGGCGGGCCGGCGTTTGCGCATGAAAGGCAGCATTTAGCACTTAGTACTGGTATTTAGCACCTAGGATCGAGCCGCCGCTGGGCCTCATCGAATCGCCAATGGCCAAATGCAAACGGCTAAGTGCCAACCGCCGCTTTTGCTGACTGCCTTTTGCTGACTGCTTGATGCCGATTGCTACAATGCCTGACTTTCTCCAACTCGTCCGCGACCGCGTCGTGATCTTCGACGGCGCCATGGGCACCAGCATCCAGGCGCGCAATCCCACTGTGGACGACTTCCGGGGCAACGAGGGCTGCAACGAACTGCTGGCGCTCAGCCGGCCGGACATCATTCGTGACATTCACGCCAACTTTCTCAGCGTCGGCTGCGATGTGGTCGAGACCGACACCTTCGGCGGCGCGCGTGTGGTTCTCGCTGAATACGACCTGCAGGAAAAAGTCGCCGAAATCAACATCGCCGCCGCGAAACTTGCGAAAGAAGTTGCGCAGCAATTTTCCACCAAGGACAAGCCGCGCTTCGTCGCCGGCTCGATCGGCCCCACCACCAAGCTGCCGTCTCTCGGCCATATCACGTTCGACGCCATGTCTGCCGCCTACGACGAACAAGCCGCCGCCCTGATCGAAGGCGGAGTGGATGTCCTGCTCATCGAAACCTCGCAGGACCTGCTTCAGGCCAAAGCCGCGCTGGCCGGCGTGTTTGACGCCATGCAGCGGACCGGGAAGCGGCTGCCGCTTATGGTCCAGGTCACCATCGAAGCCACCGGCACTATGCTGCTGGGCAGCGAAATTGGCGCTGCTCTCACCACGCTTGAACCCTACGACGTGGATGTAATCGGCATCAACTGCGCCACGGGCCCGGCCGAAATGAACGATGCCGTGCGTTTCCTGGCCGCAAACTCAAGCAAGCACGTTTCGGTCATGCCGAATGCCGGGCTGCCGCAGAACGAAGGCGGGCGCGCGGTGTACAAGCTCCTGCCGCAGGAACTGGCCCAATACCACAAGCATTTCATCGCCGATTACGGCGTGCGCATCGTTGGCGGATGCTGCGGCACCACTCCTGATCATCTCAAGGCAGTGGCGAGCGCAGTTGCCGCAATCGAGCCCGCGAGAAGGGAGGTGAAGCCAGCCGCGGCCGCCTCAAGCGCCTACACGTCAGTGCCGCTCGATCTCGATCCCAAGCCGCTGGTCGTCGCCGAAGAAATGAACACGACCACGCGCGTCGAGCACTTCCGCAACCTGGTTCGCGCCAAGAAATACGACGACATTCTGGCGCTCGCGAAAAAGCTGGTCGCCGACGGTTCCCACATGCTCGATCTCTGTTGCGCCATCGTCGGCGAGGATGAAAAAGGCTACATCACCTCCATCCTGGAAAAAATCGCTACCCGTGTGCCCGCGCCGGTGCTGGTGGACTCTACCGAAGCTGATGTCGTGGAAGAAGCCCTGAAGCGTATTCCCGGCAAAGCGATCATCAACTCGATCAATTTGGAGGACGGCGAAAAGCGCACCTCCAAAGTTCTCCCCATGGCCAAGCGCTACGGCGCTGCCGTGATTGCGCTGACCATTGACGAAGATGGCATGGCGCTGACCGCCGATAAAAAAACCGCCATCGCGCACCGTATTTATGAACTGGCCACGAAAAAATACGGCATCCGGCCGATTGATCTCATCTTTGACGCCCTGACTCTGCCGATTTCCACCGGCCAGGAGGAATACCGCACGGCGGGAATCGAAACTCTGAACGCGATCAAAAAAATCAAACAGGAGATGCCGGAAGTAAAAACCATTCTTGGGGTGAGCAACATTTCCTTCGGCCTCGACGCTTATCCCCGCCGCGTTCTCAACTCCGTTTTCATGCACGAAGCGGTGGACCATGGCCTGGATATGGCCATCGTCAACTACACCAAAATCTATCCCTTGTACAAAATTCCTCAGGAAGAAGTTGATCTTGCCCGCAAGCTGATCTTCCGCAACCAATCCGCCGGCGATCCGCTGCAGATTTACATGGCGCATTTTGCCGGCAAGAAAGGCAGGACGCAGGCCACTACCACGGCGCACGTCGAAACTCTTTCGATCGAGGACAAGCTGAAGTTCGCCATCATCAACGGCGAGAAATCCGTCGGCGACGGCGCGCACAAGAAGTCCCTTGAAGCCTTGCTTGAGGATGCACTGGCGCAATACTCGCCGCTTGATCTCATCAATACCGTTCTGCTCGACGGCATGAAAACGGTCGGCGATCTTTTCGGCGCGCGCAAGATGCAGTTGCCTTCGGTGCTGGATTCCGCCGGCGTCATGAAGCAGGCCGTGGCCTATCTCGAGCCGAAACTGGAGAAAAAAGCCGGCTCCCAGAAGGGAACCATCGTGCTCGCCACCGTCAAGGGCGATGTGCATGATATCGGCAAGAACCTGGTTGACATCATCCTCTCGAACAACGGCTACAAGGTCGTCAACCTCGGCATCAAGCAGCCCGGAGATACCATCATCAAGGCTGCGCAGGAACATGGAGCTGACGCAATTGGCCTGAGTGGCTTGCTGGTGAAATCCACGCTCGAAATGAAGTACGTGATTCAGGACCTCGAGCGGCAGAAGCTGGAATTTCCCGTCATCTGCGGGGGCGCCGCGCTCACGCGTAAATACGTCGAAGATGACCTGCGCCGTGAGTATTCGAACGCCGTCTTTTACGCCGATGACGCATTCGGCGGCCTGCACATCATGGAAGATCTCGCCACCGAAAACGGCAAACGGGAAGAGCGGCTCAAGGAAGGCCGCACGGTGAAAGAATATGCCAAAGCCGCAGCCGTGGACGAAGAAACCGGGCCCGTCTTCGCCGAGCGCAGCCCCGTGGTTGGCGATGCGCCCAACATTCCCGCGCCTCCTTTTTGGGGCGTGCGTGTCAAGAAAGATTTCGATCTGCGCGAGATTTTCCCTTACATCAATGACACGGCGCTGTTCAAGAACCAGTGGCAGCTGAAGACCGCATCACAGGAAGATTACCTGCGTTTGGTCGAAGAGAAATTCCGCCCGATCAGGAAGCAGTTGCAAGAAGAGATCATTGCCAGAGGCTTATTCGAGCCACAAGCCGTCTGGGGATACTTTCCGGCGCAGAGTGATGGCAACGATGTTGTAGTTTACGACCCTGGGGCATGCACGAGTCACGTAGCAGCGGACGGCTCGTCCGCTCAGCTCTTCGCCCCTAAAGAACTTCTCCGCTTCACCTTCCCACGCCAACGCGAAGGCCGCAAGCTTTGCATATCAGACTTCTTCGCCCCGAAATCGTCCGGCAAAATGGACGTGCTCGGTCTTTCGCTGGTCACCATCGGCTCGAAAGCCTCCATCGAAACCCAGCGCCTCTTCGAAGCCGGGGAATACACCAAATATCTTTACCTCCACGGACTGAGCGTGGAAACCGCCGAGGCCCTCGCCGAATACGTACACAAGATGATCCGCGCCGAACTGGGCATCTCGGCCGAGGACTCGACCCACATTCGCGACCTGTTCCACCAGAAATATCGTGGCTCGCGCTACTCGTTCGGTTATCCCGCCTGCCCGAATCTTGAAGACCAGACCAAGCTCTTCGCTTTACTCCATCCGGAAGAGAACGTCGGTGTCCGCCTGACCACCGGGTTCCTGCTTGAGCCCGAGCAAAGCACGTCGGCCATCGTGGTCCACCACCCGGCCGCGAAGTACTTTGTGGTGTAAGGAACCGAGCCAAAAGATTCTGGATTTTACATAATACTTGTTATCAGACATTGGATAAGGGCGGCCCCTCCCGCCCGCTCCGCTTCTGCAATTACTGCCCTATCAATTCCAAAATGGAGTGCTGCGGACTTCCGATCGGCGCCAAGGCGTAAATTCGCTGGTCCAACGTGGCCAGCTTCCCCTTGTTTCTGAGTGCTAGACCGATCAGATAGGCATCCGTAATCTGCTGATGACCTACCACGCGCCCTTGCGCGTGTGAGCCGGCCTCATGCACGCTCAGGCTGTCGGACCAAAACTGATGGCCAGAATGCTTTGTGGTGAGGTCAAGCAGGCGCAGCGCATCATCCAAGGCCAGGGCGTGCGGGAAAATGCTCGATTCGAGAGGATTCGCACCAGGGCCGCCCGGGTGAACGGACAGGTTGCCCACCCCCGAGAGGCCCTGGCAGCAAACCATGCTTGGGCGCGCTGATGGAAAACATGATCCGCCCAGGCCAGCGCGACCAGAACACTTGCATCCAAAAACACAGCTGTCACTCTGAATCAGCCTCGATCTTCTTGACGTGCTCCGTGGTGACGACGGGCGAGCCGGGTGGAAGCACCACAACCGGAAGGCCATTCACTATCTTAAACTTGACTTTTTCCTTGGTTGCGAGCCCCCGCTTTGATGTCAACTTTTGATTTGATGCTTGCCTGCAGAGTTGATGTCACAAGGGAAGGTCTTCGAAGCAAATGTCTTGTGAGGAGCGAAGTTACATCTTGTACCGCCCTAAATCTTCATCATTCAGGCCTTCCAGCCACTTGCGCAGTTCTTCGTTACTCACGCGGTCCGAGGAATTCGCCGCCACCTTGGAGTTCTTCAGAACCTCATCATCCACAAAGATCGGGCAATCCACCCGCAGGGCCAGCGCCAACGCGTCCGAGGGCCGCGAATCCACACTCACCACGTGCCCTTGCCGCTCCAGCCAGATCACGGCATAAAACGTATCTTCCTTCAGTTCGGTTACCACAACTTTGTGCACCGCCGCATCCAGCCCGACCAGCACATTCTTGATGAGGTCATGCGTCATGGGCCGCGGCGTCGCCACTTTTTCAATCTCCAGCGCAATCGCGTTGGCTTCAAACATCCCCACCCAGATGGGCAGCACCGTGTCACTGCCGACATCTTTCAGCACCACGATGGGAGTGTTCGTTACCGGATCCATCATCAGTCCGCGAATTTTCATTTCCACTTCCATCGTGATCTCCGGCCCGCCAACCGCGGGCTTTCCCTGCGAATGGCCCAAAATCGGTTTATATCACCATCGTCCCCAAAAGGCTGTTGGGAAAACTGCCGGTGGTACACACAGAGACATAGCTGCCCACCGCCGGCCCGCTACCTTCGGGCGCCGTAAAGTTCATGACTTTATTCTGCGATGTTCGCCCGACCCACTGGCCGTGCCTCTCGTTCCTGCCCTCAACCATTACTTCCAGAACTTCCCCAAGGTGCTTCTGATTTCTGGCGCTTTGGATCTCCTTTTGCCGCGCCTGCAACCGGCTCAGCCGCCGCGATTTCTCCTCATCCGGGATCGCGTCTGCCACACGCAGGGCCGGCGTGTTTGGCCGCGGCGAATACTTAAAGCCGAAAATTCCATCGTACTCGACCGCTTCAAGCAGCGACATCGTTTCTTCGAATTCCGCTTCCGTCTCGCCCGGAAATCCCACGATCACATCAGTTGTGATGCTGATTTTCCGCCTCGCGATTTTGATCCACGCAACCCGCTCTAGATATTGCTCCCGGGTGTAAAGCCGTTGCATGGCATCGAGCACGCGACTCGATCCGCTCTGCACCGGCAGGTGCACGTGATCGCACAGCGCCGGCACGGCATCAATCGCCTCCACGATGTCACGCCCGAAATCCCGCGGATGCGAGGTAGTAAACCGCACCCTGCGGATACCCGCCACCTCGCCCACCGCCCCCAGCAGTTCCGCGAATGTCCGCTTCCCCGCCGGGTCTTTGTAGGAATTCACGTTCTGCCCGAGCAGTTGAATCTCTGTGTATCCCAGATCAGCCATCTGGCGTGCTTCCGCCAGCACGGAGTCGGAAGTCCGGCTGCGCTCCTTACCCCGCGTGAAGGGCACTACGCAGTACGCACAGAACTTATCGCAGCCTTCAATGATCGTGATGTACCCGCGATGCGGATTCGCCCGCGCCGTAAACTCTGTCTCAAAGCACTCATCCGTCTCGCGGTCATCCAATCCGGTGACCCGCAGCGGCTTCCCTGCCTCGATCTGGCCCTTTTCAATTTGAATCAGCATCTGCGGCAGATTGCGGTACGACGCCGAGCCGCACACCAGCGACACGTGCGGCGCGCGCTCAAAGATCTTCTCGCCCTCCTGCTGGGCCACGCAGCCGAGCACACCAAAACGCTTGCCCTGTGCTTGAAGTTTCTTGTAATCGGCCAGGCGATGAAAGACCTTCTGCTCCGCCTTATCGCGAATTGAGCAAGTGTTATAGAGAATCAGCCCGGCCTCTTCGACGGTGGGAACTTGCCGGTAACCCTCGGCCAGCAGCGTCCCCACGACCTTTTCCGAGTCGTGGGCATTCATCTGGCAGCCAAAAGTCTCCAGATAAAACGTCTTCTCCGGCCCCGCAGCCATTCTACGAGTATAGCGCGGCGGCAGCCCGTAGCGGGGCCCCCGGCACTGGTTTGACCATGCGGCGTACAGCCAGGACCGAGACTCCCGGGTCCCGCCTCAGTTCGCGAAACCCGGGAATGCGCTGACCTAGACCCCGGGACGCGTTTCGATGGTCTCGCTTTTTTCCACGTATGCCTGTATCCAGCCCAGTACCCGGGTCCAACCCTGGTAATGGTCCTGCGCGGCCGCCGGCTGCCCGGCGAATCCGCTATGGTGGATCTTCACCAGTGTGCCTCCACGCTCTGGCACGAGCTCCCAGCGCACTGTGGTCTGCAAGCCGCCGCACCAGCTCGACACCCAGGTATGCACCAGCAGCCGCGGCGGCTCCACTTCCAAATACTCCCCCTTCACCTCGAAGGTTTCGTCCTTTGCGCCCACGCCGATAGTGCGCCACTTCTCCCCCACCTTCACCACGCCTTCCCGCACGGTGATGCGATACATCCCCTTCCGGCCCCACCACTGTGAAACCTGCGCCGGATCGGTTATGGCCTGAAAGACGCGCTCGGCCGGCGCCGCGATGAAGATTTCAACATCAATCGAGTCCTGCTCGGGAGAGAATGTCAGTGTTGCCATACCCTGCTCCTCAGCTGCGCGGATTAGTCTTTCCGGT
>Ga0335081_10013043_pt1 | contig 13446 bp, 9 predicted proteins | sample Lox_Sample_35_FD_206713 | JGI IMG/M metagenome (GOLD analysis project Ga0335081, IMG submission 206713) | Soil microbial communities from Loxahatchee National Wildlife Refuge, Florida, United States - Lox_Sample_3.5 | ecosystem: Environmental > Terrestrial > Soil > Wetlands | place: USA: Florida...
CTCCAGCCGGGCGACTGCGCCGATCTGTGTCCACCACACGCGCTTCATCGCACCACCTCTTCGTTTCCAATCAGATATTCATAGACTGAAAGCACATCGTCATCGGCGGGAGCGACCGACTCGACCTCAATACCATTCATCGCAATCTTGTTCAGCGTCAGATAGAAATCGTCCGCGCTCCGTGTCTTCAGCAGCAGCCCGTTCTCGTCATTGTGGATCGATACCTCGATCGTATCTTTCGAACTCATCACCATCGCCGCAAGCTCACGTGGACGGTTACATCGAATCAAGATTTGCGTCGGATGTTCGCGAATCTCGCTGCGCACGCTTTGAATCGATCCCTCGGCAACAACGTAGCCGTTGCTCATCAGGACGACCTGATCCGAGATCACGTCCACTTCATGCAGAATGTGGCTCGAAATGATCACGTAATAGCCTTGCCCGGCCGCCCACTGGAACATCGCAATCATCTCCGAGCGAGCCAGTGGATCCAGCCCGTTCAGTGGTTCATCGAGAATCAGCACCTTGGGATTGTGGGCGAGCGCCTGCGCGAGTCGAATCCGCTGCCGCATCCCCTTGCTGTATCCGGCAATGTTCCGATGCGCGGCTTCGGTCAGGCCCACTCGCTCGATCGCCTGCCTTGCCAATCGTTCGGCGCCCTCAGCATCCATGCCCGCAAGCCGCAGATAAGATCGAACGAACTGCAGTCCAGTTAGCCCCTTCGGCAACGCGTCAAATTGCGTGCTGTACCCGACGAACTTGAAGAGCTTTTCCGGATCGTTCGTCTCGCACCCGAGAACAGAAATCTTTCCCTGCGTCGGGCGGATGAGCCCCGTCATCAGGTTCATCAGCGTTGTCTTGCCCGACCCGTTGGGGCCGACAAGGCTCGTAATCCCCGGCGGGATCGAGAGATTCACGCGATTCACGCCCAGAATCTCGCCATAGAATTTCGAAACATCTTCGACGATGATGCGATCGCTCACCGCACCACCTCATAGGCTCGTACTTTTTTCAGCAGCAGCCACAGGCAGATTGCGCAGTACACAAGGATCGCGATCCCCGCCTCGCCTGCAGGGATTGCTCGCTCGATGTCGATCCGGAATAGCGAATTCCAGACTGTCATCATCAGATACGCGAGATTAATAAAGTATCCGGAATCCGTCCGCATAACGGCATTGATCGCCTGCGCAAAGCCCGCGCCAAAGAACAACATCGCTAGCAGTAGGGCCCCCGCAATAATCCTCCATTTCACCCACGCCGAGAGCGCCATCGCCAGCAGCGACAGAATCGCAATCCAGATCAGCGACGAGACGACGAGACTTCCGGCGATCCACAAATGCTCCCATGCCCAACTCGGCCCGGCCAATGCGGACTGCACGATAAAAAGTACAAGGCCGGGAACCCACGTAATCTCGGATAGCACAATCCCCAGCACCGACGCTTTTCCAAAAATGTATTCAGCCCGCGAAATCGGACGGCAGAAATACAACGGCAGCGCGCCATTCGCCAGGTCTGACGAAATCAAGCCCGGCCCAGCGAGTGCTGTCAGCACAAACGCCAACACTCCCTGAACGTTGAGGTAGTAAAAGAAAAACTTGTTGTCGATGACGAGGATCTGCGGAGGCGCCCCAATCTGCCGCAAAAACGCCAGATTATTCGCTAGATAAATAAACGCCAGGCACAACACGGGGAAGAAGAAGCAGGCGACGAACAATGCAGTTTGAAATTTCGACCGGAACACAATTCGCCGCGCGTAGCGGAACAGAACAAACCACCGCGACCACGCCGGACTCAAAGCGCCGCTGTAAGCCGCATATGTGCGTCTATAGACCGCCATCGATGTCCCTGTTCAGCGCAGCGAACGTCTGCACTTCAGTTCTCCATTGCCTTCAGGAAAATGTCTTCCAACGTGTCGCGCCGGAAATTCAGTTTGCGAATGCGAACGTCCCTCTCGGCTGCCAGCCGAAAAATGTCACGCGACTCAACCCCATCCGCCAGAACGATCTTCATCCGATTCGCCCGCACGGCACACTCACAGCCGAGTTTTTCGATTGCTTCGGTGAAATCCCCATTCGCGCCGTAAAACTCCATCTCAAGGAAGCGGCGGTTCGCCCGGCGTTCCTCATTCAGATCGGAATAATGCGCGATTCGCCCATCCTTCAGGATCAGAACTTCGTCGCACGTGTCTTCCACGTCGCGCAGCAAATGCGAGCAGAGCAGGATTCGCACCTGCCCGCTGTCCCGCATCTCGCGGATCATGCGGATCATCCTCTGCCGCGCCGACGGATCCAATCCATTTGTCGGCTCGTCGAGGATCAGCAACTTCGGCCCGTGCACGATCGCCTGCGCCAGCTTGGCCAGTTGCTTCATGCCGAGCGAATAGGTTCCCATTTCCCGGTACCGCGCTTCGGCGAGTCCGACATAAAACAGCACTTCGTGTGCCCGTTCCAACGCCGTTCCCCGTGACAGGCCCGAAAGTTCGCCCATCATCTGCACCAGCGAAACTGCGGTCATCTTCGAGATGAACGCGTCGTTCTCGGGCATATATCCAACCTGCCCGCGAATCTTTCTTTTCTCTGTTCGGATGTCGTATCCAAAGACGCGCGCTGATCCCGCGCTGGGAGGATAGAACCCAAGGAGTGTATTGATCAGCGTCGATTTACCTGCGCCATTCGGCCCGAGAAGCCCGATCGCGCGGCCGGCCAACGACGCAGTGAGCTGGTGCAAAATCTCGCGCTCACCGAAACGGACTGAGAGTCCCTGCAACTCAACCAACGGCAACCGCGGAGCAGCCTGCGGCGTCTTCTGCAATTCGCCGCTCGCTGCTCCGGATTGTGCCGTCGTACTCACTGACTTTGTGGTGCGGGATGGCTGACCGTATTGCCGAGCATCATCTGCGGCAGGAACGGTCCATTATGTCCCATTCCCAGCAGTGTGCCCAGATCGAAGCCCATGAATCCGCTGTTGCTCGCCACGACGATCCGGTCGCGCTCGCCATAGGCATAGATCAATCCCGGCGCCGAATTCGCTTTCAACGCGTCAATCGATTGCTGTTGCTGTGGTGTGAGCGCACCGCTGCTCTTCAATTGATCCGCCAGCGGGCCCACGACTGGGCCAAAGTTGTGGTAGAAGACCGCCGAGAAATTCGTGTACCCATCATCCGGCAGCAACGCCTGGAATGTCCGCGAATGTGTCAGCGAATATCCCGCCTGCCGAATTTGCATCGCCCGCGAAATCGTAGCCACATCCGGCGCTGCGATCAGATAATTATCCACGAAGCTGTAAACGACCGCGGAGTTCGGTTGGCTCGAACTGCCAATCGTATAGTACGTTTGCGATCCCGCTTCACTCTTGCTCAGCTGGATCGTGTGCCCCGTTGTATTCTCCCGGTTGAAGCTGTCGACCAGCTTCTCGATCGTCGCCTGCAACGTCGTCGGATCGTAGACTTCGAAAATCAGCTTCCAGCGCGGCGTCGGAAGCAGCGGCCCATCGAATGCCATCGTAACCTCGCCGCCCAACGGCGCGGCAATATCGTTCAGCACGTTCACTCCGGTCTTCTGTTCAAACTCGGCGAGATGATCCGAGAAGTTCGCATCGCCCTTCCCAACCATCTGGAAGATCTCTTCGAGAATGCTTCTCGGATTCTTGATCACGACCGAAGTCGCCATGCTCGCATCCGGTGACACAAACTCCATAGATCCCATCGACGCCGGAGCAGCCAGCCACGACGCAACACCCTGCCGGTCTGAAGCAAATGTCAGGGCAGCGCGATTATCCGTCTTGCCGCCAACCTCGCGATGCTCCATCGTCAAATAGCGCACATCGCCGATTCCCGCCGGGAGTCCGCCCTTGCCCTCACCTGCATGTACGTTCTGAACGACAATTTGTTCCATGTTTGCGCAGAAAAGCCATTCCGCCCCTTGCTGATAGGCTTGGGCGATCTGCTGATAGAACGGCGACTGTGCAAACGCACCTCCTCCGCCTTGCTTGATCCGCATGACGGCCTTTTGCAATTCCGGCACGTCGGGGCTGGCGACCAGAACATCATTGTCGACGTACACCAACAACCGCTGTCCCGACGCCGGACGGATCGCCCACGGATCATGCACAATCTGCAACGCCGGTTTCGTCCCGTTCGAACTCAAGTGACTATTCTCGCTCTGAAGAAAGCTTTCCAGTCCGGACTGCTTCACGCGCGCCAGCACTACCGGAGCCGTATACTCTCTTCCCGTTTTTCCGGCGGCAAGAACAATTTCATCCCCCAGATAGCTGTTGAACGTCTGCAGCTGATTCAAGGTGTCCTGCAGCTTTGGTCCGCCCTTTTGCTGTTGACGCCACCAGTCGCGCAGCGCCGGGCTTTGCTGCAGCCGGTCTTGAATGATTCTGCTCGCTTCGCTCATCGTGTTCGAAAGATTCGGTATTGCGGCATAGATCACCGTGTTATCCGGAACATAGGGCAGCAAGTCAGAGCTGTATCGCAGTCCGGGCCCCGGAATTGCCGCTAGCTGTTTCTGCAGAACCGCAAAATCTCCCAAGAGAGCCAGATATTTCGCCCGGTCGCGGCTCCACGCAATCTCGTTCTTGATCGGGACCTTCGAAACACTCTGCGTGGATGTTCCTTCATCGCCGGCTCGCAGCTCGGTCGAATGGTCGCCGTAATCCATCCGAACCACGCCCTCAATCACCGACACCCGCGATCCCTTGATCCCATGGTTGACGGAGAAGATTGTCCCCTTAACAGACACCAGACAATCGTCCGTTGCCACGAATAGATGTCCGCTATGCTGCTTGGCCGCCTGCACGATGACCTGGCCGTCGCCAAGATGAATCGTCGTTCCTTTCCAACCTCGCGAAACCGAAACGCCCGCGCGCTCGCCCATTTCCACCAGCGATCCGTCGTTCAGGCGCAACACGGCGGTGGATCCTTTGGCCGTCCGGACTTCATCTTGGTTACTGATCTTGTATCCCGCGGGAATCAGACGCACGTTATCTCCCGAGATGGCGTAGAGCGACCCGTCGACGCTCGCGACTGATCCACGCACGGTGCTCTGCCCGGGCAGGAGTCCATAGGTGAACGCCACGGCGACGAATGCTACTGCGGCGAACGCGCTGGCTGCGAAAGCCCAGTTCCAACCCCCTGAGGTACGAGGCTCCCTTTCTACTCGCCACGTAGTTTGCGTTTGCCCGCTCCGCTCGCGCTCCAGCGCATGACGGCAGTCCACACAGGCATGCACGTGATCCTCAACTAGCATGACGCGCGCTGCCGGCAGCCGCTTCTCGATATAAGCAGGAAGCAGCGCCTGAAAATCCGCGCAGCTGCGCAGCGTGTGCGCGCTGGCATCGGCAGTCGTTCCGCCAGCCATCTTCGCTAACACCCGCTCGCCGGCCTGCTTGACCACTTCGTTATTCACTTCTTCATTGCGAATTGTCGACAGCAGACGATCAAATTTCTCATTCGTCATGACTTGTCTCCTAAGTAGCTCCCAAGCTCCTTGCGAAGCTGTTTTCGCGTGCGGTGGACGATGACGGCCACCAGCACCTGTGAAATGCCCATCATTTTCGCGATCTGCAGATTCGTGAACCCTTCCAGGAATCGCAGCGTAAAGATCTCCGCCGGACGCGGCTCCAGTTGCGCCAAAGCCCGCGCCAGAGCCTGCCGCAGTTCGGGCATCTCGTTGCGGGCCAGGTCGTCAGGAATTTCCACGCTGCGATCCGACTGCCGCGAACGAATCACGTCCAGCGCCGCATTGATGGCGGCGCGGCGGAGATAGCTCTCCTGGTTCTCCATCAGTTGCGTTCCCGGCGTCCGGCGCAGCAGGCGCAGGAACACGCTCTGCAGCACGTCCTCGGCATCCGCCGCATTGCCGGTGATCCGGTATGCCGTACGGAAGACGAGCCCGTGATGTGCCCGGAAGGCGGCTTCGAGTTCGTTCGGAATCGCGATGTCCGGCTTCTCTCTAAGTGCGACTAGCAGATTACGCCTCCAAAACTGCTTCTCATACCTGAAGACGTAGGGAAACTCTGGATTATTACGTCAGAAGTGAAAATATTTTGGAGTGACTTCGATCACGGGTTCCTGCGCCGACCATGCAGCTTTTGGGAGACCCGAGCGCTGGGCCTGCGAGAGGATGGTTTTGGTACGGGGCCGGCTTTAAGCCGGGCCACACGGGACGCCTTATAAAGATGCGGGCCTTAGCCCCTGATGGCGCCAAGCCTACGTGATGCTCACTTCCGTATAGGTCCCATACACCTGCCGCAGCGCCTCGCAAATCTCGCCAACGGTCGCATACGCCCGCACCGCATCCACGATAAACGGCATCGTGTTCGCCGAAGAGACCGTCCCACTGGACCCGGCATCCGGCTGCCGGCTTGCCGCCTTCTTCAGGGCCTCAAGCGCGCGTTGAACATCTTCATTCGACCGCCGTTCGCGCAGACTCTTCAACTTCGCCGTCTGCCGCTGCGCGACGCTCTCGTCGATATACAGAATCTGCGGCGGCTCTTCTTCGATGGCGAATTCATTCACGCCAACAATGATCTTCTCTTTCGCCTCAACCGCGCGCTGGTATTGATAGGACGATTCCGCAATTTCTTTCTGCGGATATCCACGCTCGATGGCTTTCACCATGCCGCCCATAGCGTCCATCTTGCCGAAGTAATCGAAGGCGCCGTTCTCCATTTGCAGTGTCAGATTTTCGAGGAAATACGAACCGCCCAGAGGATCGACCGTCTGCGTTACACCGGATTCGTACGCAATAATCTGCTGCGTCCGCAATGCGATGCGAGCCGCTTCTTCCGTTGGCAACGCCAGAGCTTCGTCATAGGAGTCGGTGTGCAGCGATTGTGTTCCGCCCAGTACTGCAGCCAACGCCTGCAGCGCCACGCGCGCGATGTTATTCATCGGTTGCTGTGCCGGCAGAGATACTCCCGCGGTCTGCGTGTGAAAGCGCATCAGCCATGTCCGCTGATTCTTCGCGCCGAAACGGTCTTTCATCACGCGGGACCAGATCTTTCGTGCTGCGCGGTATTTGGCGATCTCTTCAAAGAAGTCGTTGTGCGCGTTGAAAAAGAAACTCAGCCGCGGACCGAACTCGTCCACGTCCAGCCCGCGCTTGCGAGCCCATTCGACATATTCGACGCCGTCATACAGAGTGAATGCGAGTTCCTGCAGGGCCGTCGATCCGGCCTCGCGAATGTGGTATCCGCTGATCGAAATCGTGTTGAAGCGCGGCGTGAACTTAGACCCGAACTCGAACGTATCGATCACCAGACGCATCGACGGCGCGGGCGGGTAGATGTATTCCTTCTGCGCGATGTATTCCTTCAGAATGTCGTTCTGAATTGTCCCTGAAATCTTCTTCCAGTCTGCTCCCTGCTTTTCCGCGACGACCAGATACATGGCCCATAAAACAGACGCGGGAGAATTGATCGTCATCGACACAGTGGTCTTTTCCAGATCGATTCCGTTGAAAAGAATCTCCATGTCCTCCAGCGAATCGATGGCAACACCGCACTTGCCCACCTCGCCTTCACTCGCCGGATGGTCCGAGTCGTAGCCCATCAGCGTGGGCAGATCAAATGCAACCGACAGACCGCTGCCGCCATGCTCAAGCAGGTACTTGTATCGTCGGTTCGTTTCCTCGGGGGAAGCGAATCCCGAAAACTGCCGCATGGTGTAAAGCTTGCCACGGTATCCAGTCGCGTGAATGCCGCGCGTGAAAGGCGGTTGGCCGGGATATCCGAGATGCTGCTCCTCGCTCCAGTCGCTGGGAAGATCTGCCTGCGTATACAGTCGCCGCACCGGCATTCCGGAAATAGTGGTGAAGCGCGCATGGCCATGCTCGTCGACGTTCACGCCAGTTGGCGCGCCGATCGGCCGCTCCGGAGCTTTCTCCAGCGTTGTCGCCAGCGTCTCCTCGGCCCAATTCTTCTCTGCGTCAGAAGGATGGCGGTTCTCAAAAACATCCGCGGCAGGATTCTCGGCAACGTGCGGCTTCTTCGTTTCCATGCGATCCCCAGTGCTCTACTTCGATGATAGGGAACCCGGTGCAGTTCGGGCAAGGTAACGAGAAATGGCCAAAACGACCGGTCGGTCTGGAAATCCCAACACTGAGGAGGGGGAGAAGTTTGAAGACTGTAGCAAGTCCGAAAACGCTTGGCGACTGTCATCCTGAACGGAGCGGGAGGTTCGCGAAGGCGAACCTGCTGTGCAGTGAAGGATTCCTTACAGCTTGACGGCACATGCGGTTTACAAAGGAGTTCTTTCACGAAGAGGAACCCTGCTCAGGACGACAGCCTGGTTTTCCGATGCGACAATTCCCACGCCTTCGCGTATTTCCACGAGACATAAACGGCGTGGTAGAGATGTAGCAGCAGCCCTTCGCGCCCGTCGAGAAATCCCAGACGAAGAAAATAGTTGTAGACGAACGTGAGCGCCGGCCGAAGAACGATGTTGATTAAACTAAACCGCACCTTGCCACTCGCCACAACCATCTCCGCGCCCAGAGACGAATAGCGGTTCATGTGCTCGATATAGTCAGAAATCGTCGGATAAGAATGGTGCAGCAAGGCTCCAGATTGAATCGTTCGCGTCAGGCCATCGATCTGAACGTCTTCATGTACCGCTCGATCCTCAAACCTGCCTTTGCCTCGCCGAAAGAGACGCAGCTTTGGATCGGGCCAGAAGCCGCCGTGCCTGATCCAGCGGCCCAAGAATTCGTTCTTGCGCGGTATGTAGAGCCCGGCGAAATCCGCGCCAACGGCGGAGGTGTTTCCGGGTTTTTGAGCGGAAGATACGTCAGCTTTCTTTTCCAGGTCCGACAATCGGTTTAGCGACTGAAGCAGTTCCGCCAACGCTCGTTGTAATTCCGCATCGAGTTCTTCATCAGCATCGAGGCTCAGAATCCAGTCGCCGCTCGCTTTTTCAATCGCCGAGTTCTTCTGCGCGGCGTAACCCTTCCAAAGTTCCAGGAATATCTTCGCCCCATGCGATTTCGAGATCTCTACTGTGCGGTCGCTCGATCCGCAATCGACGACAATGATTTCTCCCTTGCCAGCATTCACCAGCGACTGCACGCTCGCCAGCGTGCGGCCGATGTTGGCTTCTTCATTGAACGTGATGACCACTACCGAGAGTTGCATGGCGCGATTCAGGAACTGGGAATTGTCTCACAGAGGGATGCGCTGAATGCCCATACAAAAAGTTAAGAATTAACCACGACGTCCGCTAAGGTTCACGAGGGAGAACCTTTGTGTTACTTCCTGTCCTTTGTGGTTCAAGCCTCTTGATTCCGCGCACTTCGGTCAGCAGGAACACGATCAGGATTGTAAGCTCTGGTTCGATCGGATGGCGATAGCGCGCGTGCGGGAATACAAAGTAATAGACCAAGGGATACAAGATGATGAGTGCGGCGAAAAGCCATGCTGCTGGCCGCTTCTGGCGCAGCGCGAGGATCAATCCCCAGATCGCCAAGACGGATGTTGCCAGGAACGCCGACGTGCGAAAGTCAACGGGCGAGCGGCTACTGGTCGCTCGCGGCACGCCATTCCAGTAGTAGAAGAAGCGCTTCAAGCTGATCGTCGCGAACCGGGCGGGATGCTCGCGAATCCAGTCGAACGCCTGCTGCTTGTCGGCTTGCGCGTAGGCAAGTTCTCCCATGCGCTGGAACTTTTCCAGTTCCAGTTTATTGAGGTTGGGCTGCATGTAGGCCATCAGCATGCCGTCCGCGTAAAGACCATTTCCAAGGCGCACTTGCAATCCGAAATCGTCACGAAGAAAGACGAACCTGCCAAACACTTCAAAGTTGCGTATGACCCATGGAGACAAGACCGCGAAGAACATGACAGATGACAGCACGACACCGCCGAGTGAGGCGAGGCCGTTGCGATAGCGCTGCCGCCAGATCCAGAGGCCGCAGAATGGAAGAAAGGCAAGCATCGTGGGATTCGCGAGCGCGCCTATGGCATACACCGCGCCGAACCAGACCCATCCGCGCAAGCCGCGCCAAACCTGCAGTTCCAGCGCGAGCAGGAAGACACAGGCGAGGATCAATGGCGTGAGTGTCGTGTCCCATATCCAGTGGATCGACCAATACCAGATGTAAGGATTCAGCGCCCAGGCATACGCGGACCAGGTCGCGACACGTTCGCTGAAGGTCCTGCGTGCCATCAAGAAAATGGGAATGGTCGTAAGCGTCGCGAGCAGGCTGTTGATGATGAGTAGCACCCACGCCGATGCGTGCGTATAGATGCCGAAGACCTTGAACACTCCCGCCATCAGGTATGGGTAAATAGGCGGTTCCCATGCGGTCGGGCCTGTATCGCCGTCGTAGGGGCTGCTGAATCCATGGCCGGTGGCGATGGATCGCGCGACCCGGCCCATTTCCCATCCAAATTCGAAGTGATCGTCACCCGGACGCGTGCGGTACTGATGGAGCACACCAATGGCGGCAACCTGGAACGCGAACGACAGGGGTAAGAGCCAGAGGAAGAATTTGGGTAGGGATGGCCGTGCCATTGGGTTGTAGTCTATCAGCTAAGTATCGTCGATTCAGCAGAGTAGGACGGGATACAGAAGATTTCCACAGTGTTCCTTCAGGAACGTTTTCATGTACCAATTTGTACGTACAGAGGTCATACCAGAGAGGTTAAGGTCTAGGGATTAGACGTCAGTAGCTCATCCGCTCTCCGTCAACGAGACGGCCTGAAAACCTGTTCGTCTTCATGCCCCTTCCGGAATGATTGTCCAGCGAGAAACACAACTACAATTGGCCTCCTTGCTGCGGAGGCTGTGTCGCTGGGGCCGGGGGTATGGCCGGCTGATCAGGTTGCACATCTTGCCTTGGCGCTACGAAGGGGACGTTAGGCAGATGTGTCACCTGCCCCCTAACTGCTTCGGCAACGTCGATATTGGAATGATCGAGCAGCAGGCCCGTGGCTCGGTCGAGTTCGATGCGCGACTTCTCGTACGCTGCCTTCGCCGAAACCAAGTTCGACTCGTTCGTGGTCAGGGTCGCCGCGTCCTGTAGGATCGTGACTTCTGTCGTGAGGCCGACTTTGAGCTTCATCTGATCGGCGTCGAGCGTTTGCCTTGCCAGATCGACCGCGGTTTGCGCCGACTGCACCGCAGTCCGGTTCTGCTTTACGTCAAATTGTGCATTCCTCACCTCGATGCGCACCTGATTTTCCAGTTGGACCTGACGCACCTGCGCCTGGCGGTATTCCAGTTGAGCGCGAACTTGGTTCGACTGCGCAAGGCGATTTCGAATGGGGATGTTCAGCGAGATGCCGATTCCTTTATCGGGGGCCGTTGAATCGATCATCTGGCTCAGGGTGTTGCCGTAGCTCACTGAGGTGCTGTTCCGGAGCGGCGGCGGAGCCTTCTGCTGATTGAAACAGAATGCGCTGGTGGTGTTGGCGCAATTAGGAACCGCGGGATTCACATCGCCCCCGATGCCAGATCCCCCGTAGTATGCGAAAGCGCTCAGTGTCGGCAACATCGCGTTGCGAACAGCCTTGTTATTGATGGAGCGGGAGTTGAGATCAATCCGAGTTTCGACCAGTTCCGCCCGGTGTTGCAGCGCCTCATTGATGAGATCTTGAATCGGAATTATGGTTTCTTCTTGCGGTATTTCCATCGTGGAAGTAGGAATGACATCGGCCTCCGCAAGAGTCGGATCCTCGATGCTGCGGCTGAGAGCATTCTTCATCAGCAATTCCTGCAATTGCAGGTTGTTCTCAGCAACGATCAGGTTCTGCTGGTCGGTGGAAACGGTGCTTTGCGCGCTCACTACCTGAATCGGCGGGATGGTTCCAACCTGCGCCTGGTGCTTGGCATCGTCGAGCGCGCGTTGACCATAGGTCAGCGCCTCCTTCTGCACCCGAACGTTTTCGAAGGCGTAGACGAGATCCCAATACATATTCTCAATCTGGTCGACGGTCGTAATGACCTGCAAGCGGAAGGCTACGTCGGAAATCTCGCGGTTGTTCTTTGCGATTCGAATGAAACGTGTGTTCGGCAAGAAGCCGAAACCTTGCAGAAGATTCTGGGTAAATCGAAATTGGAAGTTCGACCCCAATTGCGGAGTCAGCAGGCTTGTCGGATTATTGGTCGTTACGTGCGTATTGTTGAATAGGCCCGTGAGTGTGCCGCCCCATTGAAAGCCCTGCGTATAGCCGAAATCAGACGTGTAGGTATTCTGGGCGACGATTGGCACGGGACTGAAAATACTAGTGGACTCGGTCTGATTCTTGTCAAGCTGCACTGAACCCGTAAAGGCCGGATCGAAGCTGGTGATCGGCGCACCAATTCCAAGCGTGGAACTGACAAGGCCGTTGGTACCGGTGCCGACGCCTCCGGCGGCGACCGTGGTTCCACCCGTGCCGGAGCCGACGGTGCCTCCCAGGCCGCCGACCCCGCCTCCGGGCGTGTTCTGAACGATGCCGGTATTTACACCGAGAATGCTTGCGCCAGATTTCGCACGGAGCACGTCGGCGTCGGCGATGTTGAGGTTATAGCGCGCGATCTCGAGATCAAGGTTATTTTCGAGAGTGAGCGCGACAGCATCGTCGATCGAGAGATAGATCTTGCCATTGCGCTTCAGGGCATCGATCCGCGCTGAATTGCCGAGGTTCGGCTGCGGGATCATCTGCGGCTCGTAGGGCTGCAACACGCTGGGGAAGGCCGAACGCGGCACGGAATAGTCCTTCAAATGGACGAGTTCGGTGGTCACCGGTTGCGGCGCAGCCGGAGGCATCGCCTGAGAAGAAGACGCAGGGCTGCTGGTCTGGGCCAGCAGGCATGTCGGAAACATTCCGACGAAAGCGGCCGAAGCGATCCACAAGGGTATCAGCCGCGGAGCAGAAATCAGACGCCGTAAAAGCATGAGGTTTCTCCTTCGACAGAAACGGGCACAAAAATATGGGACGATGAGCGCCGTTAATGACAGTCTTGGATGCAGTACTGGAAAATCTATCACTTCATCTTAGCGGTAGAAGTTTCGCGGAAAGTGCGGGAGATTGTAAAGAATTGTGAGGAGATGTGTTGAGAAGCCATCTCAAAAATGAACGAAGAGAAAGGACTCGCCTCCTCAGTAGCTAAAGCCCGCATCTTTATGTCGTCTTGGCGCGGCACTAAAGCGCCGCTCATCCACCTAACGTTAGAGTCTGGGAGGGCCCTACGCAGAGCTATTGATGGGACAGCTACGCAGATAAAAGGCTACGACACCCCACCTCTGGCTTTAACGAAGCAGCCAGAGGTGGGGTGTGTCGTTCGAATCATTGCTGGGGCTGGGTCGGAGCTGGTGTTGCGGTTATCGACAGATCCTTCCGCGGAGCCACATACGGAACGTTCGGCAAGTGTGTGACCTGCCCACGAGCGGCATCGTCGATGCTGATGCCATCGTGATCGAGCAGGTTACCCACGGCGCGATCGAGTTCGACTCGCGATTT
>Ga0335081_10013045_pt1 | contig 13444 bp, 10 predicted proteins | sample Lox_Sample_35_FD_206713 | JGI IMG/M metagenome (GOLD analysis project Ga0335081, IMG submission 206713) | Soil microbial communities from Loxahatchee National Wildlife Refuge, Florida, United States - Lox_Sample_3.5 | ecosystem: Environmental > Terrestrial > Soil > Wetlands | place: USA...
ACGACGGTGGGGTTGTATAACGTGTTCGGAACGTCGTTCGTGGACGCCATCCACTTCAAGTACCCCGAAGTGGCCTTCGGTGTGACCATCTCGTTTCCGATGCGCAACCGGCAGGCCCAGGCCGACGAAGTGCGTTCGACCCTGACCCTCAAGCAGGCCCGCGATACCCTGGTGCGCAGCAAGAGCCAGGTGGATGTGGATGTGGAGAACGCGCTCATCGCTCTCAATCAGTCGAAGGCACAGGTGGGTGCGGCCAAGCAGGCTGTACGGCTGGAACAGCAGAAGCTGGATGCGGAGCAGAAGAAGCTGACCCTGGGGCTCTCCACTTCCTACAACGTGATCCTGGTGCAGCGTGATCTGTTCACCGCGGAACTCGCGGAGACGCAGGCGCGGAACGCCTTCGCCAAAGCGCGGGTGGCGCTGTCGCAAGCGCAAGGTTCGACGCTCGAAGACAATCACGTGACGCTCGACGAAGCGTTGCGCGGCCGCTTGACGCATTAGGCGCCGCGTGGGATGTGGCGCGGGCACGATGCCGGCGTTTATGGCCGCCATCAAAATCCAGGAAAAGAACAGGTGCGACTGTCCGAACCTGGCTTCGTGGTGACCCAAAATGCACCCCGATGAGTCGCCGTGCTGCAGACAAGAGTGTCCGCGCCACATCCCTTGTTACAATCGCAAGAAGACTTGTTGGGGATTGTATGACATCCACCCGGCCAAATCCTTCTTGCGTGGAGTTCCTGCTTAACGGCCAGCCCGTACGCGTGGAAAACTGCACCCCGCAAACCACACTGCTGGAGTTCCTGCGTTCGCGCGGCCTGACCGGAGCCAAGGAAGGCTGCGCGGAAGGTGAGTGCGGCGCCTGTGCCGTGGTGATGGTGCGAAAGAGTCCGCTGTCCGCCGCCGCTTACGTTCCCATCAATAGTTGCCTGGTCTTCCTCCCCATGGTCGCGGGCCAGGAGATCTACACTGTTGAATCGTTGGCCAACCGCGGCGCCCTCTCAGAAGTGCAGCAGGCGATCGCCGACCGCGGCGGTTCGCAATGCGGCTACTGCACTCCGGGCTTCGTGATGAGCCTGTTCGCCGAGCAATACCGGCCAGGCCGCGAGGGGCCTTGCGATCCCCATGCCATGGGCGGGAACCTGTGCCGATGCACCGGATACCGTCCTCTGCGGGACGCCGCGCTCTCGCTGGGGCCGGCTCCCAGGGGCGCCTTTCGCGACCGCCTGTCGCAGCCTGCGCCCGCAATCGGCCCCGCGGAGTCAGCGGGGTTTGCCCGTCCCGAAACGCTGGCCGACTGCCTCGCCCTATTCACGGAACATCCCGATGCCAGGCTCATCGCGGGCGGCACCGACCTGGCAGTCGAGTCCAACCTTCGCCAGCGGCGCTTCCCGTATCTCATCAGCCTGGAGGCGCTCGCGGAATTGCGCGAGTTCCGCGAGTCTGCTGACGAGATCGAAATCGGCGCCGCGTTGACGCTCAGCGAGATCGACCAGGCATGGACCACCGCGCCGCCGGTCTGGCGGGAATGGCTGCCGCTGTTCGCCTCGCCCCTCATCCGCAATCGTGCCACGCTGGGCGGTAACCTGGCGACCGCGTCGCCGATCGGAGACGCCGCGCCGATGCTGCTGGCACTGGACGCGAGTGTCCGCATCGCCTGCGCGAATGGCCAGCACGTAGTGAGTCTCGACGCATTCTTCCGCGGCTATCGACAGTCCGCGCTCGAGCCCGGCGAAATTCTGGTTTCCATCGTGCTCCCCAAGCCGCTTCCATCGATCGCGCGATTCTACAAAATCGCCAAGCGCCGAATGGACGACATCAGCACCGTCGCCGCGTGCTTCGCGCTCGACCGCGACGAGTGTGGGCGGATCGGCCGCATCCGCCTTGCATTCGGGGGACTTGCGGCAATCCCCCTCCGCTCTAGGGAAGCCGAAATCGCCATTCTGGGAGGCCAGTTCGACGCCGCCGCAGTGCGCCTCGCTCAGGAGATCGTCGCCCGCACCTTCCATCCCCTCGACGATCATCGGGGCTCGGCTGCCTATCGCCTGGCGGCCGCGCAATCGCTCCTCGACAGCTTTTTGTGTGGCGCAGACACTCCTGTCTGCCGCGCCCCGACTCATCGGGGCGCTGGTCGTAGTTCCCAGGATGCCGAAGCCAGGCACGAATTCTCGCACGAGTCCGCCCATGGCCACGTCACCGGCGAGGCCCTTTACACCGACGACCTGCTCGATCGTTTTCCGCACATCCTGCACGCCTGGCCGGTGATGGCGCCTCACGCGCACGCCATGCTCACCTCGCTCGATGCATCCGCAGCGCTGCAGGAACCCGGAGTCGTGGCGACCCTCACTTCAGCCGATCTGCGAGGCGAGGAGCACCCTGGAGAGCCGCTCTTCCCGTCGGAAGTGATGTACCATCTCCAGCCGGTCGCCTGGGTACTGGCGGAAAGTCTGGATGCCGCACAGCGGGGTGCGGCCCGTGTGGTGCCGCAGTATCTTCCCCTCCGCGCGATCCTCAGAATTGAGGACGCTATCGCCGCAGCCAGCTTCCTCTCGGGACCGCACAAAATTCAGCGGGGCAGCGGAGTCGCGAGCGGCCGTACCACGACCATCCAAGGCGAGCTTCACATCGGCGGCCAGGAGCATTTCTATCTCGAGACGCAATCCGCCATCGCCTGGATCGATGAATCGGGCGGCGTGTCTGTGCACGCCTCCACGCAGCATCCCAGTGAGACCCAGGAGTGGGTGGCGCATACCCTAGGAGTGCCTCGTCACCAGGTGACCGTGGAGTGCTTGCGCATGGGCGGAGCGTTCGGCGGCAAGGAGGTGCAGGCCAATCCCTACGCCGCGATTGCCGCGCTGGGCGCCTGGAAGACCCGCCGGCCGGTGCGCGTCCGCCTGCCCCGCGTGCTCGATATGGCGTTGACGGGCAAGCGCCATCCGTTCCTGGCGCGCTTCGACGCCGCATTTCAGGAGGATGGCCGAATCGAGCACCTTCAGGTGTCCCTCTATTCCGACGGCGGATGGTGCCTCGACCTTTCCGATCCGGTCTTGTGGCGATCGATGTTCCACCTGGACAACGCCTACTACCTGCCGTCCGTCGAGGTGACGGGATACGTGTGCCGCACGCACAAGACCTCGCAGACCGCTTTTCGCGGCTTCGGCGGTCCGCAAGGCATGCTGGTAATCGAAGACATTCTGGACCGCGCCGCGCGCATGCTGGGTCTTCCTCCCGAGGTGGTGCGCGAACGCAACCTCTATCGCGAGGGCCAGACTACGCATTTTGGGCAGCCGGTGAAGGACGCGGCGCGGATCCACACGATCTGGCGGCGGCTGCTGGAGACCAGCCGGTTTGCCGAGCGTCGCGACGGGATTCGCCGCTCCAATGCGGCCGACCCCCACCGCAAGCGCGGCCTTGCCATTACGCCCGTGAAGTTCGGCATCTCGTTCACCGCGACGTTTTTCAACCAGGGCGGCGCGCTGGTCCTCGTCTATCGCGATGGAAGCGTGCAGGTGAACCACGGCGGCACCGAGATGGGGCAGGGCCTTCACACCAAGATCCGGCGGATCGCAGCAGAGTTGCTCGGCCTGCCGCTCGAAGCAGTCCGGGTGATGCCCACCCGCACCGACAAGGTCCCTAACACCTCGGCCACGGCCGCCTCGGCATCCACAGACATAAACGGCGCGGCAGTTGCGGATGCCTGCGCGCAGCTTCGTCAGCGCATTGCGCCGGTCGCGGGCGCGATGCTGGGCTGCTCTCCGGAGGCCGTCCGATTCGCGGGCGGATGGGTTTTCATTGAAGGTGACCAGGTTCAGCGGCTCCCGTTCTCCCAGGTGGCGGAAGCCGCCTACCGGCAGCGGGTATCGTTGTTTGCCGAAGGCTACTTTCGAACCCCCGGAATCCACTTCGACCAGAAGACCGGGCGCGGGCATCCATTTCGCTACTTCGCCTACGGCGCGGCAGTCAGTGAGGTGGAAGTGGACGCGTTCACTGGCGATTCGCGCGTGTTGCGCGTTGACATCCTGGAAGACGCGGGCGATTCCGTGGCACCGCTCATTGATCGCGGCCAGATCGAAGGAGGCTTCATCCAAGGGCTCGGATGGCTCACGATGGAGGAATTGCAGTGGGACCGCCACGGGCGCCTCGCCACCAACGGGGCCTCCACCTACAAACTGCCTTCGTGGTCGGAACTGCCCGAGGTGTTCGAGGTGGCACTACTCGAGAGGGCAACTGAACCGGACGTGATTTTCGGCAGCAAGGCCGTGGGCGAGCCCCCATTAATGCTGGCCATCTCCGTGCGGGAAGCCATTCGCGATGCGGTCGCCGCCTTCGGCCCCGGCGGCGCGGTGTTGCTGGACAGCCCCGCGACCCCCGAACGCATCTTCTGGGCGGTGAAGCAGGCGCGTTCTGCCGGCACGCCCGCCTTCGAAGGTCCCGCCGCGGCGTTGCAGGCAGCAGGTCACCGCGATGACAATTGAAGAGATCAACTCGCTCGCCCGCGGTGAATTCGTGGAAGCGCTCGGATGGGTCTTCGAACAATCTCCCTGGGTCGCCGAGCGCGCTTGGGAGCGCCGCCCGTTCGCCTCTGCCGATGCTGTGCACGCCGCCATGCGCGACGAAGTGGAGCGGGCCACGCCCAACGAGCGGTTGGCGCTGCTCTGCGCCCATCCCGACCTGGGCACGCGCGCCCAACTCACCGCCGCTTCCCAAAGCGAGCAGGCCGGCGCCCGCCTCGGCCGGCTATCCACCGAGGAACTCGAGATTCTGCGGGAGCTCAACTCCCTCTATCGGGATCGCTTCGGCTTCCCGTTCATTTACGCCGTTAGGGGCAGCACGCCGCAGGATATCTTCATCGCGTTGCAGATTCGCTCGGACAGTACGCGCGAGGAAGAATTTCACGAAGCGCTTCACCAGGTCTATCGCATCGCCTACTTTCGCATCGGGCAGGTGATCCAACTGCCCGCCAGGAGCTGACATTTGCACCACTTCGCCAGCGGCACCCACCGCAACTACTACGGCAAAGCCGAGGTCATCGCCTATCGCCGCACTCGGGAGTTGGATCTGCCGTTCGGCGCCAACGTCACCATGCTGCTCTATGGAGACGCCTTCTGGCCCACCTATGCCACGGGCGATAATACGGGGCTCATCGCCACGGATTCGATGAAGAATTTCATCCAACGGGAAACGCTGAATTTCCCGGGTGACGATCTGGAATCGTATTGCCGCTTTCTGGCAGAGAAGTTCTTGCGCATTTACCCGCAGACAGCTGGAATTCAGGTCTCGGCGGTGGAGATTCCGTATATCCGCCTCGCCGAGGGGAGCCCGGCGCTGGTACCCGGCGGGCCGGCGCGCGCGTTGGCTCGAATCGAAATCACCCGCGACAGCGTCGTCGATATGAGGTCGGGGCTTTACGGTTTTAAACTGCTCCGCATGAGCGGCAGCGCGTTTGCGGGATTCGTGCGCGATGAATACACCACCCTGCCCGACGTTTCCAACCGGCCGCTGCACATGTGGCTCGATCTCGACTGGGCCTGCCCGGAGCCAGTCGCCGGCCGCGTACGGCAGATCGTTCAGCAGGTGTTCGGCGCATTCGAGTCCGGCAGCATTCAACAGGTGATTTACCAGATCGGTCAGGCTGTGCTGGAGCAGATCGACGCGGTGACGGAGGTCCACCTCGAGGCGAACAACCGGACGTGGGATAGCGTGGCGGAGCGCGGAGATTTGTCCATCTACACGGATCCCCGGCCTCCCTATGGCGTGCTGGGGCTTACCTTGCGAAGGTAAACTGATGGAGGCCCGTATCGATCCTATGGCGCGACTCTCCACACATGTTCTCGACACGGCGCACGGCCGGCCGGCGCACGGGATGCTCGTCCGTCTCTTCGCTTGCGAGGATGAGACGCGGCGCCTGCTGAAAACCGTCACCACCAATGGCGACGGTCGCACCGACACCCCGCTTCTTTCCGGCGATCAGATCGCGACCGGCGTTTACGAACTGATCTTCGGTGTCGCCGACTATTTCGGGTCTCGAGGTACGCCGTTTCTGGGCGACGTGGTCGTGCGATTCGGAATTGAGGACCCCGTCGGCAACTACCACGTCCCTCTGCTGGTGGCGCCCTACGGGTATACCACGTACCGGGGCTCTTAATGGGGCAATTCCTGGAAGAAGCAGAAGAGATCATTCGCCGCTGCAAGACTCTGGCCGAGTGTACCGAGGAGCCCGGTCACATCACGCGGACATTCCTTTCGGAGCCGATGCACGAGGTCCATCGCCGGATTCGCGGTTGGATGGAAGCGGCTGGCCTGCGGACGTGGGTGGATGCCGCTGGCAACCTTCGTGCCGTGATTGGGAATGGACCGCGCCTGATGATTGGCTCACACCTCGATTCGGTGCCGCACGGCGGGGCGTTCGACGGGGTCTTGGGCGTCATGCTGGGGATTGCCCTGGTCAAGCGGTGGGCTAGCCAGCCGAGGGATTGGGGTCTCGAAGTTGTGGGCTTCTCCGAGGAGGAGGGTGTCCGTTTCGGAGTTCCCTTTATCGGGAGCCGGGCGCTGGTGGGCGATCCCGTGATGGACGACGGTGTCCTGGACGCGATTCGTGCATTCGGTGCCGACCCGGCCCAACTTCCGCAGGCCGCTATCGGCGACGACGTGAAGGCTTACCTGGAGTTTCACATCGAGCAAGGCCCCGTGCTGGAGATGAATCGCCTGTCGTTGGGCGTGGTGCAAACCATCGTGGGGCAGAGCCGGTACGAATTGACATTTCGGGGAAAGGCGAACCACGCCGGAACTACGCCCATGAACCGCCGCTCCGATGCGCTCGCAGCCGCGGCGGAATGGATCCGGTCGGTGGAATGGATTGCGAACGAGAGGCCGGGACTGGTGGCGACCGTCGGACGGCTTGAGGTCGCGCCGGGCGCCGCGAACGTGATCGCGGGGCTGGTGCGGGCCAGCCTGGACGTACGCAGTGACGATAATGCCGTCCGGGCAGGCGCAGTCAAGCGGATCCTGATGGCTGCTCAGGATATGGTGGATTGGCGCACAGTGACCGCGACCTACGAGCAGGTGCTCGATGTGCCGGCCGTGCCCATGGATCCGGCCATGGTGCGTGCCTTGCGAACTGCGGTCCGAGCCGCCGGCTACAAGGCGCACCTGATGGCAAGCGGGGCGGGCCATGACGCCATGATCCTGGCGCGCAAGGTGCCTTCGGCGATGTTGCTGCTGCGCAGTCCCGGCGGCATCAGCCACCACCCCGCCGAGAGCGTACTGGCGGAGGATGTGGAAGCGGCGCTGGCCGTAGGCCGCCGCTTTCTGGATAACTGGAGGCCCTCATAATGGGCTGGGTGGCGCGGATACTCGTGTCTGCCGCGCCCCGACTCACCGGGGCGCTTTCCCGTACGCAGAGCGCTGCCCCTGCGAGCACGAAAAGCGTTGGCATGAGGGCCGATGCGGCGGCCAGATTTGCCTGCGCCGCGTCTGGGAGCCCTGAATGATCGTTCGTGGTGGTACCCTCGTCACGCCCGAAGGTCTGCTCCGCGCGGATCTTGCCGTGGAGGACGGCCTCATTTCCGACATTGGGTCCGAGTTGTCCGCGTCGGGCGACGAAATCGACGCTCGGGGTCTGACGGTCTTCCCGGGCTTGATCGATGTTCACGTGCATTTCAACGAACCAGGCCGCGCGGAATGGGAGGGCGCCGCGACAGGCAGTGCGGCACTGGCGGCCGGCGGAGGGACGGTCTTCTTCGACATGCCCCTGAACTCCTCGCCGTGCACGGTCAGCGCCGCTGCCTTTCATCAGAAGCGCCGTGCTCTGGAGCGCGCCTCGGTAACCGATTTCGCTTTGTGGGGTGGCATTGTCCCGGGAAATCGCGAGGAACTGGCGGAACTCGCGGAGTGCGGCGTCGTCGGCTTCAAGGCCTTCATGGCGGACTCCGGCCTGCCCGAGTTTCCTCGGGCGGACGACCTGACGCTGTACGAAGGTATGCGGGAGGCGGCCCGATTCGACCTGCCGGTCGCGGTACATGCCGAGAATCACGAACTCGTGAGCCGCCGCGGGAGCGGCACCGGAGTGCGCGAATTCCTGTCGTCGAGGCCGGTGCTCGCCGAGGTGGAGGCCATCCGCCGCGCCGCCCTGCTGGCGGGTGAAGCGGGGGCGAAACTCCACATCGTCCACGTCAGCTCGGGACGCGGTGTGGCAGCGGCGCTGGAGGCCCGCGCACAAGGCGTGGACATCTCAATCGAGACCTGCCCGCACTACCTGTACTTCACCGATGAGGATATGGTCCGAATTGGAGCCGTGGCTAAGTGCGCTCCGCCTCTTCGGGCCAAGGCGGAGCGAGATGCTTTATGGCGGGCCGTGCTTGGCGGCGATGTCGATATCATCGGCTCCGATCATTCCCCGGCGCCGCTCGCGATGAAATGCGAGGACGATTTTTTCCGCGTGTGGGGCGGAATTGCCGGTGTGCAATCGACGCTGGCAGTGCTGCTGAGTCACATGCCCCCGTCTCAGATCAGCACCCTGACGTCTGCCAATCCCGGCCGCCGTTTTCGCGTAGCCAACAAAGGCCAGCTCGCCCTTGGCTTCGACGCCGATTTTGCCCTTGTGGACCTCGACGCCCGGTACACGCTCACGCGAGATGCTCTCTTTCAGCGGCACGGCCTCAGCCCCTATCTCGGCGCTTCGTTTCGGGGCGTGGTGCGCCGCACCGTGTTGCGCGGCGAGACGATCTTCGCCGACGGCAAAATCCCTGGCGAACCCCGAGGGAGAATGGTGACTCATGCAACGACTGGGATTCACGCGTAGCTCCTTTCAGCCGGACCATCTCCTGTTGACGCCCGACACCTTCGTGCGCGCGCCGCTGCCGGGTATGCGGCGCGCCACCGCAATCGTGCACGCCTCGCCTGCCATGGGGGCGAAGTTCACACAGTACACTGCCGAATTCGCACCCGGCGGCTCGCTTGGCACGTCGCCGGGGCAGCGCTTCCTCTACGTGCTCGAGGGAGAGATCCGGGTGGATGGTCAATTGCTCGGCCCGGGCGAGTATGCCTATTTCCCGGAAGCACAGGATCCGCCAATCGAAGCCTCAGAACCCGCCCGGGCGGCGGTGATCGAAAAGGCGTACCAATCGCTGGAGGGCGTCGAGTTGCCCTCTCCCTTTCGAGGCAATGAGAGCGAGGTAGAGCCCAAGCCGCTGATGGGCGATTGCGACCTGCACGTGCGCGCCCTGATCCCCGACCACCCGAGCTTCGATTTCGCCGTCAACACCATGACCTACCAGCCCGGCGCGGCGCTTTGCATGGTGGAGATGCACGTCATGGAGCATGGTCTCCTGATGCTGTCGGGCGGCGGGATCTACCGCTTGGGCGAGAAGTGGTACCCGGTGGCCGCAGGCGATTTCATCTGGATGGCGCCCTATTGTCCCCAATGGTTCGGCGCGCTGGGAAAGACTCCCGCGAAATACCTGATCTACAAAGACTGGAATCGATGAAACTCGAAATCGACAGCCGCCGCCTGCAGTCGGAACTGGAAACGCTCGCGGGATTTTCGGACGCACCGCCGCCTGCTGTTACGCGCGTTGTCTTTTCCGAACAGGATCGGCGTGCTCGGGAGTATGTCAAGGGCCTGTGCCGCGATTCGGGACTGCGTGTCCGCGAAGACGCTGTAGGAAACACCTTCGCCCGTTGGGAAGGCGCCGATCCGAATCTCGCCGCCATCGGCACGGGCTCGCATATCGACGCCATCCCGCACGCGGGACGATATGACGGGACCGTGGGGGTGCTGGGCGGACTCGAAGCGATTCGCGCCTTGCAGCGACGCGGCGAACGTCCCCGGCGTTCCATCGAGTTGCTGATCTTCAGCGCCGAGGAACCGACACGCTTCGGCATCGGATGCTTTGGGAGCCGGATGCTGGCTGGACTGCTGGACGGTTCGGCTCTTCGTGATAGGGAGGGTCGAACCCTGGACGACTGGCGCACCGCGGCGGGATTCCACGGAGACTTCGCGAGCGTGCCGCTGCCCGAGGGGTATTACGCCGGGTTCCTCGAACTGCACATCGAGCAGGGCCCGCTGCTCGAACGGGGCGGCATCCCGCTGGGCGTCGTGACTGCGATTGCCGCTCCGGCGAGCCTGCGAATCTTCATCGAAGGCGAGGGCGGACACGCCGGCGCGTTGCTCATGCCCGACCGTCATGACGCCTTTTGCGCCGCGTGCGAGATCGCGCTGACAGTCGAGAGAGCGTCGCGCTCCACGGGCGCGATCGATACCGTGGGCACCGTAGGCGTGTGCGACATATTTCCAGGGGCAGTGAACAGCGTTCCCAGCCTCGTGCGTCTGGAGATCGACGTCCGCGATACGGACCTGGCTCGGAGGGATGGCGTGCTGGCGAAGATCGAGCAGGCATCCGGCGAAGTGTCGGCGCGGCGCGGCGTTACCGTCCGCACCGAAGTGGTGAATGCCGATCGTCCGGCAGCCTGCGCCCCAAACATTGTGGAGGCGCTGGGGAAGGCTGCCGCGGCTCACGGGCTGGCCTTCCAGAAGATGGTGAGCCGGGCGTATCATGACACGTTATTTATCTCACGAATTGCGCCGTCAGCGATGCTCTTCATTCCGTGCCGCGGGGGCGTGAGCCATCGTCCCGACGAATACGCATCGCCGGATGCCATCGCCGCGGGCGTCGTGGTCCTGGCTGAGGCGCTGCGAGAGCTGTCGGGCTGACTCCCAGCCACAGTTCTCAATGCGCCGTTTCGAAAACAATCCGCCCGCGCACCATCGTCATCTGACACTTGAGATCCTTCAACGCAGCCGCCCGGACCGAATACAGATCGCGATCCCAGACGGCGATATCGGCGTCCTTGCCAACTTCGATCGACCCGACGCGGTCTTCCAGGAATAGTTGGCGGGCCGCCCAGGCCGTATACGAGCGCAACGCCACGTGAACATCCACCGACTCCTTGGTCCCAAAGGGCTGCGCGCCATAGACACCGTGCAATGTTGTGCGCTCGACTGACGCCCATAAGCCGTATCGTGCCGCGAATGGCGTGACCGGGAAATCGGATCCGCCACTCCAGACGATTCCCCTCCGGACATATGTCGCGAACGGCATCAGACGCCCGGCGCGATCCGGACCAAGGTTTCCGGCGTAATTATCGCCGAGCCACCAGGTGAACGGTGCCTGCGCCTCGGGATAAGCTGCATCGTACTGCTTCTGAAGCATCGCCATCGTCTCAATGGCGTGATCGGTCGGCGTGTTGCCGTGAATGATACCGTGCCGCAATCCGCGCGTAGGCATGTCCTTCAGGACCTGTGCGTAGGTATCCACGACCCAGTCGATCGCACGGTCGCCGATGGCGTGGGTGCTCACGTGAAAGCCGCCATCGTGAAACATCTTCACGATCTTTCGATAGACCTCGGGGTCGGTTGTAGGGTAGCCCGCATTCCCTGTGTCTTTATCCTTGAAGTTCTTGTTCCAGTCTTCATACATCCACGCTGTGCGGGCGCCGCCGCTGCCGTCCATGAACATCTTGAGGCCCCCGGCCACCAGAAAATCGCCGCTGCGCTTGGGTATCGCGCTCAGGCGGGTGAACAGATCATTCGCCTGGTCGATATTCCGTACCCCGGAGAACAGAGTGAAAACGCGGACGCTGAGCTTGCTCTCTTTGAGAAGCTCCTGATAGAGATCCCACTTGTCCCAACCAATCGATGGGTCCTTGACCGCCGTCATGCCCTCCTGATTGAAGTCTTCCATGATGCGGAGGAGGCCGTTCCGCTGCTCTTGGTGCGTATAGCGCGGGATTAAACGGGTGACGAGCCCGGTCGCGGATTCCTTCAGCACTCCCGTTACCGCGCCCGATGCGTCCCGATCGATGGTCCCCGCGGGCGGATCTTTGGTTGCGTTCGTGATCTTGGCCAACCGGAGTGCGACGCTGTTGGCCACCCCGTAATGGCCGGTAGTGTGGGTCAGGTACACGGGATTGTTCGGCGAAACCTTATCCAGGTCCGATGCAAGGACGTAACGCCGCTCGGCGTACTTACCTTCGTCCCATCCGCTTCCGTGAATCCATTCTCCGGGCTTAGAGGACGCGACCCTGCGGCGAACGCGGTCGAGCACGTCATCGATCTTCGTTATCGATGGATCCGTGAGGTCCACGGCGTAGAGCGCATCCACTTCCTGGAAATGGCAATGCGTGTCGATCAGCCCCGGCGTCGCCGTCCGGCCGCGCAGGTCAATGATGCGTGCGTCCTTCGCCGCCGCCCGCCTTGCAGCATCGTTAGAGCCTACCGCCACTATTTTGCCGCCCGTGATTGCGACTGCCTGAGCAATGGAGTCCTTTGCGTCCACCGTAATGATTTTCCCGTTCACCAGCAAGAGGTCCTGCGCCCCGGCAACCGAGGCGAGTAATAGAATCAGGCGGGCAGTCATATCGTCCAATGCTACCATCGCGATCCGGCGGGGAAAATTTTGCCGTTATGGGGTGCTGCGGCCCGCCGGAGTACGTATACAATGTCAGCTAAAACGGTCCCGATGGGCTGAATCGACGCCCTCTCCTGCTGCATCTCTTAAATCTAAAGGGATGTCCTGAGGGGATTTGCTCATGGCGATATCGGCTCTTGCCCGCATGGAACCGGACCGCTCCACCGCGGACCGTTATGAATCGCTCATCCGGATCGCGAACTCGATTCGTGCGCGGAAGGAGCCGCAGGAGCTGTTTGGAATCCTGGTGCACGAACTCAGCCAGGCGATTCAGTTCGATGGCATTGCGCAGTTTGACGAGCTCTCGAACAAAATCAACTGGCACTTCGGTATAAGCTGCCGCAATCGCGACCATGGTCCCTCGGAAGTCAATCGCGACGAAACCATCGCCGCCTGGGTGTATCGGAGTCAGGAAATTCTCGTTATAGGCACCCTGGAAGGCGAGACCCGCTTTCCGGCTTCCGCTGACATCATGCGGGAGGCCGGTCTGCAATCGGTTTGCGCCTTTCCCCTGACGACCGCGCATCGCCGCCTCGGAAGCCTCGTGATGGCGAGCACCCGGCGCGACGCCTATTCCGAGGACGAAGTCCGCTTTTGCGCGCTGGTGGCCGATCAAATTGCGCTGGCGATGGACGATGCGATCAACTTCCGCGCTTCGCAGAAGGCCCAGGAGCGCCTGGAGCTCCTGCTCGATCTCACCAATCGAGCAATTTCCAGCCTCAACCTGCGCGAGGTGCTGCGTGAGATTTCCGCCCATATCCGCCGCGTCATGCAGTGTGACGGCGTCGGGATCGACCTCCCGAGCCCCGAGGACGGCAAGCTTCGGATTTACGCCCTCGATTTTCCCGATGCCCCGGTGAAAATCGAAGAGGGGTATGAGCCCACTGCCGATGAAAAGACCTCCGCGGTGCGCGTTTTCCAGAGCGGCGAGGCCAGGATTCTTACGCACCAGGAAATCCTCGACGATGGGCTCGATCATT
>Ga0335081_10013049_pt1 | contig 13442 bp, 9 predicted proteins | sample Lox_Sample_35_FD_206713 | JGI IMG/M metagenome (GOLD analysis project Ga0335081, IMG submission 206713) | Soil microbial communities from Loxahatchee National Wildlife Refuge, Florida, United States - Lox_Sample_3.5 | ecosystem: Environmental > Terrestrial > Soil > Wetlands | place: USA: Florida...
CATCTTCCATCGAATGCTTATAATCTCTACATAAGCACCGGTCTCACGCGTCAAAGATTTGAGGCCCCTCTGACAAGCATGTCGATTTTTTCATTTACCACAATCAGCATTGTTTTCCTTGCGAATAAGTATAGAATCCGATGGAAGAGAATGATCCTGGTCATTTCACTCACCCTTCTATTCTTCGCTCTGATGCTAAGCGGACTGAAAATAGGCTTTGCCCTTTTGCTTGCTAATAGCCATCATGGCAACGATCTATTCTCTAACATTGAGCTTCCTCCAAATCAGGATGGTAAAGCATGGAAAGAAGTTGTGAATACAGTGGTCTATCTCCGTCCAGAGGAGGCCCCAGTTCTGGCCCAGCAGGATTCAGCCCAGGCGGATGAAATTAAGGCGATTAAGAATAGAGGTGTTTTGAGGGTGGGCTATAACAGTAGCAACATACCCTTTGTCTTCTTCAACAGCCGAGGCGATCTTGTGGGGTATGATGTGCAAATGGCCTACGAGCTGGCCAAATTCATCAATATCTCTAGGATCGAGTTCGTTCCTGTGACTGGGGATAACCTTGCTGAGTCCCTAAATCAGGGCTATTGCGATATCGCCATGTCCTCAATCCTCGTAACCTCGGAGCGATTAAATGAGATGAAGTTCACCGACCCCTACATTTCAGTTCATATGGCCTTCGTTGTACCTGATTATAGGAAAAAAGAATTTTTAAAGCTGGATGATGTGCGAAGGATGAACAACCTGAGGATCGCGGTCATCAATCATACCGCATTGGTAGGAGTGGCGCGCCAAATGTTTCCCCAGGCGAAGATTGTTCTGATAGATTCCTGGGAAGATTTCTTTACGGAAAGCAGCGCGGATGTGCTCCTTACTACATCTGAAGAAGGCTATGTAATGATTCGCCAGCATCCCCTCTTTAATATGGCCATATTCGAACCCAATGATTATTTCCCGATGTTGTATGCCTATCCGGTGAAAAAAAACAGCAGCGATACTTTTATCATGCTTCTGAACTACTGGCTCAAGATGGAAAAGGACTATGGAGGGCTGGATGATAAATATAATTACTGGATCTTGGGGAACAGTCCTGGAGCGGTCGAGCCTCGGTGGTCTGTAGTGCGAAATGTGTTGAACTGGACTTCTTAAATTACGCTCCTTTTAATTTGACTCTTTTTTTTCGAAGACGAATATGCTCAATATCATGAGGTGCCAAGTCATCTGAAAGGAACAACGAGATTACGTAGAGATTATTAGGAGTGGGATTCCTTCCAATTTATTATTTAACAACATCCTCTCCCCAAAATAAAGATAGGTCTTAATGTCCGAGTACCATATCCCTCGCACATGATGGCTATTTTTGGTGTTGTCATTGTTCCTTACCGTGGATTTAATCATATAGATGCGATATTCTAATTTCGACAGGATAACGGAGGGAGCAATACACGTCATTACCGAACAACATCGTTGATGGGATTATTGCACGCATCGTCGGGCCGATGAGCCTTCGATTCGTCTTTCAACCGCTTGTGGGTTTGCTGCTAGGCGCTCGGGATGGAATGATGGATGCAAAGGTCGGGGAACCGCCATTTATCTTTGGCGTGATTATTGATAAAAAGAATCGTAAGACCAAACTTGCCAGCCTTTTCGAGTCCCTATCTAAGACTATTATCATAGCCATCGTTCTCGACATGATCGCTCAATATATGATCTTTAATCAAGTCCGTGTCAGCGGGGCGATTATGATTGCCGTAATCATCTTGATCGTGCCCTATTCGGTAGCAAGGGCAATAACAAACAGGATCTTCACAAAAAGAAAAATGAGCAGACAGAGTAAATCGTAATATCCTGAGAAGGTGGGCAAGGCTTGGGGCTATTAAACACCATGACGACACCATCCGCGAGTTCATCTATGTTATATAACCATGCTCATAAGCAAACCTCGCAGTGCACTTCAACCCCGAAATCAGTCGCCACCTAATAGTACTACAATATTCAACCCTCCGTCTCCCTAAAGAGAATTCTCATTCGCGACATACCCAACCATCTCTTGCTTTCAACCTCCTCTGGCTGGGTCAAAATCGCTTTGCATAAAAGTACCGCAAATCATGCATCATTGCTGTCGAATCATTACCATGTATTGAGGCCTGACGCATCCGCCTTCATCGCACCGGCTTTCTGCAAGGCTGCATCCACACATCCATCTTCTTGCAGCTCTCGAGGTGGACTTTTCGCGTCTTTGTACCTCTCTCCACGTGGCCATTCAGTAACCATATTTCTGAGAACCCTTCTTTATGCTTGGGTCTTCTCCGTCTGTCGTATACTTGCAGGTCCTCAAGCCCGGCCATTATCTTCAGGGCCTTCCTCTTCGAGATTTCTTTTTTCTCGTGAGCATGGTATCAAGGAGGAAGATAGAATGGCAAAGTTTTGACTATTAAACCAAAAGAGAAAAAAAGTGAAGCCGCAGAACTTTAGAGGTTATCTGTAGTTCTTGAGGCTAAATGAAGATATATGAAATGACAGCATCATGCTTTTCGATAGCATCCGTTTCACCGGAACCCTATACCAATTGGTATGAAGTCTATTGCTATCTCAAGTCTCAGATAGGATTTATCTATCTCTTAACTACGACTATCATAAGCTTCATTGTACTTTACCTCCTTTAAAAATAGCGGAATTGCATTTCTATCATATATAGTTATTTATGATAAACTGGATAATTTATATTCTATCCAAATTTAAGTTATAAGATTATATTCTATCCTAAAAAGAGATTTATTGGTATTGAAATCTGACAAGGATATGAAGATGCTTCTTAATATATATGGTATTCATTGAGCTAAAAAACATGCTATGCATAATATGTTTCATTCATGCAAATGAAGATTTATTAAAATAAATAGATGAGAAAAAATTTTTTGATATGTAATCAGTTTACTTCAGGCAAAAGCTAATAAATCTAAAGAGGTTAGAGCGACAAATGGTTTCAAAAAGCCCCGTGTACCGAATAATGTCGCAGCGCAACTTCCGTCTTCTATTTATTGGTACCACAATCTCTCTGTTAGGAGATCAATTCGCCCTTATCGCTATCCCATGGTTGGCACTGCAACTGACAAACGATCCACTGGCTTTGGGGTTCGTCCTGGCATTAGAGGGATTTCCGCGTGCAGCGATCATGCTCGTGGGCGGCGCTATCACAGACCGTATATCACCACGCGCCATAATGCTCATCGCCGATTTACTGCGCTTTTTTTTAACTAGCTTGATAGCCTTCGCTGTATTCACAGGTGCTATTCAGATCTGGATGCTGTATGCCTTTAGCCTCGTATTTGGCCTTGTATCTGGGTTCAAAGTTCCTGCCGAAAACAGTATAGTGCCGATGCTGGTAGATACGCAAGATCTCCAAGCAGGCAACTCATTCATGATGGGAAGTGCTCAAATTGCCCAGTTCGTTGGCCCTACAATTGCCGGTATTCTGATAGGTCAATATTCGCATTCTTTCTTCGGGATTGGTATGGCCTATTCCATCAATGCGTTGGGCTTTGCAATCTCGGCGATCTGCCTTTGGTTTATTTACACTGGCGATGGACATCAGCCTTCCTCAATAACCTCTGGGCAAGAGAGCATCTGGACTTCCATCTTAACCGGAATGAAATATGTATGGACTGATGAAGCCCTATTGCTAATAATTCTGGTCATGGCAGGATTGAATATCCTGCTCATCGGTCCTATTATGGTCGGCATTCCTGTGCTGGCAGACCAGCGTCTTCCAGAAGGGGCAATGGCTTTCGGCCTGCTTATTTCCGCTTATGCGGGGGGGAATCTGATCGGTAATCTGATAGCTGGTACTGTGCCTCGGCCATGCGGAAACACCATGAGTGCTATTTTTATCTCTTTTATGATGGCGTTCGGAATAGTTATTGGAATGCTTGGGTTTATTCGGTCAACCTGGCTGGACTTTATTTTATTGCTCATTCTTGGGCTTGGAAATGGATATCTTGATGTCCTCCTCTTCACCTGGCTGCAATTGCGTGTCCCTGCGGAAATGCTTGGGAGGATGATGAGCATAGTTATGTTTGCTAGTTACGGGTTGGGGCCTATCTCTCAAGCAATTTCAGGTGCGATCCTAAAATGGAGTCTTGATAACCTCTTTATCTTTGCGGGAACTCTGGTTCTGCTGCTAACATTGTGGACTGTTTTCCAGCCAGCTCTAAGAGTATTCAGCGAAGGCCTGGCAACAAAGAAAATATGAATCGAATGGCAGCTCTAAATGGAAGAATAATCCCAATGTGCAAGACACTTCGACATCGCGGCCAAAGCGCGCGGGGTCTATCACCCATCCTGCCTTGCTTCCTCTCGCAATTAGCACGGCATCTTGGTCGCGATTTTCTATCTGCCGAGCTGGCGAAGGTTTCGAGGTTTGTTGGCGATATCTTCTTGGCTGCGCTGCGGCTCGGATAATGGTACTTTTTGGACTTTGTTAGAGCCGACGAAAGGCCCGCCGCTCGAAGCTGAGACCGCAGGAGAGCAGTTGCCGGAGAGCCGTTGACTCTTCCCGGATGCAGACCCCAGACGGAATCTGCCCTCCCCACCAGTGTGTTCGAGAAGCAACGCTCCCTTTTCTGTTGTGACGTACAATATTCTGGAGTCGCCAATCGGCTCCAGCAGGCCGTTTGCTATGAGGATTTCCAGGTGCGAGGTGCAGTGTCGAAAATTGAGATTGCAATTGTAAACTATCCTTGTCTGACTGCCCCAGGGCCCAGGCAGGTATCGAGGATTTGGGAGAGGATCTGATCCTTGCGTCGCTTAAATGCCATGTTATACCAAATATGCACTTAAATATATATTAAAATTTCTGAACTTATGATGGGACCGTCTCATGCTTGAAAAATCATAGTTGCACTTATGGAAAGAGATGGCATTGGGTTCTTTCCACCTCTGAACCTGAGCTTCAATGGAACCAGAGTGCCCAAAATTTAATCATACATTGACAAAGTAGAGTAGAAGGTTTTTCGAATACTTCCTGGGTCGACGTCGCTTCACCCATTTACAATGGAGGCTCGCGCCGTCCTTCCGACCCTGATGCTTGCGCGAAATTTTGCCCGCCGAATTTGCAGTGCAATTTGTGGCGGAGGCATGTCTTCTGGCTTTGTCTCAATGCATCCTGATCATTGTTTTGATCTCGAGTCCAAATGAAGAGCATATCAAGAAAACAACCTGAACACGACATTCTGGAGCTTTCTTATCTAAAAGCTTCATGGCTTGATGTCTGGGGATGGCTGACGTCTTCGGCTCAGCTAGCCTCCTAATGCCACCCATAGAAAGATAAAGACCAACCCAAGAAGAGCTATAGCTATAATTGCCACATCCGTTTTTGATCCATCCAGCAGATTCGCATTCGCCATTGGAGCCGGTACTTCGCTCTCGGTTCTTAAATAGTTATTGGCGGGGATCCCATGGGACCACAGACCCTCTTGGAATACGCATGAGATTGAAGTATCCGATCTGTAGATCGTGCATGAAATCTAATACGAATAAGTCTCTTATAATATTAGCAAAGGTGGGATGAAGTGTCCAATTCAAGATCCATAGATAACCGCTTAATATGTACGCGGGAATTCATAAGGCCAACGCTTAGCCCTATTCCGGCTTTTTACATGCAAGCAGAGGTTCTGAATAAAGACGATATCAAAGATTTTCAAAGATTTTAAAATTCAGTAATGATCTTGCAGAGCTGAAATGATCTTGCAGAGCCGAAAAATGAATTTCGACTTCACGTTAAGCATGAGGTGACCTACGTCCATCCTTTCCTTATTGAGAGGGTACCAGGAGCGGCAGAAGATCTCGAAGACGACCACAGGATTATAGAACGAATGTTCAACGAACTTGTGGATCACTTCGACGGGATAATAGGCAAATCGATCGAATTCGATAAGCTTGGTGATCTCTGTCTTGAGTTCTATCGTGCGATGAATCGTTTTATCTCCTTCTATCCTGTGCACATAAACAAAGAGGAAGAATATACCCAGCCAGCCCTCTGGTCAGTCTGTACCGAAGATGAACTAGGGACAACAATGGGCAGGATACTCGCTAGTCTGAATTTGCAAGAAGCCATGTACGATCTAATATAATAATCCCTGCGGACAACATCTATAGGCTTGCGGAACTTTGCTTGGTCGCTAAGATTCAATCCCGCCTGAAGGTTTCAAAGCAGAGTGTCATCTCGCTCAAAGTCTCTCAGTCCTCCGGCTTGGGATAGCTTGAAATCACGCATGGAGCCCTGGTCTATGGGTTTGATCTCTTATCCGCGATTCCATATATGGTTGGGCTTAGGCTATGCGGATAAGGGCTGAGGTCGCAAGAGATAAGCTACGCTACAGCAGCCACATGATGCGGGCAGTCCGCAACGATCTGGAAATGAGCGGCTCTGGCGAATTCAGGGGAAATAACCTTTGTTTCCCAAAAGGATGAATGGAGTCAGCCGCGAGAGGGGTGGCTCGAAGGGGTAAGGCTGTCTCCAATCTATGAGAATTGTGATAGTAGTTGATAAAGCGCATCCAAGCACTGCGAAAGTGTCCACATCACAGGGTTCAATATCCGGCCGAAAAGCGTGCACATCCTATCCTATGCGAGTTATCATGAACGTCTGGATGCCTTCTTTCCATCCGGTAAGTTCGCCAGCATCCCGAACTCAAAGACAAACCTGTTGTAGTGGGAGCCGATCCCAAAGATGGAAAAGGCCTGGCGTAGATGGTATCCTGGGGCGCTAGATTTCTGGCATCGACTCTGCCGTCGTGCGCCTGTAGCCCAACCAAAAACCTCGGATAAATCCACCTAGACTTATGGAGCGGTGCCCAATGCATTAGTGAAGAACACCTTGAATATTCATAGAAATTATTTCAGGAAGCTGGAGCATCCCGGCGTGCACTCCGCTGGCAGTTACGATTTTGGCTGCTCCCCACCTCATCGCATTTCTTAACCTGCAATCTGCCTTTTCTTGCTGATTTGGCGATGTCCATCCCTAACCCAATTTCCTCAGAGAGTGCCTTTGAGCAGAAGATAAATGAAATAGACGACGATCGCGAATACCACTAATCCAATAAGAAACCAGATCGTATGCCAAAGTACCAAGACTACTATGACAGCAAGAACTAGCAGGAGCAAATTCTTTAAGGATCTTTCTATTGCCATGCAATTTAGATAGGAGTGCTTTCCATAAAGCCATTTCGATATAATAGGAATTAATACCCAATTGCTCTGTTCCATCATGAGAATCCATTGAAAAGTATGAGTGAGTCAATCGCACACAGTTTTGTGGAGCGAAGGAGTTGTAGCTATTGAGCCGCCGAGGTTGAAATTCACTGAGAGAGCGGATATTGATGCAGTTTGGGTTAGCCGCAGTTCTAATTCCAATCATCCCCTTCGCCATAGCAGGCACCCTGAAATTACTGGCGAGGTTTGCTGTGCTAGATGGGTGCAGGTCATTCCCATGCTCGTCGCGGTATGCTATCTTCTTAGGGCAGAATTGCGGCGGAAGATGAACGGAAAACGAGTGCGTTAAAAAAATGCGGCCAGCATTAATGATATATTTGAAGCCATCCAGCAGCTTAGAAACACCGCCGAGGATATATCAAGAAGAATGACCGCACTTGAAAACTGATGTTTTGAAGTAGTATGATTTTAGGCTGAGTTTAGGCAGTTTTATGAGCTACCATGTTTAACCTTTCTGAATGCAAAGATCGCCTCTGCCCACGCCTTGTCTAGGAGCTTCCCGTAAAAAGCCTCGTCGAACCCTGAGGCGTCCCTTTCTGGATCTACGGCCCATTTCTTGGCATCCTTTACAACATAGCCTATCTCCGTGCCAGGAGCCAGCGCGATCCCACGTTTCAGATGAGCCTGCACTGCCGAGGCCTCGGCGCACCTGCGGGAGTAGTTCAAGCGGCTCACCCTGCGGTGGATAGCCAGCTCCCGGATGTCAGCCTGTCCCAGCTCGGCTACGTACTTTCGGTGCACAGCCTGAGCCTTGGGCTCAAGCCAGCGCAGTTCCTCCAGGCTACGGGCCTCGCCCAGTGCCTCAAACAGCTCTTCTTGCATTTTCCTGACATATTCGGGCGTATCTCCCTTGCGGGCCATCACTCCGCGGATCTTCATCTTGCCCGTAGAGAGCCGCCCATAATAACGATTGTAGGATCCGCTGCCGTCGGTCTGGGGTAGGAAGGTGATCCAGTCATAAGAATCAATCTCCGTAAGAATGCCCGTCTCCCTCTCCACGGCCTGCTTGAAGCTCGATATTGGCTCGCCTCTCACCCAGAGACAGTCCACGATGCCATGAAGGACCTGAAAGCCCATGCTCTCGGCCAGCTCCTTGATCTGCATCAACAGCTCTCTGGAGATTCCCGTAATCCGCTCATGCACTTCGATCTGCCCAGACTTGGCGTTCCGATAGCCGGTATAGCCAAAGCAGGTTACGAGCATCCATTTCAGGACAGAGTCAATACCGACGTAATCTGGGCCGGTCTGCTTCAGCCGCTTGGTTTCGATGCGCAGCTTCAAAAGCGAAGAGAGAACAGTGCTCAAGAAGCCCCTCAGCTCGGGATGCTCGATAGTCTCGGGCGAGAGATTATACTTCACTATGATGCTGGGATAAAGAGAAGTAAAGTCGATCTGGTGGACCTTTTCGTAAACGCCCGGCTCAGGCTGAAAGATCATGCCGCCTTTGTCTGTGGCCTTCAGATCACAGATGTTCCTCAAGCCCTCAGCATCTCTCTTTCGAAAAGGCACCGCGACGCCACGGCGCAGAGCTTCGAATACTTCATAGCTGGAGATGAGGGTGCCGGGCGTGAATCGGGCTGTTAGATTCGGCGAGAGGCCGGTGAGTCGGGCGGCCATGAGCACGCCCTTTAGACCCCCCTCCTGGTAAGTGAAGCTCTTGGCGGTATCAATCAGCACTCGACCCTCGGGAATCAGAGCGCCGTCCTTGTGGTTGACCTTGCCGTAGCTCCAGTAGGACCGGGAGCCTATCTGCTTGAAGAAGCCCGAGCGGCTGAATGAGGGCTCCAGGCCGTACCTATTGGCCCTCTTGACGATGAACGGAATCCAGGTGTCCGCAAAGGGTAGCAGAATAAGGTCCGGGTCGTGGGCTTTTATCAGCTCCAGGAGATCGGAGAGGACTGTCCTCTCCGGCCCTTCAAGCCTTCTCTTATGGTCGCCGAGGACTTCGACGCGAGAGATCTCCCTGGGAATGGAAGGATCTCCAGAGACCTGCAGCTCCATTTGTATCAAAGGAGACTCGAAGTCGGGAGAGAACCTGGATTCGTCGGCGTTCCCACAGGGGAACAGATCACGTTCAGCCAAATACCTTTGATCTTGCCGAACATCAACGTCATAAAGCTCGACCTGATGGCGTGCTTGGATCTCGATCTTCTCAGCAACTTTGCGGTTCGCATAGATCCTATGGCCCTCAAGGGTGCCGAAGATGGTCCTGAACTCGCACTCCTCTGTTCTGAAGCGGCTCTCCAGGCCCTCAATCATCTCCTGATGGGCAGGAGGATCTTTGAGGTGCATGTAGAACGAAGGCGGAAAAGCAATGCTTATCTTGGACAGCCTCTGCTCTCGGCTCCACAGATGCACGCTGCCCTTGTAGTAAGTGTCGAAGATCCACATCCTGCCTTCACCTGCTCCTGCGCCTCCCCAGAAACGGATCTAGCAGGGCAAAGGCTAAGAGGGCAGGGCAGGCGCTGTGAAAGTAATCGCCGGCGGAAAAATCGAGTATCAGAATTCGCTCAGCTTAAACTGGTCCTGAAGCTTTACGTCCTTTGGCCTATGTTCTATCCGCAGCAAATCCATCAGCAGGAAGGCATTTCGCACAGACTTGGCCCTGGCATGGTTGTTGAAGAAAACCCGCACTTTGGCAGCCTGCAGCTCGGCCTCTTTGATGCGAGGAATCCAGGGTTCCAGCTGCTCCTTCTTATAGAGATAGTCGTATCGGTCGAGCCTGTGGTCGGCCTCTTTCTCTCCTTTATACCAGATATCGTAATTCCGGCCATGAAAGCGCAGGTAGGCATGATTCGCGGTCAGCTCCCCGCCGAAGTGCAGGCCAGGGCCATCGATGAGGACGTTGGCGACGTTCTTCGCCCGCAGGATCTCCAGGACCTCGGGGTCCAACTCCTTTTTGCTTTCGTCCAGCCAGCTTTGATGCCTGAACTCGATGGCATAGTCGCACTTGTCTGCGGAGACAGCATCCAGGAGGCCGGTTAGGACATTCAGGGATAGGATATCATACTTGAAGTAGGGGGAGAGCTGTAGCAGCACGCCGCCAAGGTGGCCTGCCTCGGCCAGGGGCAAAACGCAGGTTCGCTCAAAGGTCGTGGCCCAGAAAAGCGCTCGCTCTAAATTCCCCTCCACAAGGGCATCGTGGGTGACGAGCTGGGGCACCTTCACAGAGTACTCGAAGCCCTTCAGCTTTTCGGCCTTCTTTATCCAGGACTGGACCTGCCTCTCACCTGGCGGGCGGTAGAAAGTGCTGTTGATCTCCACGGTGTTGAAGAACTGCGCATAGTAAGCGAACCATTCACCCTTTTTCTTGGCCAGCTCGATAGGGTAGAACCGGCCCACCCAATCATCAAAGGACCAGCCGCTGCAGCCTACGAGGATTGTCATGTATCCCTACATAATCAGCTCACAAAATTTTAGTAGTTTCCGGATAGGATAATTAATTATGGCCGAGGTCGATCTGCTGGAAGAAACGAAGCCCGAAGATGCACTACTCGTTCCTAGGACGACTTGGTCCGGCAGCGTGAGCATTGGCCTCGTAAACATCCCGGTGAAGGCTCTGGCAATAACAAAGAAGAAAAGCGTCAGCTTTCACCTGCTCCATAGGAGTTGCAAGACCCGCATATCCTACAAGCGCTTTTGCCAAGAGGGCGACGAGGTCCCTCTGTCTGATATTGTCTACGGCTATCTCATTCAGAGGAATAGGTATGTCATCCTGGAGAAGAAGGAGATCGAGCAGGCCATGCCTGAGTCGAAGAACCGAATACGCCTTGACAGATTCGTAAACTTTTTCGAACTCGATCCTCATTACTTTGACATCACATACCTGCTGGTCCCGAACCAATCAGAGGAGGCCTACGCGCTCCTAAAGAAGGTCCTAGAGCTCACAGGGAAAGCTGGAATAGGCAAGATGACCATCAGCTCTCGCGAGCATGTGGTGCTGGTTCACTATTACCAGAATGCGATTGTGGCAACGACGCTGAGGTATCCGGATGAGGTTCTGAATCCTAAAGGCATGCTCGGAGATCTGCCTGAGCCAGAAGAAGAGGAGATGAAGCTGGCCAGGGAGATTGTCGATGGCCTCTCCAGCAATCTAGACCTTTCAGCATACAAGGATGGGTATCGAGAGAGGGTTGAGGCCCTCATTAAATCAAAACTCGGTGAGGCGATAGCGGTAAAAGAGAAGAAGAAGAAGATGAAGAAATCCGCCGGACCTGCTGCGAAGGGTCTTATGGAAGCCCTGAGGACGACTGCTGAGTCCCTGAAGTGACTTCGAGCAAATGATAAATCGGGTGCTTATCGAGAATCTCATTCAGAAACGCATTCGGAAATATATTTAATGGTAATGGGAGACAGCAATTAAATGGTATCTAATCTTGGCTGTTATGCCTTAATTGTTCTAATTGTATTACTATTTATATCGTTGACTGTGGGTGGTGTCGATACCCATTTGGATTCTTTCAGCCAGAAGAAATCTGAAATCTATTCAGAAAATAATCACGCTCCCTTTAGTGATATCAAAGACACTATAGATACTTCCTATAACGACGACGATGACCTTGTAGCAAATCCCGTTCAATTTAAAGATATTCAAAGCGAAGAAATTTCAGCCACAAATGGTTCGAAACCTCTATCAGGAAGCAGACGAGAACCTCAGAAGGGGTCGAGAGCGCTTAGACATCTCAATCCGAATGAGCGCATAGAGGTAACACTAATAATGCGATCTGATTCCGTAAGAGCGTTATTTGCATCTATAGAAAATGCAGATAACATAAACAACGAATTGACTGGAAAGCATATATATCTTAGTCGACGGGAATTCTATGAAGCAAGTGCACCAAGTAAGGATGCCGTCACCAAAATTAAGAATTTTGCCTTAAGCCGGGGTTTAACTGTGGATCAAACCAGATCCGACAGAAACAGCATTGTCTTATCGGGCTATTCAGAAGCGTTTGAGAAGGCCTTTGGTATCAAATTGATGCTTTATAATGGCCCTGTGGGTGTTTATCGGGGATATATTGGCAACCTTGATGTTCCTTCTGAGCTCGCCCCGTTAATTCTGGGCGTGTTTGGCCTGGATAATCGTACAATAGCTCATCCTTATTTTACAATCTCAAAAAAATCAACTGGCATAACCTATACGCCACAACAAATAGCGAGGTTCTATGATTTTCCTGAGGGGCTAGATGGAACAGGGCAATGCATAGCCATTATAGAGCTAGGTGGAAGTTACAACATTGAAGATATAGAAAGCTACTTTAGATGGCTTAAAATTCATACTCCTGAGATCAGGGTAATCCCTGTGGATAACACTATAGGAGCGCTAGGTACCGATGATGATGGCGAGGTTCTGCTGGACATTGATATGGCGGGATGTGTAGCGCCAGGAGCAAAGATTGCAATCTATACGGCTCCTAATACGGAGCGTGGTTTCATAGATGCAGTAAATTCAGCAGTTCATGATGCCACCAATAGGCCCTCAGTGCTATCGATCAGCTGGGGCGATGCAGAGTGCAATTGGACGCAGAATGCTATTGATGCTATGGATCAAGCATTCCAGTCGGCAGCCGTTATGGGAGTCACTGTCTTCAGTGCATCCGGCGATGATGGCTCGAGTGATGGGCCAACAGATAACCTATCTCATGTTGATTACCCGGCTTCAAGCAGATTTGTCACAGGCTGTGGCGGAACTAAATACGACCCAATTGGAGAGGTTGTATGGAATGAGGGGCCCAATAATTCGACTGGTGGCGGCATAAGCGATATTTTCCCTGCGCCTCTCTGGCAGGATAATATCGGTATGCCTGCATCAGCGAATCCTGCACGAAATTTTGGAAGAGGGGTTCCGGATATTGCAGGGAATGCAGATCCTTACACCGGATATCTTCTTCTGTTCCGTGGAAAGCCTGCAGTTTTCGGCGGCACTAGCGCGGTGGCCCCTCTCTGGGCGGGACTGATAGCCCTGATCAATCAGAGAATGAATAGGCCTGCAGGTTTTCTGAACCCATCGCTTTATGCACTAGCCAATTCCACAGCATTCAATGATATAACTTCAGGGGATAATGGGGCATATCGAGCGGCCAACGGATGGGACGCTTGTACAGGCTTAGGTTCAATTGATGGATCAAATTTAATGAACGCAATAATTGGATGAGAAGTTCATAGCA
>Ga0335081_10013050_pt1 | contig 13441 bp, 11 predicted proteins | sample Lox_Sample_35_FD_206713 | JGI IMG/M metagenome (GOLD analysis project Ga0335081, IMG submission 206713) | Soil microbial communities from Loxahatchee National Wildlife Refuge, Florida, United States - Lox_Sample_3.5 | ecosystem: Environmental > Terrestrial > Soil > Wetlands | place: USA...
CGACGTGAGCCAAAGCTGAGTGCCGCAAGCGGCGGGACGGCTTGATCCTCGACTCGCCGGGAGCGCGCCCGCCCACGCTGGCTCTGAGCCCGAGTCCAAACATCAGGATAGGCACAATGGTCTTTGTGCATCAGGTGCAGAGAATCGCCGGATCCCTTTTCGGTGTCGAAGCTCCAAGAGGAGTCTGTCATAGGGCTCCGACGGTGTCACGACCCTATCTAGGATTACACGGTAATGCTGCGGGCGTCCTCCAACTGAACGTCCGTCGAGATTGCTAGGCCACCTCAAAAGTCAGGGTCACGGGCCCGAATATGGTTCAGAACTCGTTAGTCAGGAGCTAGCAGTGTGATGCGCTCAACTCGTGCCACCTTCCGCGAATGACAAGGGTGTTAGGATAGAGCGTTTGGTACTCGGGCTCAGATTACGGACCACGCACAGACTCCCGGAAACCAGGTGATTACCTTGTCTTAGGCCGCTGGAAAGAATACAACGCCGTGTAAGTCGCAAACTTTTAGCAGAAGGGGCCCTCGGTAGCCGAGGGTCCGCGATTGTCACCCGACAAGCCCAACATCGTAGTGGTCATTGTCGATTGCGCCCGCGTCGTGGACTTCCCTCCTGCATCTAAGAGGCCGGAAACGACACCCTACCTCACTGACCTCGAGAAGGAATCGGTAACATTCGTCAACGCATTCAGCACGTCCAACTGGACGCTACCAGCACACGCAAGCATACTCACCGGACTCTATCCGTGGCAGCACGGTGTCCACGGAAAGGCCCAAACCTCGCTCCGAGCACATCGCACTGTGTTCGACGAGCTCAGATCCCTGGGGTATCGCGCGGCGCTCTTGTCGGCGAACCCGCACATAGATGAGGGCTCTGGCATGACAGCCGGAGCCGACTTCGCCTGTCACGGAACGTGGCCAGAACTCTACCTTAGGTCTAGGTCCCTGTCTCGATTCTTTCGGCTGCCGGCGACCGAATCCGGATCGCGGACGGATCAGCCTGACGAGATGTACTCCATCTTGGACGGATTCTTACGCCGCCATGGCGGCCGCTTCACCGCAATGTTTCCCAGGTGTTGGGACGGGGCGTTGAGAGTACTGTCCAAAGTCAGCCGCGAGAATTTTGAGTTGTCCTCTGAGGTTTCGCCGTGGATAGAGGACACGCTGTCGTCATGGATCGCAAGACAAGCAGACGGCGATCCAATCATAGCTTTTGTGAACCTGATGGATTGTCATGAGCCGTATCTTCTTCGATCCCCGAAGAAGTCGTCTCTGCGAGATTGGTGGGAGCTTGGACGAGCAAACCAAGACCACGTCTCGTGGCTCGTGGAGGGGTGGTCGCCTGGACCCGACGACGTGCAGCGTTTGCACGCCCTTTATCTTGGTTCACTGGCGCACGTCGATCAAAGGATTCGACGAATCACGCAGATTCTGGAGAAGCACAATCGTTGGGAGAACACGTTGTTCATTGTGACCGGGGACCATGGCCAACAACTGGGAGAGGATGGAGTCCTGTTTCATGGATTCCGTGATTCTGAAAGCCTTACGCGAGTCCCCTTGATAGTCCGTCTTCCCGGGCGGAGGCTGAGGGGCCGAGTAGTTCAGAACTCTGCAAGTATCATAGACATCTATCCGACAGCACTCGAACTAGCCGGGGGCGAATCCAACCGTAGTTTACCCGGTGTGTCTCTCATTGAGCTAGTCTCGCGGGCAAGAGATAGTCCAGTGTTCTCTCTCTCAGATGGAGTACCGTGGAATCGTTGGCCGTACCTTAATCCGGATCGGAAGGAGTATCTTGATCAGTTCAGCATTTCCTGCCATGCTAGGCATGGGAGATTCACGAAAAACATCAAGACTGGGAAGATGCAGGTCCATCCGACCGGGAGCGAGCTCGGGGCCCTTCGCATCGGAGATAACCCAATCGAAGTCGGGGCCGAGACGCTCTCGATGATGGACACAATATGCTCCCAGCTGCGAACAATCCAACGCGGCCCAAATCAGGCCGAGCCGGCCGATCATCTCTCGGGCTGGGGTTACTGACCACCGCGACTGGGCACGACGTGTCTGTTACCTTCGATTAGAAGTGCCTGTCTTGCCAGATAGGATCTTCAACCGGGCCAATGTCATTCGCCCCTCCCTGCCATCCTCGTTGGACTTCGATCAATGGAGCGTTTGCGAACAACCCCAAACGAGCTTGAGTTGTACTTGACGTGGACAGGAACCTGGCCTAAAGTTCGGCAGAAGTCGTCGAGGGACGAACTCACTGTGTCATCCGATAGAAGCCAACCTCCCTCAAGGATGTGCGGCCAAGTCACTTCAAATTCCCATGTCATGTTACTGTAAGTGTGACACCCGTCATGGAGGAACATCTCTATGTCGCCAGAACCGTCTAGAACCTCACGCAGAACCCTCCTCGATTCTCCCTGAACCAGCTTGTGACGACTTCTCAGCCGAGAAGGGATGCCCGCGCCCACGTTGAAACCATACATTTGGGCAAAACGATCCGGGTCAATCGAGATTAGTCGGCCGCATCCTGAATCCGACAAGGCTTGGAGGATAAACGCGGTGCTCGCCCCGACTATGCCGACACCCGTCTCCACGACAGTGGCTGGCCTGACCAGCCGGACCAGAACGTATAGGGATTCGAGAATCCCCGACCACCCCCCCTCTGGCGCGTGAACATAATCAAAACGATTCGGAAGCACTTCTCGAAGACGTGCCTCTATGTCGGAGTGTAATCTCCCCGCCACCAGGTCGGCTTCCGCCCACAATGCCGGACCGGTGGTTCTTGGATCACGCGATCCAAAGGCTTCTCTGGCGGAGTCGAACAGAATCCGGCTCGAAGGGGGTGGGTGAATCTGCGTGTCCACTTTGGCTCGGAGCCTGTCTGCGAGTGTGCTTAGTATGACTGCGGGGGACGCCCGAGAGTCACCGGAAATCATCATGGTCATCGTGAGAGCCTCGGCTTCACGTAGGCTTGGTTCTCACAGTCACTACCTTGACAATACAAAGCCGACACGCATTGTGGACTACCCGACCACTCATCGCCACAGTACCTACCAGTCATCTTGCGTATCGGTAGTGGGCCATGCGTATTCCCGGAACAACCCAGTGGTGCACAGATAGGTAGAAGAAATGGCACGGATACTTTGGCTGAGCCACAGAGCTCCCACTCATCTCTACGCGGGCGGCGCGGAGCGAACTATTCGTCAGCTCACTCACGGGCTAGCTCTCAATGGAAACACTGTAGTGCTAGTTACTGTGAGTAGGACGGCGACGCTCCAACGGTTCAATCTCGGCCCAGTGATGTGCGTCGAGCTCCCCTCTCAGTTGCACGCGCACCTCTTTCCGATACTCGGCTCCGTAACTATGCGCTTCGACTTCGTGGTCGACGATCTTGCTCACCTCGTACCTTGGGCGACTCCTCTCGTGAGCGACGTCGCGGGCGTCGCTTACTTTCGCCACCTCCATGCGAGGACTCTGAGCGGGCAGGTCAGCCCTCCGCTCCGGCAGATTTTGAAGAGGGTGGAAGCTCTATACCCCATACTGTACAAACGTTGGCAGTTAGTTACCGAGTCTCAGCAGTCGGTTGCGGATCTCCATGAGCTAGGATTCCCTGTTGAGCGCGTAGTCCGCATACCTCCGGGAGTGGATTGTGATCTATTCCACCCCACTGACCAGTCTACCTCGCCCCAACTGATTTACTTCTCGGGTCTCAGAAGTTACAAGAGACCGACGGACGCCATACTTGCGCTGCATTTGGTCCGAGAGTCTGGAATCCCGGCGACTCTCGTAGTGATGGGCGAGGGTCCAGAAACGAAGAGGTGCCGTGAGGTCGTTAGTTCACTTGGCCTGACATCCGCTGTTCGATTCCTAGGTAGAGTCGGTGATCAAGAGTTGGCTAGTCATGTAGGCCAAAGCTGGGTGCATCTTCATTGCTCTCGGGCAGAAGGATGGGGGCAAAGCGTGATGGAGGCCGCAGCATGCGGCATTCCGACCGCAGCATACTCCGTACCTGGCGTCGCAGAAACCGTTCTGGATGGCGAAACTGGATACCTCGCAGTGGATGGGAGCCTCCACGGGCTAGCCGAAGCAACGATAAGGGCGATCCAGAATCGAAGGACGCTTTCGTCAGGGTGTCGTCGATGGGCGCTCTCCCACTCGTGGAGCGCTACAGTTTCTCGATGGAATGACCTCGTAGAGAGCACAATAGCCACCCAAGGCTGACCTATTCGGGAGTTCTTGTGACTCGAATCAGCGTTGTAATACCGAACTCGGGCCAGACTTCGCTCCCCCTAACAGTTGAATCTCTGATTGATAGCGAAGTCCACCCGTTTGAGGTGCTGATCTGCGACGATTCGAAAAGCAAGAGGAGTTCGGTGGATGCGGTTCCTCTCTCGCCGGGAGTATCCATTATTCGTGGAGAGGAAAACCAGATTCAGGCAAAGCGAACCGGAGCCCGCGCTGCAGGAGGAGATTACGTCCTATTCCTCGACTCCGATCAAACCGTCCACCCCAAACTGCTTGGAGAGCTAGCAGCGACATCTTCGATCTCGGCACTAGTGCCAGAGCGTGTACGTGGCCGAAACCCGCTTGCTCTCTACGAAGACGAAAGGAAGCGTCTAGCGTTTGCTAGATTTGTTGCGCATCCGTCGATTGACCAGCCTGTGGCACCACGATACTATCGCAGAGCGGAGTTACTCGCTTCGTTTGAATTGCTTGAATCTATGGTTCCAATCGAAGAGCTATGGCAGCATGAGGACTCAGCACTGTTTTGGGCATTCGCAACCCGCGCCCGAAGACCCCTTGCCGAAGTCACACATCTCTCCCACTACCCAATCTTCAATCGGAGTCAGGACGTTCTTACCACGATCAGAAAGGCCGGCAACTATGGTGTTAACCGTGGCAGATTCCAACGACTAGCACATAGACGACAGCAGGAAGGGACCGAGGAACTGCTTAGGATTCTCGGTAGAATCGACCTTTGGAGACCGCCGGTGGATCCTGCCGGGAGAGTCGAGCTACGAGCACTACTGTACGATCTCCTGCGAGCGACGCCGTACATGCTTGGATACGTCTGGGGGGAAGCGCGTTCCTAGCGTGAGATGGTCGAAAGAGACGGCAGAGATAACAGTTGAACCGAATGGCTCGGCCCTCGCGGCTAATGCCTCAGTCCGCAGGAAGCGTGTAGAGTTGAATAGTCGAATCGCTGTAGACCACATCGGAGCCCGGGGTTGACGCCACTGCCGATTCCACTTCATCAGCGTACTCGGAGCTCTGAGCTGCCCCATCGATGATAGTGTGATCGAAGAAGACGTAGCCAAACCCGAGCTGCTCGACAGACTCTATCCACATTGGGTCGATGGATGAGCCAAACTCAGCTGTTACGATCGGATCTCCGAGAGTCAGGTTAGTCATCGATTGGTTGAACAGGCCCATGAAATAGAATCCGCTAACTTCACTGGGTAGATACCATGACCCAGGATTGACATCGTCGGACTGGTTAGTAAGAACACTGATTGAAAAAGAAGTAGCAGACAAAAGAGTGAGGACGGCGTACGAAGTATGACGCAGCACGTACCAGCCTATCGTCCCCGTGCTCGAACTACCGATGCCAAACCAAAGCTTGCCGCTACCCGCATTGTTCCAAATCCAGGTCGAGTTACTCGTAGTGAACGCTATTGATATCCATGACGAATTGGACAGATTCAGAGAGGGCTGAGGACCCCAAGCGGCGGTGAAACTCGGGGAATCTGTCTCTTGGAGGTGTAGCAATGCCGGCGCGGATGCAGTGTAATTGATGCCCCACGCAGCGTCCTTCCATGGACCGGAAAACTGATTCTCGCTTGGGCCCCCGGGTCGCAAAGGGCTTGTAACGTTTAGATACTGTTGTGCCACGTTAGTCCGAAACAGGGAGTAGCTGCCGAGTGAGTCTGGCACTAACACATGGGCAGGGTAATAGAACGCGGGATAGAATGCTTGAGATCCCTGGTAGTTCCACGAGGTCTGAATGTACGTCGTCAGGCCCGGAAACAAAACAGCACTTCCATCACTGCGCACAAGTATGGTTCTGGTTGTTTCATAATCTGCTGGAATCACAATCCCTTTCACGCTCTGGTCAAAGTACTGTGATTCGGATAGCCCACTCCATGTAGGATAAGCGGTGGCCATCAGACCTACAGCTATTGCGACGGCGATCGAACCCCTCCAGGGGTGGGGAGAGCCTGGAAGTTGTGGCCGAGTCCCCCCAAGACCCAGCGACCTTGACCACTTCGCACCCCACGACTTGCGCGTGATCATATGAGCCCCACTCATCAGTCGTGGAGGGACCCGCCACGAGTGCGATATCCATGCTATGGAGTACGCCACAAGAACGGGGAAGAGTTTGGATAGGAGGTTGATGCTAAGGAAGTAGGGGGGAAACAGCTCCGCTGCAGTCGGAACGAGCTTTGCGAAGGCGCCGTTGATCGGTGCGAAGGGGCCGCTAGATCCAGACTCCCAGGCAATCGCTGCAAGCGCCAGGGCGACCAAGATAGTCAGAAGAGAGTTATCACGCGATTTCTCCCGAAGCAAAAGCGGGGTGCACAATGCGAAGACTGGCCACAAGAACGACAAGAGAACGATGGTTGGATTCGCAACGTACAATGTGTGATACGGTACGAACCCGCTCCAGAAGCCCCAAGTATCGAGTAGTCGAAACGTCGAAGTGAGGGAGCCGAAAGTGTTCAATGAAGAGGATCCCGAGAAGGCGCCTGCGATTTGACTCGCTGAGCTAAGACCCCCCGGCAGCGCCGCTCTGTAGAGCGGTAGGGCTGTCACAAAATCTACTGCGAATCCCAGCAGAACACTCGCGAATGCTACTAGCCCCCCCAGAACAACAAGTCGGCGGTGTCCCGTTCCGTGCCTAAGGAGGGAGACCACCGAAAAAAGGACGGTGAGCAATACGAATAGAGCGAGAATTCTGAAGCTAAGTGGGAACTCCTCGGTTGCCAGGGCCGTTCCCAAAACACATGAGAGGGCGGCAGGAGCGATACCCCGCACACCGGAAGAAGATCTCCAGGTAAGCCGGAGTAATCCAACCAGGAAGAGACACACTCCCGCATTCTGGACTAGAACGGACGAATCCAAAGTCTTGAAAGTATCAGTTACCGTGGTCGGATTCGAAAGGTAGAGCAGCGGAATGAGGGCAAAACCTACCCTCGCGAGCTTCAGCTGGTCAATCCCCCGAAGGGTCTCGAGGTAGAGCGACTGGAGAGCGAGAGTCACTATCACCGATCCGATGAACATCGCGACATAGAAGCCGACGTAGAAGTTCCCGCCAGAGGCCCCTACGCAAATCGCCGGAATCAGATTGTTGGCAGTCGGATGCCACGAAAGCTCGGAGAGCGAGTAGATCCCTACAAGATCTCCACCGACGAGAAGCTTGCCGCGCGTGTACGCCAGAATCACGCAGACGAACCCAGCCGATGCGACCAAGCTTGACGCAATCCTGAGGCGCAAGTGGGGCGTGCTACGGATCAGTTGAGTTGCTTCCCTACCCCAACTCACTGCCAGGCGTCGAATCGCTCCCATCTAGGAGTCCGTTCGAGTCTGAGCACGTAGGTCCGATATCATTGGCTTCCAGTAACCGATGGTTCTTTTCAGGCCGACGATCGGGTTGAGCATCTCAGCCATGATGGCACGATCATCCACGGTTCGATCGCTCTGGACCACTCGTCTCCGCTTTATCAGCAGGGGGAGGGAAGAAAGAAACAACCCCACGCCCTCGACGATGGAACGAGACTGGAGGGCGTATCCGCGTAAGAGGAGGCCGACCGCTTTTCCGAACTCTATCAGTATCGCGATAGGAAGATAGAGCATCGTCGAGCGAAGGCTATAGTTTGTAAACAAGGTGGCGAGCCGATTCCTGGTTCCCAGGCTGACGAGGCGTGGTTTCTTTCGAAGAAACTTTCCCGGCTCCGTGCCCCCCCGAGCATGATAGACAACCGACTTGGTAGAAACAACGCATCTGGAGCCTCGCAACCGGAGCCTCCAGCACAAGTCTGCGTCTTCAAACGACATGAAGTAGTCCGGCGGAAAGAGATATCCCGCTTCACTTACCGCCACCTTTCGCACAAACATCACCGCCCCCTCGGCGTAGAACACATCGCGAAAGTAAGGGGGGTCGTTTCCGATGGGACCGATGACATGGTTACTTCCGAACGGATCAAGCAAGTTTGTTGGGTCGTCCTCTTCCTCAGGGGACGCAAGCCTAAACTGGCGGCTTTGAACAACTGCAATCGAGGGGTCTTGGGTGAAGAGCTGAACGACAGGGGAAATCCAGTTCTCGGAAACCTTAATGTCATTGCTCAATAGGCAAACAATCTCCCCATCAGCCACCGCAAAGCCCGCGTTGTTTCCGGCGGAGTAGCCTACATTCTCGGGTAGCCTGATGATCCTTGTTCGGACTTGAGGGAATCTGTTAGCAAGTTTTTCAAACTCAAGTCCACTTTCATCTTGAGACCCGTTGTCCACGAAGACAATCTCCTTCTCTGAGTACCCTTCGTAGAAGAGCGACTCCCAGAGCGATGCGAACTTTCTCCCGTTGTAGTTCAGGAGAACGACGCTGACCAGGGGAGGCGCCTTGACAGACTCAGAGGGGCTGATCAACGTTCGTCCCTTCAATGGTTAGGACGGACACATAATCCGCCAACGTGTTAACATTGACATTCACCCCATCTAGAAGCACACTGGCTGCCGCCTTCGAGCGGGTCGCTGCGGCCACAAGATCGGTCATGCTCATGGGACGTCCAGATCTGCCAGCAATCGAGAGGAGTCCGGAGAATGCCTTTCCCCTAAAGAAGTAAACTCCGCAACCTCGCAAGTTCCCGCTCGGTCGTCTCGGCTTCTCCAAAATGCTCTCAATTCTGCCACCGCTAGTTAGGCGGACTTCACAAGCCTGCTTGATCCGTTCTGGAATATCGTCACGAACGACCAACTCGGCCGCGACCACTTCCCGATCTCTCAGAGCCTCTCCCAGGGCGCCCACGTTGTTGCCTTTTGTGAAGTCGTCCCCCAGCACGACGCAGAAGTCGTCTGGCGCCCTAGGAAGCACGCGAAGAAGTGTTTCAACTGGTCCCGCAGTGCTCGACCGAAGGAAGACTGTTCGGACCTCCTTCAGGTTGGTGCCTTTGAGACTGAATTCGTTTACAGAAGCTCGAATGACCCGCCATCGGGGGCGCGTTACGACTACCACGCGTCTTGCACCGAGCTGTGAGGCCGTCAATAGTGAATGCCAAAGCAATGGTTGTCCTCTTACAGGGAGTAAAGTCTTGGGCAGCAAGGATCCTAGGTACCCGGTTCTACGCGCATTTCCCGCCGCGAGTACGTAACAGACTAGTCCATCGCGGGTCTTCGATCGGCTCATGGAGGAAAATGTGCACCCTCACCAGTCTTGAACTCTTTATCGGTCGAGTGAGCCCCTGAACGTGGTCCTGTAACCGACACTCTCGCGACGTTCAACCCCTTTCATGCCGGAAACTCGTGTCGGCCCTTTGAAATCCGCCACGAATCCCAGCCACAATCCCGATGGACAGTGAAGTGAGAACTGCATCTTCATTGGACGTTCGAAGGACAAAATCCGGTTGCGGGTCCGGATCAGCGACTACAGTTCTCCGAACTCCTCCAAGAACCACTTGATGAGTTTCGGCGGAACGTGCTTCCCAAATGGCGAGTTGATGACTCGCAAGCCTAACAGAGAAGCAAACATAACCGGAATCGCCCAACCGACTGGCATTCGAGTTGCCTTATCGTGTGTCCAGTTCACCGGCACCTCCTTCACCCGGTAGCCCTCCTTCTGGACGTGGTATAGAAAGTCGACGTCAAACGCTCGGTTCGTCAGGGCAACAGTTCGAAGAATCGGCTCAATGATGGAGCTCTTGAAAAACTTCGCGCCACACTGTGTATCCTTAACGCGGAGAAATAGCAGCGACTGAGATAGGAAATTCCAAAGTCGACCCGCGAAGCGATTGAACAGGGGCTCGGCTTCCACGCCGGAGGCTCCACGTATCCATCTCGAGGCGATCACACAATCGACATCCACGAGACGGTCCACCATCTGGTGCATCTGATCCGGAGCTATCGGCCCATCGGCATCCAAGTATCCGACGTACTCGTACCTTGCTTCGCGAAGTCCGGCAAGGATAGCTCCTCCCTTGCCTAGTTTCTCAGGGAACCGAAGCACTCGAACGTGTCGGGGCGAGTAGGACTCCGCTACCTCCGCGGTGTCGTCACGGCAGCCGTCAGACACGACAATCACCTCGAACGGGTCGCTTCTCGCCTCGAGTGCCGGGAGGTATCGATCGAGAGTTCGAGCAAGACGGTCGCTTTCATTCCATGCGGGTATCACTATGCTCAAACCCACTGGGGGTGCGCTTTGAGTGGTCACTGGCGAATCTGATGGTAGCTGACGTATTTCCGCCTTTGGACATGGTCACGTGATCTACCGAACAGATCGGCGCGATTTGTTCATTGATGTGTGGCCGCAGGCTTCGCGACGAAAGACCTGTCCCGGAGATTCCTCCACTGTTCGACAGTCAGGTCCTCGTCGCGTGCCTCGCATCCGCTGATTCTGCCGCATGTGATTCCCTGCAGCTAAACGTCGACCAGAAGCGCTCACTGTTGGCTCTGCGTCGGAAGCAAGAGACTTCTGAAGACGAATCGGATACCCACGTTCGACAGTCCTCCGCCCTTTAGCGAAAGCCCGATCACTCGGAGACTTGGAGTCTGCCGCTCCGAGCAAGACTCCCGTAGTGATTGGGACTTTCCGGACCTCCGGTTTCATGCGAGTTGAGCAGAGGGTCGGAAGTAGCCTGAGCTCAGCCAGATTTCCGCCGAATCGGGAGGCTGTGTCCAATTCGATCTAGACCTTACGCTCAATTCTGATTGTGCACATTCACGGGAGCTTCAGTTCAGGCGGCCCGGACATACAGAATCACGTAGGAATCACCCATTGCCCAAGATCCTCCGACGTCCCCGTCAGGTGAGAGCTTCACGGGGCCCTGGATCCCGCCATTGCACGTCAGTGGACTCTTCGCGATGAGGAATGAGAACATCGATCCGTTGGCTTCGTGTCCTGACACGTTCACGACCGGACAGTCGTAAGTCTCGTACCCGAAGAGATCGAAGCTCACATTGTGAGATTTCACGTATGTGTGAGTTACGTGATTACTCGGATCCGAAGAGATAGGTGCGAAGTGAATCTCTGCCGAGCAGGTCCAGTAAAGGGAGTTGTTGTAGACTGCAGTGGTTGTCATCGGGCACGGGCCAGGCATGGTGGCCCTCGAGCTCGTTGCCATTACCCCAGCGACGGCGAGCAGTGTGACGACCCCGACGAACGCGATCAGCAACGGGGCCCATGCGCGGCGCATATCCGCCAGTTACGGTAGGCAGATCTCGGCCTTACCCGTTGCGGATAAACGAGCAATCCGCGCTAGTGTGGAGTTTCGGCCCTGGTTTGAGGGCGGTTGACTATCCGTGACCGAATGGCCGACATTGGAAAAGTGCGTGAGCACATCCTTAGCAAGACCGACGGAAGCTTCCGGCTATCGACGTAAACGTGTTGACGGGTAGTTCCGACTATGGACCGAGTGCAACCGGGGTTGACTCCACTCGCGGTGTCAGAACTTTTGGGTCAGACTCCCAACTGTCCCCGAACTTCCTCCAGAGATGACTCAGGAGATTGGGCCCTTCGTGCTACTTCCGTCCAAAAGCTCGCTGGCGGATTGGCTTCGATGAGCTCGAGGATGATTCGATCGTATGTCTTCCCACTTGTCCGGTACGCCCGAAGAGCCTCGAGCGTCGAGGATCGGATTCGAATCGTCGTTAGTTCAGAGGCTGGCACAGCGTCTAACTAACTAGCGGTCGACCGATAACGCCTACGGCGGTGCCGGACCGTAGGTAAGATGGCTAAGCCTAGTCCCTCTTCGACTCCCAAACTCCGGTTTCAACGTTGGCCAGACACTGTGTTCAACTGAGATTGTACTCAGTCTGAACTGGATCATAGATACCGCCAACCATCCTCTCCCGGCGGACCGGCCTCAACCCGATGTATCGGGAAGTCCGCTGGGTTCGGGGGCCCCGGGGAATGCCCGCAGCCCTCGTCGGGGGTGGCGTAGCGTCGATGAACCGGTCGGAGTTCTTATACTATGGACACGCAAGTAGATTGCAATGGAGCAGCGGCGAATGCTCCGTAGCCGTCGCGGTGTGGCCCCAATCCTGGGAACCATCCTCATCGTGGGAATTGCGGTGGTCGCCGCGACCATCCTCTACGCATTCCGTCCCCCGCTGGCGCCGGCGCCCCTGAAGCTGGACTTCCAGGCCGGTTTGGCCCAGAACGAACCGGTCTGGGGCGACGGCTCTGACTGCAAGAACGTGAACGGGGTTCAGACATGCCTCACACTCCCCACAATCGCCATTGAGTTCACCGATCCACCGACCGTGCTCACCTCAGAGATCCTGATGGTGTTCTACTGCAACGGAACGGTCTACCTCGGGGCGACGCTCGCCCAGATGGCGTGGGTTCCTGGCTCGGCTGGTACCGTGGGCGGAACGGGCCCCCAGCTCCAGCACTGCGGCACCTACAAGCCTCCGGCCGCCGCTTGGAACCGGTTTGCGTACTTCGACCAGGTCGTTGCAGGTTCCCCCGTGCTGCAGCCCGGAGATACCCTCGTGGTCTTTGCCCACACATTCACCTCCTTCAAGGACGACGATTTCCACGGCGCGCCCGAGTGGTGCTACACTGTGCAGGGTGCGTGTACCATCGAGTTCATCTACACCGGATTCCCCGCCGGGGTCGTGGCCGAACTGCCACTGTTCGGACTGTCGCTCTAGTGTCGCTGAGGAGCCTTCGCCGGGCGCTTCGGCAAACGCCGCCGGGCTGGCTGGTCGCGGCGATTGCGTGTCTCGCGATCCTGCTCGTGCTCGGGGTCATCTGGTATCGACCGTTCGGCGGATCGGGCTTCGAGATCCCGCCGACTGGGGGTCCTCCGCCATCCGCGGTCGTGATCGAGGACGTGGACCTCATCGCCCAGTACGAGACCCACAACCTCTCCGATACCAGCTACTTGGTCGAGACAGACTGTGGCTGCTTCCCCGTCACCGTGAACGGATCTACGTACGATTATCTGCTGAACATCGCCGACAACGACACGATCGCGCACAACATCACCGGAGTTGCGATCGATGCCCCGTTCGTCCTGCTCAGCGTTTCCCCGACACTGCCGTACGTGCTCGGGGCTGACCGGACCACGACGTTCAGCATTGAGATGGAGGTCCCGATCGCGTTCGGGGACTACGATCTCACGGGAGCCGTGAACACCACCTAATCGCGAGCGGACTCTTGCGTCGCGTAGACTCAGTCGGTGCGACTCTGGCTGGGATCTGTGCTCAACTAAGATTGA
>Ga0335081_10013051_pt1 | contig 13440 bp, 16 predicted proteins | sample Lox_Sample_35_FD_206713 | JGI IMG/M metagenome (GOLD analysis project Ga0335081, IMG submission 206713) | Soil microbial communities from Loxahatchee National Wildlife Refuge, Florida, United States - Lox_Sample_3.5 | ecosystem: Environmental > Terrestrial > Soil > Wetlands | place: USA...
TTCGAGGCGCAAGTCTTCAGCCGCGCAAGTCGGTCCGTCGCCACCAAACCGATCATTTGCCCCAGCACCCTGCCCAGAGCACTCGCGCCGGGGACCGGAGCGAGTTCGACCATTCCCTTGTTGGAGACCGCCAGCATGAGCGGGAACTTCCGACTTGCCGCAGTGAGTTGGCGAGCTTCTTCCTGGGCTTGAGAACGATGCTCGGGCGCATTCAGAAGGAAATCGCGTAAGGTTCTCCGCAATTCCAGCGCAGCCCGGTGATCCGCGGCACCGACATGTGCTCCCCGCCGCGTCAAGCCGCGCTCGCGCATCCACGAAGCCAGCATGCGCGGCGTCGCGATCTCGTCACCTCCGGCGTGCGCGACCCCGTTTTCTACGAAGCGGCGCTCGTCGAGAGTGTTCACGAAATCGTAGAGCAGCGCGAGGTCGGGCGGTACGGTGTATTTCTCGGAAAGCCTCATCGACACCAGCGTATCGCTTTTGCCAGTTGACGCAATAGAACACCGGCATATATCCTTTGCTAGTGTCCACTCTCGCCCGAAAGGGAGCCCTCCCATGACCCCGATCTCGACCGGCACCCGCACCTCTCCCACACCGTTCGGAAGTGCCAGAAAGGGACTCTGGCCCCGTTTCGGTGGCTCCGCCTATGATCGCCTGTTCGCACGGTGCTTGGCCAATGTCTCAAGCGATGTGCCCTTTGTCACCAATCAAGGGATCCCGGCTCCATCACTGTCGCGGCTTAGCTTTGTCGATGCGCGTGTCGGCCGCGCGCAGCATTTTCCGTCCGTCGCCAACCTGATCATGGGAGAGAGCCGATGATCACCGCGAGCTATGTCCGCACCATGGCCGCCTACAATGCCGAGATGAACCGGCGCCTCTATGCTGCGGCCGCGCGCCTTCCTGATGCGGAGAGGCGAGCGCCGCGCGGCGCTTTCTGGAAGTCGATCCACGGCACGTTGGGTCACATTCTTTGGGGCGACAGCATGTGGATGAGCCGGTTCGACGGCTGGCTGCGCCCGTCGACGCCGATCAAGCAGAGCGATCATTTCATCGAGGACTTCGCCGAACTCTGCACTGCGCGCGACGATGCCGACGGCCGGATTTCCCGCTGGGCGGACCGGGTCGACGACCTCTGGCTGGGTGACGACTTGGTCTGGTTGAGCGGTGCCGCGCAACGCGAGCTACGCGCGCCGAAGCGGCTTCTCGTTGCGCATTTCTTCAATCATCAGACCCATCACCGCGGCCAGGCGCACGCCCTGCTTACGGCGGCTGGCGAGGATACCCGGGACACCGATCTGTTCCTGATCGTGCCGGGCATCATTTCGTAAGCGGAATCGATGAAACTATGGGCGGTCTCCTCCAACAGATCGCATGGAGCCACCAGCGATAGCGTCCACGCCGCCGGAAACAGAACGAAATGCCGCGGATATCCGTTGAGGCGCTCGCCTCTGGACGTTCTCCTTTGGGTCAAAGGCGGATATGCCATCACGTCCGCGTCATGGCCGCTTTTCATTCACCGCGGACGACCGACGCCTGTCGTGGTACAGCAGCTTCGTGCCAAAAGGCGACGTTGAGGGATGTATGGCGCATACGCCAGCGCGCGGGTCGAGTCTGTCCCGCCGCTTGCGCTTTACGCGCTCAATCTCGCAGACTCATCTCGGTCGCCCGACAACAGAGAGCGCATGAGTCGGCTGTAGCCCTGTTAGGCGCATATCGGCACAGACGCTTGAAAGCAGCGCGTCATCTCCCCAAATTACGTTAGCACTCTCGCTATTCGAGTGCCAGTCAGGGAGGGGCTTTCATGAAATTCCGTCCGTTGCACGACCGCGTGGTCGTCCGTCGCCTGGAGCAGGAAGAGAAGACTGCCGGCGGCATCATCATCCCGGATACCGCTAAGGAGAAGCCGCAAGAAGGTGAGGTCGTCGCCGTCGGGCCGGGCGCCCGGGACGAACACGGCAAGCTTCAGCCGCTCGACCTTAAGGCCGGCGACCGCGTTCTGTTCGGCAAGTGGTCTGGTACCGAGGTCAAGATCGACGGCGAAGAACTCATGATCATGAAGGAAAGCGACATCATGGGCGTTATCGAGGGCAAGCCCTCGAAGGCCAAGAAGGTCGCGTAAGGGAGAAAACCAATGGCAGCGAAAGAAGTTAGGTTCCAGACCGACGCACGCGACAGGATGCTGCGCGGCATCGATACCCTCGCCCATGCGGTGAGAGTGACGCTCGGCCCCAAGGGCCGCAATGTCGTGCTCGACAAGTCGTTCGGCGCGCCGCGCGTCACCAAGGACGGCGTCACCGTCGCCAAGGAGATCGAGCTCGCCGACAAATTCGAGAACATGGGCGCCCAAATGATACGCGAGGTGGCGACTAGGACCAGCGATCAGGCGGGCGACGGCACAACCACCGCGACGGTGCTCGCTCATGCAATCGTCCGCGAAGGCGTCAAGGCAGTAGCCGCCGGCCTCAACCCCATGGATCTCAGACGCGGCATTGAAAGCGCCGTCGAGGCGGTAGTGGAGGACCTGAAGAAGCGCTCGAAGAAAGTCTCGACCAACGAGGAGATCGCCCAGGTCGGCACGATTTCCGCCAACGGCGATAGGGAAGTCGGCGAGATGCTTTCGAAGGCGATGCAGAGGGTCGGCAACGAGGGGGTGATCACGGTCGAGGAGGCAAAGAGCCTGGATACGGAGCTCGACATCGTCGAGGGCATGCAATTCGACCGCGGATACATCTCGCCATACTTCGTTACCAACGCGGAGAAGATGGTCTGCGAGCTCGAAGATCCGTACATCCTCATCCACGAGAAGAAGCTCTCTAACCTTCAACCATTGTTACCGCTTCTCGAGGCTGTGGTTCAGAGTGGCAAGCCGCTTCTGATCATCGCTGAGGAAGTGGAGGGCGAGGCCCTTGCCACGCTTGTCGTCAACAAGCTGCGCGGCGGCCTGAAGGTGGCGGCGGTGAAGGCGCCTGGCTTCGGCGATCGCCGCAAGGCGATGCTCGAGGACATCGCCATCCTGACGGCGGGCCAGATGATCAGCGAAGATCTAGGCATCAAACTCGAGAACGTCACACTCGATATGCTGGGCAAATCCAAAAGGGCGCGCATCGAGAAGGAGAACACCACCATCATCGACGGTGCCGGCAAGAAGCAGGACATTCAGGGCCGGATCGGTCAGATCAAGGCACAGATCGAAGAAACCACCTCCGACTACGACCGCGAGAAGCTGCAGGAGCGGCTCGCAAAACTCGCCGGCGGTGTCGCGATCATTCGCGTCGGCGGCTCTACTGAGGTCGAGGTGAAGGAGCGCAAGGATCGCGTCGACGATGCCATGCATGCCACCCGTGCCGCAGTCGAGGAAGGCATCGTCGCCGGTGGTGGCGTGGCGTTACTCTACGCAAGCAAAGTTCTCGCCAAGCTCAGGGCTGCCAACGATGACCAGAAGGTGGGTATCGACATCGTCCGCCGTGCGCTGCAAACGCCGGTGCGGCAAATCGCGGAGAATGCCGGGGTCGATGGCTCAATCGTGATCGGCAAGCTGCAAGACAAGAGCGACGCCAACTACGGCTACGATGCGCAGACCGGCGACTATGTTGACATGCTCAAGGCCGGCATCATCGATCCGACCAAGGTCGTGCGCCTTGCCCTGCAGGATGCGGCGTCGGTGGCGGGATTGCTGGTCACCACCGAAGCGATGGTGGCGGAGAAACCCGAGCCGAAATCGGCTCCGACAATGCCGCACGGCGGCGGTATGGGCGGCATGGACTTCTGAACAGCCGGCCTTCCAAGGGAACCGCTTCGGCGGTTCTCTTTTTTGCATGTCAGATAATGCTCTCACCCGTGCTGCAGGCGATGGGTATCGCGACCGAGGTCGGCATGGGCGCGATCCGCTTCAGCCTCGGGCGTGGAACCACGCGGGAGGAGATTGACGCGGTCGTGAACCGATTGCGCCGCCTCCTCGCCTAAGCTTGGCGCCAAGCTAGAAGCATCGAGCGCTTAATCGGGGGCATATCCGGCGGCTCTGAGGTAACTCCAGCATTCTGCCGGTGAGTAGAGGTCGCAGATATCACCGACGGGTCGCCAGAGGGCCTCGATGGTGCGTGCGCCGATACGTCTGAGGTGAGCCTTGAGTTTGGCGAAAGCCATTTCGATGGGATTAAGGTCTGGGCTATAGGGCCAGGAAGAGAAACCAGGCTCCGCGCTGTTTCAGAATGGCCTGGACCCGTTCCCGAAGCTCGATCGGATGTGGTTTTCCCATGCATGCTGGCCCCCTTGATCACCAGCTAGCATCTTGAGACCCCATGTCCGTGGTCTAAGCCGGTGGCTCGTCTCGCGGCATGCCCAGTATCGAGGGTTGATCGGGTTGCGCCGGTCAGAGCCTCAGGCATGGGAGACGAGCCGTGGACCAGGATACGACGTACGTGGCGTTCGACACGAGCAAAGAGACGATTGCAGTCGCGATCGCGGAGAGCGGCCGGCAGAAGGAGGTGCGCTTCTTCGGCACCATTGCCAGCCGGCCAGAGGCGGTACGCAAGCTGATCGACAAGCTGGCAAAACAGCATCATCGGCTGGCCTTCTGCTACGAGGCCGGGCCCCACGGGCTTTACCGCCAGATCCGCGCGATGGGTTATGGCTGCCAAATGGTGGCGCCGTCCATGGTGCCGGTGCGGCCAGGTGGGCACATCAAGACCGACCGCCGCGACGCGACGACCTTGGCCGCGCTGTTTCGCGCCGGCGAGTTGACCGCGATCTGGGTGCCGGACGCGGCCCACGAGGCGATGCGCGACCTCTCGCGAGGACGGCAAGCCGCGATGGAGGGGCTGCGGCGGGCGCGTCAGCAGCTCCTCTCCTTCTTGTTGCGCCACGGACGCGTTTATCCGACCAGAAGCCATTGGACCCGCGCCCATCGCCGATGGCTTTCCGAACAGCGGTTCGACCACGCTGCTCAGCAGATCGTCTTCGAGGAGCTGATCCAGGCCATCGAACAGGCTCAGTCACGCCGAGATCGCCTGGAGCAGCAGATGGTGGCCTCGCTGCCAAGCTGGTCCTTGTGCGAGGTCGTCGCGGCGCTCCAGGCCTTACGCGGTGTCGCTTTGCTGTCAGCGATCACGCTGATGGCGGAGATCGGCGACTTCCGGCGTTTTGCTAACCCGCGCGAGCTCATGGCCTGGCTCGGCCTGGTGCCGCGCGAGCATTCATCGGGCGCCACGACAGTACGCGGTGCGATCACCAAAGCCGGCAACAGGCGCGCCCGACGAGTACTGGTGGAGGGCGCCTGGACCTACCGGCTACCGGCGCGCGTCGGTCTCGTTACCGGCGCCTCCTCCGTGCTGGCAAGCCAACCCCGGTCGTCACGGTCGCCATCGCGCGGGAGCTCGCCGCCTTCATCTGGGCCATCGCCATCACCGTCATGCCACCGCTCGAGCCAACAGCCTGACAAGCCACCCTCAACAGCAAAGGAGACCATTCCGACAATCATCATGCTGCGCACCGCCGGGCGCGGCGGCCGTCAGGGCAACCCTCGCTGTGATTCCGCGCGCCCAATCGGCATTCGCGCCACTTGAGACAGAGGAAGGCCCGAGGTGAACCACGGTCCTGCGGTAACCAATCCGCGCCGTCGCCTCTCGCCGCCGCTCCCGGCCGTGCGCAGCCCGCAAGACCTCGCGCTGGCAACAGCGAAACGACGCCGCACGTCTTCGACCTTGAAAACGGACATGAGAATCAGATTTCCGATTCCTTGGGAATCCCAAAAGCGATTCCTATTTCAGGCGCGACGCTCTAAGCTCGAAGCGCTCAGGATCTACGAGGACTCACCCGGTTCGGCTACGCCGGAAGCTCACTAGCCGCTGCGTCGCCTCGTCCCAGAGCGCCAAGCGTACAGTTCTGAGGCTGCCGCGGAGCGTCATGCGCTTGGCGCGCTGCAGCTCGGGCGTGGCGTCGAAGCAGGCGCGCAGCCGGTAGCTTCGGATCTTGCTGGCGAGGTGATGGATATGGTGGAAGCCGATCCATGCCGTGAGCCAGTGCAGAAACCGCGGCAGATCGTAGAACGAGCTGCCTTCCAGGGCGGCGGCGTGGAAATCCCACTCCGCCGCCGGCCGCCAATAGGTGTCCTCGAACTGGTGCTGAACATAAAAGAGCCACACCCCGATCGCGCTAGCGAGAAGCAGCACGGTACCCCAGCCGACGATGAACTCGACCGGCCCGACGAGCAGCGCCACCCCGGCGCCGATTACCACCGCCGCAAGGTCGGTGCCGAGGATGCTGAGAGAGGTAGGCAAGTCCTTGAGCGGGCTTGCCAGCGGCAGCCGGTAGCGCACGAGCACGAGATAGGCGGGGCCGATGACGAAGAGCACCAGCGGATGGCGATAGAGGCGATAGGCTAGTCGTCCCCACCATGACCGCGCGCGGTACTCGGCCACGGTGAGGGTCGTCACCTCCCCGACGCCGCGCCGCGCGAGGCTGCCGCAACTCGCGTGGTGGACGGCGTGATCGCGGCGCCACGCCAGATAGGGCACCGTCGTGACCGCGCCGAGAATGCGGCCGATCAGCTCATTGACACGGCTCGATCGGAAAAAGGACCCATGCCTGCAATCGTGCTGGATGATGAAGAGCCGCACGATGAAAAGCGCGGCCGGCACGGCAAAAATGAGCGCGGGCCAGAAACCGAAGGCGAGGCCCGAGAAAAGCGCCGCCGCGCTGCCGATGAGCAGAACCGCCGTGACCGCGAGCTGCCCCAAGGCGCGGGCGGCATCGGCTTTGGCATAGGGAGCCAGCCGCTCGCGCCACGCCCGGGCCGAGGACCCGGAACCGGCCAGGACCGAGCCGCGCGACGGTGCGGCAGCGCATGCCTCATGCGTCATGGGTGCCGATGACCGTCAGCGCACGGCGCGTCAACTTCTCGATGTCGCGGAGCGAGCCGCGTTCCGCGTGATCGCAGAACGAGATCGCGGTTCCTGCGGCGCCCGCGCGCGCCGTTCGTCCGATGCGGTGCACATAGGTTTCCGGCACGTTCGGCAGCTCGTAATTGATCACATGGGTGATGCCGTCGATGTCGATGCCGCGTGCGGCGATGTCCGTGGCCACGAGCACCCGGAGGTGACCCTCGCGAAAGCCGGCGATGGCACGCTGCCTCGCACCTTGCGACTTGTTGCCGTGGATCGCGTCGGCGCGGACGCCGCCGCGGGAAAGCTGTTCGGCGACGCGGTTGGCGCCGTGTTTGGTGCGGGTGAAGACGAGCGCGCGGGCGACGGTGCGATCCCGCAACAAGGTCGAGAGCAACCGGCGCTTGTTGGCGGCATCGACGAAGAAGACGCGCTGATCGATCCGCTCGACGGTCGACGCGGGTGGCGTCACCTCGACCCGCTGGGGATCGCGGAGGATGTCGCGGCACAGCCCAGCCACCTCGGGCGGCATGGTCGCCGAGAAGCACAGCGACTGCCGCATCTTCGGGAGTGCGGCAATGATGCGCCGGATCGGCCGGATGAAGCCGATATCGAGCATGCGGTCGGCCTCGTCGAGGACGAAGATCGAGACGCCCTCGAGGCGAAGATGGCCTTGCTCCAGCAAATCGAGGAGCCGTCCGGGCGTGGCGATCAGGATGTCGACGCCCGCGGCGAGCGCCTTCACTTGCGGCTGCTGCCCGACGCCGCCGAAGATGACCGCGTGGCGCAGCGGCAGAAAGCGGCCATAGACGCGAAAGCTGTCGCCGATCTGAACCGCGAGCTCGCGCGTCGGTGCCAGCACGAGCGCGCGCGGCGAGAAGCGGCGGCGAGGCCTCGGGTCGGCGGCGAGGCGCTGCAGCATCGGGAGCGCAAAGGCCGCGGTCTTGCCGGTGCCGGTCTGGGCGATGCCGCAGAGATCGCGGCCGGCTAAGAGCGGCGGAATTGCTTGCGCCTGAATCGGCGTCGGCTGTCGGTAATTTTCGAGAGAAAGCGCGCGCCGGATCGGTTCGATCAGCGCGAGATCGGCGAATGAAGAAGTCATGAGTGCGTGATGATCCTAAATCGGCGGCGCTCCACGGCGCCGGCGACGATGAGAGCTAAGATAGAGAGCGGCGCAGGCGCAGCCAATCTCGGGCTCGGCCCTTCCTGCGCGTCAGGTGTGCCTGGGAATTGTGAGATGATCTCGAAATGCAGTCGCCCGGACCCAATCCGGTGCGCTTCGCGCAATCGCGAGAGCCACTGGCGCGGTTAGATGGGGCTTTACCCAAGGAAAGTCAAGACATTTGGGCGGACAGCCGAGGGCAGCGTGACCGCAATCCTCAACGAGGTGCTGTTCATTTAGCGTCCGACGCTGAACCACTGTCTGCTTCGAGCGGACAGCCGAGGGCAGCGTGACCGCAATCCTCAACGAGGTGCTGTTCATTTAGCGTCCGACGCTGAACCACTGTCTGCTTCGAGCTGCAATCCCTAAGGCTGAATCGGGCGTTGACCATCGACGAATCTTCTCGAGGTGCAGGGGAAATCCCGAAACGTGCGTGCGGAAGGCGTTCGGCGAGGTTAAGAGAACACCGCGCTAGGGGGCGACGGATTCGAACCTCGATCCCAACCTTGAGGGAACGCGCCCGTTCGTCCACGCGAGAGTTTCTTTCTGCACTCCAGAGCGCGCGGAACCCCTATCAGTTAAAGAAGTTTCTCGTCTGCGATCCACGCGTGCGTATCCGGCGACCGCCGGTGGCTGCTTCCGTGGTGCTTCCCCGAATTCGCTCAGCCGACCGGGGAAGCAGAAGATAGCCGGCAGAACCCGCCGCGATCCTGCTGAAAGCGCAGAGAAATTCTGGAGCGGGCGAAGGGATTCGAACCCTCGACCCCAACCTTGGCAAGGTTGTGCTCTACCCCTGAGCTACGCCCGCGCCCCGAGCGGGCCGCATCATACGAAAGCCGCCGCGGCTTTGCAAAGCCTGCGGCGGCCTCGCCAGCGCCAGGGTCAATGCGACCAGTTGGGGTCGCCGGGCGTGTAGATCTGGCGATAGGTCTCGTCCATCTTGCCGCCGGCGCCGGCGACATCGCCGCCCACCATGGGGACGGTGGAGGTGACGCGGCTTTCGGCAGCGGGTTGGGCGCAGCCGCCGAGGGTCGCGGCCGCGAGAAGGAGCGCCAGCGCGGCAGCGCCGCGGAGCGAGGGTGCGATGCGTGACATGAGATTGCTCCTTTCACAGAGAAGACCCCCGGCGCGCCGGATTATTCGCGCCTTTCTTTCTCACCCGCAACGCCTTCCCGCGATTTGAATTTCGCAGCCCGCGACGGCAGTATCGCCCCATGGCCGCTGCTTTTCGCCGCTCCGCTCGCGCGCTCATCGCCCTTGCTCTCGCCGCGCTGGCCGGCTGCGGCGTGCGCATCCGCCAGGAAAGCCTCACCGACCGCTGCGCCGATGTCATGCTGCAGGCCTTCCCCCAGAGCGGCATCAAGGTCACCAAGGAAGAGGCGCTGGCGCCGCCGACGGCGAGCATCGCCAGCTTCGCCGCCGCGGTCGAGGGCGTGCGCGAGAGGCTGCCGGAGGGGAGCCCGCTCCGGCGCGACGTCGCCGTCCAATGCGCGTTCGAGGACGGCATCCTCACCAACTTCCGCTGGACCAAGGGTCCGCTGCACTGAGCCGATGGCCGCTTCCACCGAAGATCTCTTCCGCCGCCTCGATGCGCTCGGCATCGTGCATCTGACGCACCACCACCCGCCGCTCCACAGGGTGGCGCAATCGGTGGCGCTGCGCGGCAGCCTGCCGGGCGGGCATTGCAAGAGTCTCTTCCTGCGCGACGGCAAAGCGGGCCTCTGGCTCGTGGTCGTGGACGAGGAGCGCCAGCTCGATCTGAAGGCGCTGGCAAAGCACCTGGGCGCGCCGCGCTTTTCCTTCGGCTCGCCCGCTCTCATGCAAGAGGTCCTGGGCGTCACCCCCGGCAGTGTCACGCCCTTCGCCCTCATCAATGACGCGGCGCTCCGCGTCACCCCGGTCTTGGACCAAGCGATGCTGGAGCATCACCCGCTCAACTACCATCCGCTGGTCAATACCGCGACCACGGCGGTCAGCGCCGCGGATTTGCTGCGATTCATCGTCGCCTGCGGCCATCGCCCGGTGGTCGTGGCGATGGACGCCTTCGACCGCGGCGGCTCATTGGGGGGCGCTTGTCAGAATGAGGGCCGGCCGCCATCTTTAGGGGACGAATAACCGGGGACAATGGGCTCATGGAACCGATAATCGGCGGCGCCGCCGTGGCTAAAACCGGTGCCGCTCCCGTCAAGAACGCGACCACCGCCAGCTTCATGGCCGACGTCATCGACGCCTCGCACGAGGCGGCGGTGGTCGTCGATTTCTGGGCGCCTTGGTGCGGCCCCTGCAAGCAGCTGGGTCCGATGCTGGAAAAAGCGGTGGCGGCAACGCGGGGCGCCGTCCGCATGGTCAAGGTCAACATCGACGAGAGCCCAGAGCTCGCGCAGCAGATGCGCATCCAGTCGATCCCGGCGGTCTACGCCTTCAAGGACGGGCGCCCGGTCGACGGCTTCGTCGGCGCGCTCCCGGAGAGCCAGGTGAAGCAATTCGTCGGCCGCCTCGCGGCGGGGGGCGGCCCCTCGCCGATCGAGGAGGCGCTTGGCTTGGCGCAAGAGGCGATGGCAGCCGGCGACAGCGCGCGCGCCGGCAATATCTACACGCAAGTGCTCCAGCACGAGCCCGGCAACGCGCCGGCGCTCGCCGGGCTCACCCGCATCGCCATCGCGCGCAAGGATTTCGCCAAGGCACGTCAGCATCTGGAGCGCGTCCCCAAGGAGGGCGCGACCCATGCCGACATCGTGGCGGCACGCGCCGCGCTCGAGCTCGCCGAGAGCGGACAGAAGGCGCAGGGCGCGTTGGGACAGCTGCGCCAGCGACTGGCACAGAATCCCAATGATCACGAAGCGCGCCTCGAACTGGCGTTGGCGCTCTTCGCCTCGGGCGAGCGCGAAGCGGCGGTGAACGAGCTCTTGGAGATGGTGAAGCGCGACCGGAAATGGAACGGCGAGGCAGCGCGCAAACAGCTCGTCAAGTTCTTCGAGGCGCTGGGTCATGCCGATCCGCTCACGGTGGCCGCGCGCAAACGCCTCTCCTCCATTCTCTTTTCATGAGCGGCGGCGCCTTCGAGCCCAGCGCCGAGGCTCTGCCGGACGATCTGCCGATCTTCCCGCTGACGGGCGTGTTGCTGCTGCCGCGGGGACGCCTGCCGCTCAACATGTTCGAGCCGCGCTATCTCGCCATGGTGCGGGACGCCTTGGGCGCGCCGCTGCGGCTCATCGGCATGGTCCAGCCGCTGGAGGGCGCGGGCGATGCCGGAGCCCCGCCCATTTATCGCGTGGGCTGCGCCGGGCGCATCACCGAGTTCGCCGAGACCGATGACGGGCGCTATCTCATCACGCTCACCGGGGTCGCGCGTTTCGCGGTGGCGGACGAGCTGCCGCGCGAGCGTCTCTACCGCCGCGTCCGCCCGGACTGGACGGCCTATGCCGGCGATCTCGAGCCCGGCGCCGGCAGCGTCGAGCGCAAGCGGCTGTTGCAGGCGCTGAAACCCTTCTTCACCCGCCATGGCATCACCGCCGAGTGGCCGGCGATCGAGGCGACGGCGGATGAGCGGCTCGTCACCACCGCGGCGATGATCGCGCCGCTCGCACCGGCAGAAAAGCAAGCGCTGCTCGAGGCGCGCGATCTCGCCGAGCGCGCGCGGTTGCTGACGGCGTTGCTGGAAATGGCCGTCGCGGGCCAAGTCGAGCCCGGCCTCGGCGCGCGCCACTGAGGGAGAGCATCATGGCGGAACCCGAAGTCGATCCACGGCTCCTCGAGATCCTGGTGTGTCCCTTGACCAAGTCGACCTTGTCCTATGACCGCCAGCGCCAGGAGCTGGTGAGCCGCGAGGCCGGTCTCGCCTACCCCATCCGCGACGGCATCCCGATCATGCTGGTCGACGAGGCGCGTCGCCTCGACGACGACGAGAAGGCGGGCCGGAAATCGCTACCCCAGCCGTGAGCGATCCCTGGCCGACCGAGCTCCGCTTGAAGCGGGCGGAGAAGGTGCTGGAGATCGTCTTCGACGACGGCACCAGCTTTCGCCTGCCGGCCGAGTATCTCCGCGTCGAGAGCCCCTCGGCCGAAGTCCAAGGCCACGGGCCCGGCCAGAAGCAGCTCGTTCACGGCCGCAGGCAAGTCGGCATCCTGCGCATCGAGCCCGTCGGCAACTACGCCGTGCGCCTCGTCTTCGACGACCAGCATGACACCGGCATCTTCTCCTGGCGCTACCTCCACCAGCTCGGCCGCGAGCAGGAGAAGCGCTGGGCGGACTATCTCCGGGCGCTCGAGGCAGGGGGGCTCAAGAGGTAGCTGTCAGCCGTCACAATCAGCCAAGATGTCAGTTGTCAGCTTTCCGTTGTCCGGATCCCACCGCTACCGACAACTGATCGCTGAAAACTACGCTGACCTGTTGAAGGGAGCGTTGATCGAGCAAGAGCGGCGAAACTCGGCGCCGCAGCTGTCCGCTCAGGAGGCGGCAGCGCTAAGGGGGGCAGGGGTGTCTGCTACCGCTTCCCGGTCTCTCGCGGGGCAATGCCGACGCAGGACAGACATTAATCGCTCCGGAATAGGCTCGTCGGCCGTGCCGCCGTAGAGTTCTTGGAACAACAACGCGCCGTCGCTATCCCCATTGACGAACCGCTCGATCTCCACTGCAACCAGCAGTTTCTCCAGATCACTCGCCCCAATCATTTTTAGTCGCTCCGCTCGTCTGGCGTCTCCCGCGTTACAAACGGTTACACCCTGGCACGGTTCCTGCCCACACTGTTTTATTTGCGATTCATTACCCGTTCATTACCCGCTTATTGGCGACCCCAAAGGGGGTGATCCGCACCACCTAGAGGGGCTCGCCCCGCGCCAGCCGCGGCAGCTCGCCGACCAGCCCCATCGCGTGGCGCATCAGCCAACGCTTGGCGGGCGGAAGCGTGTCGACGACGGCAAGGCCGAGATCGCGCGCCCAGCACAAGGGCGGCACGGCGTTGGAGAAGAGCCGGTTGAGACCATCGGTGACCGCGGCCAGCGTCGTGTTGTCGAGCCGCCGCCAACGCTCGTATCGCGCCACGAGCTCGGGCTGAGCAATGTCGAGACCGAGCCGATGCGTATCGACGATGAGCTCGGCCAACGCGGCGATGTCGCGGATACCGAGGTTGAGCCCTTGGCCGGCGATGGGATGGATCACATGAGCGGCATCGCCGACCAACACGAGGCGCTGGGTGCCGTAAGCCAAGGCCTGCATCAACTTGAGATCGTAGCTCCAGCGCGGCCCTTCGATCACGAGATCACCCAGGAAGTCGCCGAAGCGGCGGCCGAGCTCTCGGGCAAAACCGGCCTCGTCGAGCGTCATCAGTTGCGGTGCAACATCGGCTCGCTCGGTCCAAACGATGGAAGAGCGGTTTCCGGTCATCGGCAGGATGGCGAAAGG
>Ga0335081_10013052_pt1 | contig 13440 bp, 10 predicted proteins | sample Lox_Sample_35_FD_206713 | JGI IMG/M metagenome (GOLD analysis project Ga0335081, IMG submission 206713) | Soil microbial communities from Loxahatchee National Wildlife Refuge, Florida, United States - Lox_Sample_3.5 | ecosystem: Environmental > Terrestrial > Soil > Wetlands | place: USA...
TGCGCAACGCGACCGCATCTCCGTGGATGGCCGGCCGCTGCAACGGAGTACCCAGTTGGTCTACCTGCTGGTCCACAAACCCGTCGGCTACGTCTCGACCGTAACTGATCCGCAGCATCGTCCCACCGTGGTCTCATTGGTGCAAAGCGTCAAGCAGCGGGTCTATCCGGTGGGGCGTCTCGACTACCACTCCTCGGGCATCATCCTGCTCACGAACGACGGCGACCTGGCGAACTTCATGATGTCGCGAGCCTCGGCAGTGCCACGAACCTATCACGTGAAGCTCGAGGGGCAGCCGGACGCCGAGGACCTACGCAAGCTCGAGCGCGGTATTGCGCTCGACGGCCGGCGCACCGCTCCCGCCCGCATTCGCCCCCTGGCCGCCCGATCCGAAAGTGGGAAACCGTGGTACGAAATCACCCTGGTCGAAGGGCGTTACCATCAAGTCCGGCGCATGTTTGAGCGCATCGGACAGCCGGTGGTAAAGTTGAAGCGCGTGCGCATCGCGTTTCTGAGCGACGAAGGCTTGGCGCCGGGCCGGTTTCGGCACTTGACGCCCCCGGAGGTTCGCAGGCTCAAGCAACCGGGCGCGCGCCCTGGTAAGAATTCGCAGGACCGGACCGACGGAACCCTCCCCGGCGCCCGTCCGACTTCTCAGACCCATGCCTCGTAACTTCGTCGATGAGCTCGTCACGCCCTGGTCCCGCGAAATTCATCCCTATCCTCCCGGCAAGCCGGTGGAGGAGGTTGAGCGCGAGCTCGGCCACGCCGCCATCAAGCTGGCGTCGAATGAGAATCCGCTCGGGCCCTCGCCGCTCGCCGTTGAAGCGGTGCGCCGCTCGGTGGAGCGCGCCAGCTTCTATCCCGATGGCGGCGGCTACTACCTTCGCGAAAAGCTTGCGGCGCGCCACGGGCTCGATATGGACCAGGTCATTCTGGGCGCGGGCTCAACGGAGTTGATCGAGCTCACCGCCAGGACTCTTCTGGTCCCAGGCGACGAAGTGGTGGTGTCGGAGTCGTCGTTTTACATTTACGAGACCGCCACCCGTACGGCGGGCGGCCTGCTGGTGAAGGTGCCGATGCGCGGCCTCACCTGCGACCTCGAAGCCATGGCGCGCGCCGTCACGCCCCACACCAAGCTGGTCTACCTCGGCAATCCGAACAATCCCACCGGGACGATATTCACCGCCGACGCGCTCGCGCGCTTCCTCGCGGCGCTGCCCGCCCGCACGCTCCTCGCGCTGGACGAAGCGTATTGTGACTACGTCAGCCAGCCAGGCTATCCGCGCTCCGTTGAGGAGGTGCGCGCCGGTAAGAACCTCCTCGTGCTGCGCACCTTTTCGAAGGTGCACGGCCTCGCCGGACTGCGCATCGGCTACGGCATGGCGCATCCGGATCTCATCGCGGCTCTCAACCGCGTGCGCTCGCCCTTCAACGCCTCGAGCGTGGCGCAGGCCGCGGCCCTTGCCGCGCTCGACGACGGCGAGCACGTGGCGCGCTCGGTGGAATCCAACCGGCGCGAGATGAGATTCCTGGTCCCCGAGCTCACGGCGCTCGGCGTGAAGGTGACGCCCTCGTGTGCCAACTTTTTGCTGATTGACACGGGCCGCAATTGCGACCATGATTTCAAGCGGCTGCTCCACGAAGGCGTGATTGTTCGTCCTATGGGATTCTACGGCTTCCCGACGGGCCTGCGGGTGACGGTGGGAACACACTCGGACAATCAGACCTTCCTCGCAGCGCTGGCCCGGGTGGGATGCGCGGCGGGCCGGCCCGCGGCCCGCAAGGCCAGGCCGTAAAGAGGCGGCAGAAGCGGGTTCGAGAGCGGACGCGGCCCGGAGCCACGCCGCCAACATCCGGAGCGTGCACGATGCCCTCGACTGACACCCGTCAAGACCGTGCGGCCCCTCCGGTTCCGTACCGCTCGCGGAGCTGGAGCTGGGACCGCCGCCTGGCCCAACGAGGAGTTCCCCTGCGCGATCCCATTACCGTCATGCTCGAGAGGTACCGCACCGTGGCGGTCGTCGGGCTGTCGTCCAAGCTCATGCGCCCCAGCTACGGCGTCGCCGCCTACCTGCAGCGCCGCGGCTATCGCATTCTCCCCGTCAACCCTCACGAATCCTCCGTGCTCGGCGAGCGCGCCTATCCCTCGCTCGACGACGTGCCGGAGGCGTTCGAAATCGTGCTGATTTTCAGGCAGCCGCGGCACGTTCCGTCGCTGGTGGAAAGCGCCATCCGGCACGGCGCGCGGGTGGTCTGGATGCAGGAAGGGGTGTCGCACGCCCAGGCCGCTGCGCGGGCGAGCGCCGCCGGCCTCGAAGTGGTGCAGGACCGGTGCATCCTGAAGGAGCACGCCAAGCGATTCGTAAGCGAGGGGATTTGAGGCTAGTACGCTAGGCTCTGACTTGCGTTGCGCCAGAGCTTAAACAGGTCTCGGCATTCGGCTTCCAGCACTCCGCCCGCAATCTGAAGTGCGCTTCCCCCCAGCGCCGCCAGGGTCTGAGCCGGAACGCGCAGCTCCGAGAAACCGGCCGCCGCCGCATCGGCGATGGCCGCGCCATAGACCAGCCGGCTGATCCTCGACCAGTGGATGGCCGCCAGGCACATCGGGCAGGGCTCGCAGGTGCTGAAGATCGCGCACCCCGAAAGATCGAGCGTCTCGAGGGTCCGCGCCGCCAGGCGAATGGCGTTCACTTCAGCATGCGCCGTCGGGTCCAAGGTCTGCCAGACGGTATTATGCGCCACAGCCACGGTGTGGCCGCCGCAGGCGATCAGCGCCCCGAAGGGGCTCTGCCCCGCGGCCACACCTTCACGGGCCTTTTCGAGCGCCTGGCGCATGTAGCCCTCATCGGTCATATCCGCAAACTCGTCACAAGGCAAGCGCGGTAGGCCCCTCGAGCGGCGCTATTTGGAACCGTCCTTGCCGCGCTGTTTCCATTTCTCGATAGCTTCCAGCCTCTCGCGGAGCTTCTTCTCGAAGCCTTCGTCGGTGGGCCGGTAATAGCGGCGGGCGCGCAGACTCTCCGGCAGACACGTCATGCGCGTCAGGCGCTCGGGCGCATCGTGGGCATATTCGTAGCCGCGGCCGTAACCGATATGCGCCATCAGCCCGGTGACCGGGTTCCGCAAATGCAACGGTACGGGTTCGGCAGCGGTGCTCGCCACGTCCTTCTGTACCTCGCCGTAAGCCGCGTAGAGGGCGTTCGATTTTGGAGCCATCGCCAGGTAAACCGCGGCTTCGGCCAGCGCCAGGTTACCCTCGGGCATGCCGACAAAATGCACCGCCTGTTGGGCAGCGATCGTCACTTCGAGGGCGCGCGGATCGGCGAGGCCGATGTCCTCCGACGCCATGCGCACCAATCGCCGCGCCACGTAGAGCGCGTCCTCGCCCGCCTCCAGCATTCGCACCAGCCAATAGAGCGCGGCATCCGGGTCTGAATTTCGCACGGATTTGTGCAACGCTGAAATCACGTTGTAATGCTCTTCGCCCGCCTTGTCATACAGCAGCATCTTGCGCTGAAGGGCGTCTTCCACCACCGCCGGCGTGACCACCTTCCGGCCGTCCGCGTCCGGAGCGGTCGCGCTGACGGCGGCTTCGAGAGCGTTATAGGCCGCGCGGGCATCGCCGTTCGAGAACACCGCGATCTGGCGAAGCAGATCTTCCGCAAACTCCACCCGCTCCCGGCCAAGCCCGCGCTTCTCGTCGTGCAGGGCGCGATCGAGCAGGGTGAAGATCTCCTCGCTTGAGAGCTGGGCCAGCAGATGGACTCTGGCACGCGACAGCAGCGCGGAGTTCACCTCGAAAGACGGGTTTTCCGTGGTGGCGCCGATCAGCACGACATCGCCGTGCTCGACGTAGGGCAGGAAGGCATCCTGCTGGGCCTTATTGAAGCGGTGAATCTCGTCGATGAAGAGGATGGTGCGCTGGCCGAAGCCACGCGCTTTCTCGGCGGCGGCCATCACCTCTTTGATCTCGCGGATGCCCGTCAGGACCGCGCTGAACCTGACGAACCGGCTCCGCGTCTGCCGGGCCACAATGGTGGCGAGCGTGGTCTTGCCGGAGCCGGGCGGACCCCACAGGATGATCGACGAGACCTCGTCGCGTTCGATGGCCAGCCGCAGGGGCTTGCCTGGGGCGAGCACGTGGCCCTGGCCGATAAACTCGTCCAACGTCTCGGGCCGCATCCGGTCGGCCAACGGGCGGCCGCTGAGGGCTTCGGCCGGGCGTAACGGGGTCTCAAACAGGCTCATGGAAGACGAACCCTCGCTGGCGCGCGGCCTCGTAGAGAAAGATGCCCGCCGCAGTGGCCGCGTTGAGCGAGTCCGTATCGCGGCGGATCGGAATCGCCACCCTCACATCGGCCCGACGGCTCAGCGCTTCGTCGAGTCCTGCCCCTTCCTGACCGATCAGAATCGCGGCGGGACCGCGCAGGTCCGCATCCCGGAGAGGCATTGGGCTCCGCCGGTCCCCCGCCAACAAGCGCACACCGACGCTGCGCAATCGCCGAAACAGCAATGCAGGTTCCAGGCCCGTAAAGATGGGCAGCCGGAATACGGCGCCCGCGGATGACCGGACGGCCTTGGGATTGAACGGGCTCACTGTATCAGGCAGGACCAGGAGCGCAGACCCTCCCAGCGCCTGCGCGCTGCGTACCATGCTGCCGAGGTTTCCGGGATCCTGCAGACCGCAGGCCACAAGCAGCAAAGCATCCCTGCGACCGATGTCGCGGTCAAGGTTTCGCTCCGGCAGCTCAACGAGTGCCGCAATCCCACGCGGCGCTTCGGTCTGAGTCACGCGCTCGAAGACCCATTCCGACACCAGATTCACTTCGGTTTCTCGCGGCAATGTTCGGAGTGCGTCTTCGAGTCTCTTCTTCTCGCGCTCCGTCACCAGCACGCTACGAATCTTTACGCCTCGGGCGGCGCCTCCCACAGCGCCGGGCCCGACGGGACTGTCCGAACCACCAGCCAGGAGCGCTTCCCGAAACAGAATGGGCCCTTCGATCGCGACCCACCCCTCGGGCGTAACACCGGAAGCGAGACTGCGGCGGAAGACCCGAGCGACGGGATGCGAGGCGCGTTCAATAGCGCGCGGCCGCGGCGCTCCACGCGGGCTGTCCGCCATGCGTTCGACCTCTCATCTAGCGCACGCCACGCCCTGCGCTCGCGCCTTCCGGCGGCCGGCAGGGCCAAGGCCGTCGGCGCCCCCGTTTAGGATAGCGGGTTTCTCGCTCGCGGCGCCGGTTGCTTTTCGGATGAACTCCGTAAAGGCCCGAGTGGCGGGGCCGACGGATCTGTCTTTGACGCGCACCAGACCCAGCAGGCGGGCCGGCCGCGGCGCAGCGAAGTCCACCGGCCCGACCCCAGCATGGCGAAAATGGCGCCGCGACATTTCCGGCAGCATCGTGATGTCCGCCCCCACTCGTCTCACCCGCTGCCTCCCGCGCCGGCTGCGTGCGGATGCTCCTGCGCAGGCACTCAGCCCTGTCTACCTCGCCGCCGACCGCAGCAAGTCCTGCACTGCGGAGGTCACGCCGCAGCCCGCTCCGAACACTGCCGACCCGGCCACCAGTACGTTAGCCCCGGCTTCCACCACCCGCGCCGCTGTCCCCCGGTGAATACCGCCGTCCACCTCGAGCTCGCAGTCGAGGCCGCGCTCCATAATGGTCCGCCGCAGCTCGTGCAGTTTGGCGAGCGTCTCGGGGATAAACTCCTGGCCGCCGAAGCCTGGATTGACGGTCATCACCAACACCAACTGCACGAGCGAAAGCACTTCGGAGACGGCGGCTGCAGGCGTGGAGGGGTTGATGGCCACGCCCGCTTTCTTGCCGAGGGCGTGAATTCGCTGGATGGCGCGATGCACGTGCGGCGTCGCCTCCTGGTGAACGATGAGCGTGTCGGCGCCCGCCTCCGCGAAAGCGTCGATGAATTCTTCGGGTGGGGTCACCATGAGGTGCACCTCAAGTGTCAGGCGTGTCAGGGGACGCAGCGCCCGCACCGCGAGGGGCCCGAAGGTGATGTTGGGAACGAAGCGCCCGTCCATGATGTCGATCTGGACGCGATCCACTCCCGCAGCTTCGGCGGCCTGCACAGCCTCACCGAGGCGGGTGAAGTCAGCAGAGAGAATCGACGGCGCAATTTTGATCGAATCCACAGACGACACAGCTTTCACAGACCTCGCTGTTTCGGCCCGGGGTCCTGCCTTAGACCTGCCGGGCGGATTTCTTTCTCTGCAATCGCCTATATTCCCAGGCGAACGAGCCAATGAAAACAAGGGCCGGCACCAACCACACGACGGGAAAAGATCGCGCGATGGACTCCGGGTCCACTCCTATTGCGGTTCCCGGCGCACGCGGCACCCTGGCCGTCACTACGATCACCAAGGCCACCAGTGTCACGAAAGCAGCGGTGACCAGCGCCAACAATGCCACAAGGATGCTCTTCACGTATACCATGTCCGCTTTTCCTCGACCCTCCACTCGTAGCTGGCGTGTCAAGCCTGGAGCGCGACCGCCCGGCGTTGGGTCACGGCACGCCTTCAGGTAAGAGCTTTGCCGCGGCCTGGTCGAGATACCACCGTAATGGGCCATCCGAGGGGATGACACCTTGGCACGGGAAGCTGTCCGCCGGCGACTCCGGGTGCAAAACGCGGCGCAGCGTCCCGGCTTTGTCTTCGCCCGCCACGAAGAAAATCACTTCGCGGGCGGCGTTGAGGACAGGATAAGTAAGCGTGAGGCGCCAGGTATTGAGCTGCGGCACATGGTTCGGAGTCACCCAGGCGCTACGCTCGTCGAGGGCCGCCGTGCCGGGGAACAACGACGCAGTGTGGCCGTCCGGCCCCATGCCGAGCAGGACCAGATCGAAGCGGGGCCAGCCCGCGGGCGGCGGACGAAGCGAAGCGGCGATCTCGCGGGCGTATTCGGCCGCGGCCTCCCCAAGATTCGGAGGTTCAGCCTTCATGCGGTGAAAATGGCCGGCGGGCAGCGGCGTGTGCTCGAGCAAGGCTTCGCGAATCATCTTGTAGTTGCTCTCGGGGTGATCCGGCGGGACGGTGCGCTCGTCAACCTGAAACAGGTGGGTGGCCGCCCACGGAATCCGCCAGGAAAACTCGTGCTCAGCCAGTAGTTGAAACAATGAGCGCGGCGTGGACCCGCCCGAAAGCGCGGCGCTAAAGAACTGGCGCGCGGCCACGCTCTCCTGCGCCGCCTGAAGAAAACGCTCCGCCGCGCGGCGGCTGAGCTCGCCCAGGTCGCGGAAGACGCGAATCTCGCGGTTCAACGCCATGTTTCACCATCCCGTGGTAGCGGCCCGGTGCGCCGCCGTGGCAAGTTCGAGCGAGGGTTAACGATCTGCCGGTCCGCTGTTCTTTGCGGCCGGCTCGCCGGCCCCCCTATTGCGCACTGCCATCTGGGCCCGGATGTTCTGCGGGAAAGCCTTGAGATACCGCTGCCCGGTCTCGCGCACCTTAGCCTCGTCGTGTTCAGACGAGTAGATGCGGACAAGCTCGAGATACGGCTGCTCGAGCAGTGGATCGAGTTGGAGCGTCTTTTCCAATTCCTCCACCGCCTTCCTAGGGTCAGGAACAGCCTTATAGGCAAGGGCCAGATTCAAATAACGGGCGGCCACATGGGGTTCCGCTTGGGCCGCCAGCTCGAAGGCGGGAATCGCATCCGAGGCGCGCCCGCCCGCGAGGAGCGCCTTGCCGATAGACGTGAGCACGGCGGGATCGTTCGGAAAGCTATCCGCGCAGTCCCGCAACACGTCGAACCCTGCACTCACCAGCGGGAACGACTCCAGCCGGTCTCCAACCATGACCTCCGCGATGCCGAGATTGCGCTTAGCCAGTTCCCCTGCGGGTTCGTGCCAGGCCACGAGCGCCACAGAGCCTTCCCCTGGGGCGCCGGCTTTGGGCAGGGAGGGCGTTCGCACGGCCAGTTCCCTGGCCGAGTAGATCGCGATGCGATGGTCCGTAAAGATGGTGTGCGCTCCGTCCGTCACAGGCCGCCGCGGCATGTGGCATCCGGTGCAATCCTGGTTGGGCTTGGGATGGGTCTTCACCAGCCCTGCGCCGTGGCAGCCGAGACATTTCGCGCGAAAGTACGACTTGGCGTCGGCGGGTTGGGAATGGGGATCGTGGCAGGTGCCGCACCACAGCTTGCCGCCGCTCGCTCGCGCGCACTTACTCAGGGCCAGGCGCTGCACCTGGCCCACCACCCTCAGGGGATCGGGATGCTCAGGGTCGCGCGAGCTCGAATACACGTACACCGAAAACACGCCTTCCAGGTCCTCGCCGGCATGGAAGTCGCTGAGCTGCTTTCCCGGATTCGGCACCCGCTCTTCTCCGTTCAGGTGGCATTGCTCGCAAACGCTGTCGCGAGCCCGCGGCGCGAGTTTGGCGGGATTCACGATCGAACCCGGCAGCGGAGCGCGCAAGTGCGCTTCCGCCGGTCCGTGACAGCGCTCGCAAGTGATGGCTTCAGCCTCAAACGGAGGATTCTGATAGGTGTTGAGAGTCCCTGGAACCGCCTGCGCCCGCCCCGAGTGGCAGAACAAACAGTCGGGCGTCACGGGCCGGTAGAAGTCGGGCGCTTTCGAGCTCTCGTAGCCCGGCGACATGCCCCAGCCGCGGCCTGCGAAGTAGCCGAGGGGTGACTGGAACAAATGATTGTCGAGATCGATAAGATACGCGAAAGCGTGCGTTCCCGATCCCACCTGGTACGCCACGTCGTAGCGGCCCGCGATCCCGTCGTGGATCAATTGCTGAACCATCTTCGTGCCCGTGTACTCCGCCAGGAACTGGGTCTTCGACGCCGCGTGAAGGAACTTTCCGTCGGGCACTTTGGCGGGGAGCCCCAACGAGCGGCCCATCGCCGTGGAGGCGAAGCCAGCGGTCTCTTTAGGATGGCACTGCGCGCAAGGGATGGCGCCCCAAGCGGGCCACACCGCGCTGGCCGCCAACGCCAAGACTGTCGCGCAGTGCGCCGTACTGAACTTGAAGGGAGGGCTACTGAAACGCACCGCTCATCCTAATGCACCGTGCGCCCAGAATTCAACTGCGCCGCGGCTCTCTCGCTCCTCCGCTTGAGTGCGAGGCGTCTTCCAGGTGCCTGGCCATAACCTCCAGCGAATCTATAATTTAGCGACTGAAAGTGTTATAACCCGCTTGTTTTCAGACACTTGACGGCATCGCCGGTTCGCAACAGTTTTTTCCGCAATTGTAGCGCTATCTGTTTGATTCTAATAAGTTTAGGCTATTTTCCTATATATTGTTTGTTTTCAATAAGATGACGGGTTAGCTTTTTTGGCCTTACTGATTCTAAAGGACTCTTAGGCTTTGATCGTCGTCTTTTCCCCCCCGCGCACTTCTGCTTTTCGGGTCTTGTGAGACTCGCGACTTTGGCCCAAAGAGCAGGCCTGGCTCGCTCCCGCACACGTGAAATTTCGGTGCACTGGTCAGTGCCTGAAGGGGCAGCTTGGCGAGGTCCGCTACCGGCGTTCGGAATGTATTCACGGCGTATTGAATCACAAATAACAGAATGCCAGGCTTCCTTTCGGATGTCAAGTGATTTCGCAAGAATTCAAGCTGACGATAAGGAGTCGGAACCGGAGGCGAGGCCTCGACATCGCGCGAGGCGTCTGATTTTCACCGGGACCCCTGCATGGCGGAAACTCGTCTCAGGTGAGCCGCGATCAGAGGTGCCGCCATTGGCGGCCGTCGCGCTCGATCAGAGCGTCGGCCTCGGGCGGGCCCCAGGTGCCGCTCTCGTAGAAGTAGAGGCCCTTGCGGCCATCCTGCCGCCAGCGGTCGAGCAGAGGAGTCAACAGCTCCCAGGCCAAATCCACAAAATCGGCGCGCGTGAACAGCATGGGATCGCCCAGCATGCAATCGAGCAGCAGGGTCTCGTAGGCGGTGGGCGGAGAGGCGGCGAACTCCTCGGAGTATTTGAAGTCCATCGAAACCGGGCGAATCTGCATGGTGGTGTCCGGAATCTTGGCGTTAAAGCGCAAGGCGATGCCCTCATCGGGCTGGATGCGCACCCGGAGGAGATTTGGAACCATGGCCTCGATGGCGGTGCCGCGGAAGAGCAGGTGAGGCGCGCGGCGAAACTGAATGGTGATTTCCGAGACGCGCTTGGGCAGCCGCTTCCCGGATCGGATATAGAAAGGCACGTCCGCCCAGCGCCAGTTGTCGATGTAGAGCTTGAGCGCGGCAAAGGTCTCGGTGAACGACTGGGGCTGCACCTTGGGCTCCGCGCGATAAGCCGGGAGCCGCTGGTCACCCGCCCATCCCTCCACATACTGGCCGCGCACCGCCGCTTCGTTCAAACGCTCGGGCGGCAGAGGCCGGATGGCGCGCATCACCTTGCTCTTTTCGTCGCGCACCGAAGTGGCTTCAAACAGCGAGGGCGGCTCCATGGCCACCAGGCTCAGCAACGAGAGCACGTGGTTCTGAAGCATGTCGCGTACCAGCCCGGCCTCCTCGTAATATCCGCCGCGGCCCTCCAAGCCCAGTTCTTCGGCCACCGCGATCTGCACGTTGTCGATGTAGCGCCGGTTCCAAACCGGTTCGAAGACCCCGTTGGCGAAGCGGAACACCAGCAGATTCTGCACCGTCTCCTTTCCGAGGTAGTGATCGATGCGGTAGATCTGGTCTTCGTTGAAAACGCTGGTCACCAGGCGGTTGAGCTCGCGGGCGCTCGCGAGATCGTGGCCGAACGGTTTCTCGATCACAACGCGGGTCCAGCTCTTGCCTGGGAGCTTTGGCCGGGCCAGTCCTGACTCCCCGAGGTTCTTGACGATGGGCGGAAAGAAACTCGGCGGCGTTGACATATAGAACAGCCGGTTGCCCCCGGCGCCCCGCTGCTCGTCGAGTTCGTCGAGACGTTTCGAAAGCTGAGGGTAGGCCTCAGCTTCGCCAAAGTTTCCGGAGATGTAGGAGATTGCCTGCAGAAAGGTGTCGAGGAAAGAATCGTCTTCGGCGGGGACCTTCAGGTACTTCTTCACCGCCTCACGGAGCTGACCGCGGAATTCGTCGTCGGTGTAGCTCGAGCGCGCGCAGCCCACCACCGAAAATCCGTCCGGCAGCATGCCCTGGCGGTGGAGATAGTAGAGCGCGGGCACCAGCTTGCGCGAGGTCAGGTCTCCGGAAGCTCCGAAGATCACCATCACGCAGGGCTCGGGCATCCGGCTCGAAGGCCCGGCTTCGCTTGATTTCCCGTTGCTCACCACAGGCTGTGCCATCATTGCACCTCAGGAAACTGAGCACGCACGCGCGGCAATTCGGGGACCTGGGCCCGGGGCTTTGCCCCCTCAAGGCTCCATCTTCACTCGTCAATCGTCGACTCGCTTCACCGGCCGAGCAGCCGCTGCACCCGGCTCACGACCTTCGCCGGCGTGAACCCGAGGTGCTCGGCGATCGCCTTGTACGGCGCTGAGGCCCCGAAGCGATTGATGCCGATGACGCCGCCTGTTGATCCCACGTAGCGCTCCCAACCGAACGGCGAGGCCGCCTCGATGGCGAGGCGCGCCGTCAGCGCCGGCGGCAGCACCTCGTCCCGGTAGGATTGCGTCTGCTTTTCAAACAGATCCCAGCTCGGCATACTCACCACGCGGGCGGCAATGCCCTGGCCCGCGAGCTGCTCAGCCGATTCAGCCGCGAGCGCAACCTCCGAGCCGGACGCAATGAGAATCACCTCCGGCGTCTTGCCCGCCGGATCGCTCAGCACATACGCGCCGCGCTCCAGGCCTTCCGCGGAGGCGTAACGCGTGCGATCGAGGATGGGCAAATTCTGCCGCGTCAGCACCAGTGCCACCGGGCCGCCGCGATGCTCGAGCGCCACGCGCCAGGCCACCACGGTCTCATTGGCATCGGCGGGTCGAATCAAGCAGAGGTTGGGAACGGCGCGCAACGAAGGCAATTGCTCGACGGGTTCGTGGGTGGGCCCGTCTTCCCCCAGGAAGACGCTGTCGTGGGTGTAGACGAAAATGGAATGAATGCCCATCAAGGCGGCCAGGCGCAGGGTGGGCCGCATGTAGTCCGAGAAAATAAAAAACGTGGCGCCGTAGGGAACGAGCCCGCTCACGGCCATGCCGTTGACGATGGCTCCCATACCGTGCTCGCGGATGCCGAAATGGAAATTTTTGGCGCCGTAATTTCCGCGCGCGAAATCACCCAGTCCCTTGACGTAGGTCTTGGTGGAGGGCGCGAGGTCGGCGGCACCGCCCAGGAAGAAAGGCAAACCGGGCGCGATGGCGCTCAGCACCTTTTCGGAGGCCGAGCGCGTGGCGATAGGCTTGTCGGTGGCCGCAAATCTCGGGAGCTTGTCTTTCCAGCCCGGCGGGAGCTCGCCGGCCACGAAGCGGTCCCAATCCTGGGCCTGGGCGGGGAAGGCCTGCCGGTAGGCTGCGAGCTTGCGGTTCCACTCGCTCTCCAGCTCGCCACCGCGCGGCACGGCCTCGCGGAAATGCGCCAAGGCCTCGTCAGGAATGTAAAAGGGCGGACCGAGGGGCCAGCCCAGATTCTGCTTGGTGGCCCTCACTTCGTCCTCGCCGAGCGGCTCGCCGTGAGCGCCGGCGGTGTCGTGCTTGTTGGGGCTGCCGTAGGCGATGTGGGTGCGGGCGACAATCATCGACGGCTGCTCCCGGTGTGCCCGCGCGGCGTGAAGCGCCCGCTCGACGGCTTCGAGATCATTGCCGTCGGGAAGGTTCTGGACGAACCAGCCGTAAGCCTCAAAGCGTTTACCCACATCCTCCTGGCTGAAAGCCAGGTCCGTCGAGCCCTCGATCGTAATGTGGTTGTTGTCGTACAGAAAAATCAGGTTGTCGAGACCGAGAAATCCGGCCGTGGAAGCCGCCTCGGCCGAGACGCCTTCCATCAAGTCACCATCGCCGCACAGACCGTAGACCGTGTAATCCACCAGATCGTGGCCGGGCCGGTTGAAGTAAGCCGCCAGATATTTGCCGGCGATGGCCATGCCCACCGCGTTTCCGAAGCCCTGCCCCAGCGGGCCGGTGGTGGTTTCGACGCCCACCGTGTGGCCGTACTCGGGGTGGCCGGGGGTCTTGCTGCCCCACTGCCGGAAGCGCTGAATCTCGTCGAGCGGCAGGTCGTAGCCGGTGAGGTGCAGGAGGCTGTAGAGCAGCATGCATCCGTGGCCGGCCGACAGCACAAAGCGGTCGCGATCGGGCCAGTGAGGGTTGCGCGGGTTGTGGCGCAGGAAACGCGTCCAGAGCACGTAGGCCATGGCGGCGGCCCCCATGGGCAATCCGGGGTGGCCGGAGTTGGCCTTCTGTACCGCGTCGATCGAAAGGCACCGGATGGTGTTGATGGACAGGCCGTCGAGCGGCGTGGCATTCACCGCCGCGGGGAGCGTTGGGGCTGGAGTCTCGGTCGGCAAGGCAGCCTCCTCCTCAGAAATCCGGACCGGCCGGCAAACCGTT
>Ga0335081_10013053_pt1 | contig 13439 bp, 7 predicted proteins | sample Lox_Sample_35_FD_206713 | JGI IMG/M metagenome (GOLD analysis project Ga0335081, IMG submission 206713) | Soil microbial communities from Loxahatchee National Wildlife Refuge, Florida, United States - Lox_Sample_3.5 | ecosystem: Environmental > Terrestrial > Soil > Wetlands | place: USA: Florida...
CCTCACCGTGGGTCAGCGGGTGATCACCGAAGGCGGCGACCGCCTGGTTGATGGCGCGACGGTGCGCCTGCCGGGTCAGCCCCCGCCGGCGTTTCAGAAGGGTAACAACAAGAAATTCCGCCGCTTTCAGGGCGGCGGTGGATTCGGCGGCGGCTGAAGCCGCCCAACTCGGTTCGAGCGCCTCGTGAGTCCCTCGCGTCCGTTCATTCTCCGCCCGGTCGCGACCACGCTGTTCATGGTCGCCATCGTGCTGGGCGGCCTGGTCGGTTTTCATTTCCTGCCGCTGTCGGCGCTGCCGGAAGTCGACTACCCGACCATCCAGGTGCAGACCCTGTACCCCGGCGCCTCCCCGGAAGTCATGAGCCAGACCGTGACCGCGCCGCTCGAGCGCCAGCTCGGTCAGATGCCCGGCCTGCAGCGCATGTCATCGGTCAGCGCCGCCGGCGCCTCCGTCATCACGCTGCAATTCACTCTGCAACTGACACTCGATGTCGCCGAGCAGGAAGTACAGGCGGCAATCAACGCCGGCGGCTCGCTGCTGCCGACCGATCTGCCCGCCCCGCCGGTGTACGCCAAGATCAATCCGGCGGATGCGCCGGTCATGACCTTCGCGGTGACCTCGCAGACGATGCCGCTCACCGACGTGCAGAACCTGGTGAACACGCGCCTCGCCCAGAAGATCTCGCAAATCGCTGGCGTGGGCCTGGTCAGCCTGAGCGGCGGCGAACGCCCCGCCATCCGCATCCAGGTCGACACCCAGCAGCTCGCCGCGATCGGCCTGAGCCTCGATCAGCTGCGCACGGTCATCAGCAATCAGAATGCCAACACGGCCAAGGGCAGCTTCGACGGACCCACGCGCTCCTACAGCATCAACGCAAACGATCAGCTGCTCACGGTCGATGACTACCGCCATCTGATCATCGCCTACCGCAACGGCGGACCGGTCTATCTCACCGACGTGGCCGACATCGTCGAGAGCGCCGAGAACGTCAAGTTGAGCGCCTGGAAGAATCTCGTGCCGGCGATCATCGTCAATGTGCAGCGCCAGCCGGGCGCGAATGTCATCGCGACCGTCGATGCCATCAAGGCGCAGCTGCCGCAGCTCCTCCGCAGCCTGCCCGCCGGCCTCCAGGTCGACATCCTCACCGATCGCACTCTGGGCATCCGCGCCTCGGTGCGCGACGTCGAGTTCGAGCTGGTACTCGCGGTGGTGCTCGTGGTGCTGGTGATCTTCCTGTTCCTGCACAGCCCGCAGGCCACGATCATCGCAAGTCTCGCGGTTCCGATCTCCCTCATCGGCACTTTCGGTGCCATGTATCTGCTGGGCTACAGTGTCAACAATCTCTCGCTGATGTCGCTGACGATTGCCACGGGATTCGTCGTCGACGACGCGATCGTGATGATCGAGAACATCGCGCGCCACCTGGAGGAAGGCTTAAAGCCGCTGCAGGCGGCACTCAAGGGCGCGCAGCAGATCGGTTTCACCATCATATCGCTCACCGTGTCCCTGATCGCGGTGCTGATTCCGCTGCTGTTCATGGGCGATGTGGTGGGACGATTGTTCCGGGAATTTGCCGTGACGCTCGCCATCACGATCGTGATCTCGGCAGTGGTCTCGCTCACGCTCACCGCCTCACTGTCCGCGCTGTGGCTGAAGCAGGAGCCGCACGTGCCGGCCAGGGGGATCGGTCACCACTGGCAGATCGCCTTCGACAAGGTGGTCGCGCGCTACGACGTGGCCCTCGCCTGGGTCCTCGAGCACCAGCGCGCGACCCTCCTGGTTGCCCTCCTCACCCTGACCCTGACCGGCATTCTTTATGTGTTCATGCCCAAGGGTCTGTTCCCGACCCAGGATACCGGCCAGATCGAAGCCGAAGTGCGCGCGCGCCAATCGGTGTCCTTCGATCGCATGAGTGAGCTGCAGCAGCAGGTCGCAGCCACCGTCCTCAAAGATCCCGATGTCGAGAGCTTAAGCTCATTCATCGGCGTGGACGGTGCCAATACCACCGCGCTCAACTCCGGGCGCATGCTCATCAATCTGAAGCCCTTCCACCAGCGCGATGGCAGCGCCGCCATCATGCAGCGCCTGTGGGATCGTGTCGGCGAGATTCCCGGGGTGACGCTGTATCTGCAGCCGGTACAGGATCTGACCATCGATGCCGAGACCGGCCCGACGCAGTATCGCTTTGCGCTCGAAGGCGCCGATCCGGCCCTGATCACACGCTGGGATGCGGCGCTCGTCACGCAACTGCAGAACGTCCCCGAAGTGCGCAACGTGGTCTCGGATACGCTCAATCAGGGCGTCGCGACGCTGATCGACATCGACCGCGACACGGCCGCGCGCCTTGCGGTGACCGCGGCCACGGTCGATGAGGCGCTCTACAGCGCCTTCGGTCAGCGCGTAATTTCCACGATCTTCACCGACACGAATCAATACCGCGTCATCATCGAGCAGAAGCCTGGCACGGTAACCAGCCCGAGCCGCCTCGATCTGGTGGACGTGCAAACCGGTGCCGGCCGTCCCACGCCGATCACGGCGCTCGCGGCCGTGCGCGAGCAGAGCGCGCCGCTGCAGATCAGCCGCGTGGGCCAGTTCCCGGCCGCGACGATCGGCTTCGACACCGCACCGGGCGTATCGCTCGGCAAGGCGGTCGATGCGATCCGCGCGGCCGAGCGCACGATCAACTTTCCGGCGAGCATCAGAACGACTTTCCTGGGAGCGGCGAACGCCTTCCAGGCATCCCTCGCGAATGAGCTGTGGCTGATCCTGGCCGCCATCGTGTGCGTCTACATCGTACTGGGCGTGCTGTATGAGAGTTTCATCCATCCGCTCACGATTCTCTCGACGCTGCCATCGGCGGGCCTGGGGGCGCTGCTCGCGCTCACCCTCACCGGCAGCGACCTCGGCGTCATCGGCATCATCGGCATCATCCTGCTGATCGGCATCGTCAAGAAGAACGCCATCATGATGATCGACTTCGCGATCGAGGCCGAGCGCGAGCACGGCAAGAGTCCGCGCGAGGCGATCCGCGAGGCGGCGCTGCTGCGCTTCCGGCCCATCCTGATGACGACCATGGCGGCGCTGTTTGCCGCTGTACCGCTCATGCTGGGCTTTGGCGAGGGTTCGGAGCTGCGCCGTCCGCTCGGCATCTCGATCTTTGGCGGCCTGATCGTGAGCCAGCTGCTGACGCTGTTCACCACTCCGGTCGTCTATCTCGCGTTCGACAAGCTCGCGAGCCGCGAGCGTGCCGCGCACGCCGCGATCGATCTGGAGAGCGCTCCGCCGTGAACCTGTCGGCGCCATTCGTCCGGCGGCCGATCGGCACGACTCTGCTCGTCGCCGGACTGATGCTGGCGGGCTTCGGCGCCTATTTCGTCCTGCCCGTCGCGCCGCTCCCGCAGGTCGATTTCCCGACCATCTCGGTGAGCGCGAGCCTGCCCGGGGCGAGCCCGGAGACGATGGCGACCAGCGTCGCGACACCGCTCGAGCGCCATCTGGGCGTCATCTCCGATGTGACCGAGATGACCTCCTCGAGCTCGCTCGGCCGCTCGCAGATCACGCTGCAGTTCGATCTGAATCGCGACATCAACGGCGCCGCCCGCGACGTGCAGGCGGCGATCAATGCGGCGCGCATCGATCTGCCGGCGACGCTGCGATCGAACCCGACGTACCGCAAAGCGAATCCGGCGGATGCGCCGATCATGATCCTGGCGCTCACGTCCGCGACCAAGACGCCCGGGCAGATCTACGACCAGGTGTCCAATATCGTGCAGCAGAAGCTGCTGCAGGTCTCCGGTGTCGGTGACGTGGAGCTCGGCGGGGCCTCCCTGCCGGCGGTGCGCGTCGAGATCGCCCCCTTCGAGCTCTCCCGATACGGCGTGAGCCTCGAGGACGTGCGCGCGGCGCTCAATTCCGCCAACCCCAACCGGCCCAAGGGCGTGATCGAGAACGACACGCTGCGCTACCAGATCTATACCAATGACAACGGCCGGGCGGCGGCGAACTATCGCGGCCTCATCGTCGCCTGGCGAAACGGCGCGGCGGTACGACTGGGCGATGTCGCCAATGTGATCGACAGCGTCGAAGACATCCGCACCGTCGGCATGTTCAACGGCCAGCCGGCCGTGATCGTCATCGTCACGCGCCAGCCGGCCGCCAACATCATCCAGGTCGTCGATTCCGTCAAAGCGATCCTGCCGGAGCTGCGCAACGAGCTGCCGCAGGACATCGTCCTGTCGACCGCCTCCGACCGCACGATCACCATCCGCGCATCGCTGCGGGAGGTGGAGCTGACGCTGCTGTTCGCCCTGGTGCTCGTGGTGCTGGTGGTGAGCGTATTTCTCTCCAGCATCCGCGCGACGATCATTCCGGCCGTCGCCGTGGTGAGCTCGCTCCTGGGCACCATCGGCGTCATGTACCTGGTGGGCTTCAGTCTCAACAACCTCTCGCTCATGGCGCTGACGGTGGCGACGGGTTTCGTGGTCGATGATGCGATCGTCGTGCTGGAAAACGTCGCGCGTCACATCGAGGCCGGCATGAGCCGCACACAGGCGGCGCTGCTCGGCGCGCGCGAGGTCGGTTTCACCGTCGTCTCGATCAGCATCTCGCTGGTCGCGGTGTTCATCCCGCTGGTGTTCATGGGCGGCATTGTGGGACGGCTGTTCCGCGAGTTTGCGGTCACGCTGTCCACCGCCGTGCTGATCTCGCTCGTGATCTCCCTGACGACGACGGCGATGATGTGCGCCTATGTGCTCAAGCCGCGCGGCCCCGGCGCGCCGCCGAATCGCATCACGCGCTGGTTCCGCCGCTTCTTCGATCGCACGCTGGTCATCTACGGCCGCTCGCTCGACTGGGCCCTGGCGCACGCCCCCGTGATGATGCTGCTCCTGGTGGGCGTGTTCGTGCTCAACATCTATCTCTACATCCAGGTGCCGAAGGGATTCTTCCCCCAGCAGGACACCGGTCAGCTCAATTGCGGTTTCCGCGCCGATCAGTCGATCTCCTTTCAGACCATGCAGGAGAAGCTGGCCACCATCATGGGCATCATCCGCCGCGATCCGGCGGTTGCCACGATCGTAGGTTTCACCGGCGGCACGCGCGCCGGCGGCGGCTTCATGTTCATGTCGCTGAAGCCGCGCCCCGAGCGCAAGGAAGGCGCGCAGCAGGTCATTCAGCGCCTGCGGCCGCAGCTCGACCGGGTGACGGGTCTGCGCGTGTTCTTGAATCCGGTGCAGGACATGCAGATCGGCGGCCGGCAGGCGAATGCCTCGTACCAGTACACGCTGCAGAGCGACAATCTCAATGACCTCCATACCTGGGCCACGCGGCTCGCCGAGCAGATGAAACTCGAGCCTGCGGTCGAGGACATCGACACGGACCAGCAGGAACACGGTATCGAGTCCTTCGTCGACATCGACCGGGCGAGCGCGGCGCGCCTGGGGATTGCGGCGCGGGATATTGACAATGCGCTGTACGATGCTTTCGGGCAGCGACAGGTGTCGACGATCTATACCTCGCTCAATCAATACCACGTGATCATGGAAGTGGATCCGCGCTACACGACGCAGCCGGCCGCGCTCAATGACATCTACGTGCCCGGCGGCGGCTTCTCGCTGCCCGCCGGCGGACTCGCCGCGACTCCGAGCGGCGGTGCGAGTGCTTCGGTGGGGGCCACCACGACCTCGAGCGCGACCTCCGGCAGCAGCGCGACGATCGGCGCGACCCCCGGCGCAGTGAGCACCACATCGAGCACGTCGGCGACCACCTCGAGCGGCGGCACCACCACGACGAGCGCCGCACCCGCCGCACCCGCCGCACCGCTCCTGCCGGTGCGCGACGCCTCCACCGGCTCAGCGGTGAGCGTCTCGGGCGACCGGATGATCCCGCTGTCTGCGATCGCGCACTTCACGAGCTCCTCGGCGCCCACCGCGGTCAATCATCAGAACACCTCGCTCGCCACGACGATCGCGTTCAATCTCGCCGAGGGCCGCTCGCTCAGCGATGCCGAAGCGGCGTTCAAGGATGCCGAGAACGAGATTCACATGCCGGCGGGCGTGCACGGGAGCTTTCAGGGGTCGGCGCGGACCTTTCAAAGCTCGGTCGGCGAGGAGCCGGTGCTGATTGCCGCGGCGATATTCACGATCTACATCGTGCTCGGAATCCTCTACGAGAGTTACGTCCACCCCCTGACGGTACTGTCGACGCTGCCGTCGGCGGGCGTGGGCGCAGTGCTCGCACTGCTGCTGTTCGGGATGGAGTTCTCGATCATTGCCCTGATCGGCGTGATCCTGCTGATCGGCATCGTGAAGAAGAATGCGATCCTGATCATCGATTTCGCGCTCGATGCCGAGCGCGGGCGCGGCATTGCCCCGGTTCAGGCCATCCGTGAGGCCTGCATGCTGCGCTTCCGGCCCATCCTGATGACGACGCTGGCGGCGGCCTTCGGCGCGCTGCCGCTCGCGATCGGCTTCGGCGATGGCGCTGAACTTCGTCGTCCGCTTGGCGTCGCGATTGTCGGCGGATTGCTCGTCAGTCAGTTGCTGACACTGTATACGACTCCGGTGGTTTATCTTTATGTCGATCGCCTGCGGCGGCGCCGCGCCGACGAGCGTCACTTGAGCCGCGCGCCCGGCGCGGCCGCCATCGAATCCGGTTGAGAGAGGCTTACCGATGCTGCTTACGTCCCCTGCCGTCCGCCTGACCGCACTGCTCGCGATTACCGCGAGCTTGTGCAGCTGTGCCATCGGGCCGAACTACAAACGGCCCGAGACGGCGAAGGCCGATCAGTTCAAGAACGCCAATGTGCCGGGAGCTGCCGTGCCGGATCAGTGGTGGGTGCTCTTCGGCGACGACGCGCTCAACGATCTGGAGCGGCAGGTCGAAGTCTCCAACCAGAATCTCGCCCAGGCCATTGCCGCCTACGACCAGGCGAGCGCCGTGGTGCGCGAGCAGCGCTCTGCCCTGTTCCCCAGTGTCTCCGTCAATGCCGACGTGCAGCACAGCGGCGGCGGGGCGCTGAATCCGGGCGCGGGATCGGGTGCGACGCTGCCTGCGGGCAGCACGCTCGGCACGCGCAGTGGCAAGCTCTACCAGGCCGGGGCGAGCGCGAGCTGGGAGCTCGACATCTGGGGCCGGCTCAGGCGGGCACTCGAGAACGCCCGCGAGAGCGCGCGTGCGAGCGCTGCGGACCTTGCCGCTGCGCGCCTGTCTGCCCAGGGGCAGCTCGCGACCGCGTACCTGCAGCTGCGCGAGGCGGACGCCGAGCGGCGCCTGCTCGATGCCACGGTGGTTGCGTATCAGCGCACCCTGACCATCACTCAGAATCGCTACAACGCGGGCGTCGCCGCCCGAACGGACGTCCTGCAGGCGCAGACTCAGCTCTACAATGCGCAGAATCAGGAAGCGGCTCTGACGCTGCAGCGGGCGCAGCTCGAGAATTCGATCGCGGCGCTCATCGGCCGCCCGGCGAGCACATTCCGCGTCGCGGAGAGCGCGGACTGGAATCTGCCGGCGCCGCAGATCCCGGCCGGTGTGCCCTCGACATTGCTCGAGCGACGGCCCGACATCGTCGCTGCCGAGCATCGTGTCGCGGCCGCGAATGCGACCATCGGCGAGCAGCAGGCCAACTACCTGCCTACCCTGACGCTCACCGGCAACATCAATTTCCTCTCGACGGTCGCGAGCACGCTCTTCCAGTCCGCCCACGAAACCAACTCCGTCGAAGGCCAGGCGGCCGATACGATCCTGGACTTCGGTGCCAAGCGGGCGAGCGTCGCCGCGGCGAAGGCCGCCTATCGCCAGGCCGTGGCCGCGTATCGACAGACGGTGCTTACGGCGTTCGAGGACGTGGAGAACGATCTGGCCGCCGCAGACATTCTGCTGAAGGAATACGACTTCCTGCGCCAGGCTTCGGATGCGGCTGACCTGACCGAGCAGCTCACGCTCAATCAGTACAAGGCCGGCACGGTGGATTTCACCACGGTGGTCGTGGCGGAGGCGGCGGCACTCAACGCGCGCCGCTCGCTCGCCAGCATGAGACTGTCGCGGCAGACGAACGCGGTGGCGCTGGTCACGGCGCTGGGCGGCGGCTGGATTGCCACCCCGCCCACGACCGCCGCTGCGACTGCGACGCCGACCGCATCGCCGGCACCCGCGGCGACGGCGACGCCGGCCACCAACTGAAAGCGCGGGACGGTCTGCTATAGCAGGCCGAAGATGGCGACGCCGGTCGGTGTCGCGAGGAACACCTTGCCGTTGGCCACGACCGGGGTCATGAACTTGTTGCTGCTGCCGAACTGATCGCGGCTGCCCGCCGCCTGGCTGGAATCGTAGAGCTCGTGCGAGAGATCGGCCGCGTCGTAGGCGTAGAGCACGGCCGGTGAAGAGTTACCGTATGCCCAGACGATGCCGTTCATGGCACCGTTCGAGGACACCGACGGCGAGGATCCCGGATAGGGGAAGCTCGCTGAGCTCTGGGATGTCGCGGCGAGCGACAGTTTTGCGCTCGTGACCGTGAAGGCTCTGAGCTTGCTACCCGCAGGCCCGTAATACACGACTCCATTGGCGTAAGCCGGTGTGGACCAGATGCCTCCGGGCAGCGCGCCGTCGAGCTCCTGCCAGATGTGATTCTGGCCGGAGTCGAACTTACCCATCGAATCGCGATCGACGATGTAGAGATTGCTGTCCTTGCCGGCGCCCAGGACGAGGTGGCGGGTCGTGCCGTTGGCGTCGGTCATATCCGGCAACAGCATCTCGCCGCCTGAGCCCAGATCCGTGTCGGCCTGCGACTCGGACACCTCGTTCGACATCGTGAAGTAGTCGGCGACGGAGAGCGTGTTGCCCGAGAGCGAGAGCTTCAGGAACGAGTTGCCGTAGTCACCGCCGCTCGGGAAGCCGCCGCTGAGAGTGGTCTCGAAGCGTCCGTTGCCGGTGAGCAGGTACACATTGCCCGCGGCATCCGCGCCGGGACCTCCGCCCGCCATCCAGATCGCAGGACCCTGATTGGCGTAGCCGCTGCCGCTTGCTCCCGGGGCGACATTGAGCGCCGCGGTCTGCGCCAGCGAGCTTTGATTGAAGGCGATGATCCAGCCGCCGTACGGCGGACTATCGCAATGGGAGGTCCAGCTCGTGTAGATCGTGCCATTGACGAGCAGCAGCGCCGCGCGCTCCTCGTACTGACCCGGATCGAAACTGGTCGCGCCGAATGTCGCCGTGATGTCGCGCGGGCTGTTGGCGAGCTCCGCGCCCGTGGTGATGCTCAGGGCATGCAGGCGCTGGTGGTAGTTCGTAGAGTTGTCGAGAGTCATCGCCACGACGTAGATCGCGCCCGCGGTCCGATCGATCACGGGCGTGGAAGTGATGCCGATCTGCGGTGTGACCTGGCTGCAGCCGCGCGTGTCGCTCGCGTGCTCGCCGTTCAGGAGCGAGACCTGCCACAGCGTCGTGCCGGTATCGGCGTCGAACGCATACACCGTATCGTTCTCAGTCGCGACGTAGAGCACGTTGTGCATCGTCCCGCCGATCGAGAGCTGCGACAGGTACAGCGGTGCCGCATCGACACGATTGTCGGTCGCGAGCGTGCGCAGCTTGCCGAACGTGCTCGAGGCAACGTTCGCGGGCGTGAGCGTCGTCTCCGTGGAATTCCAGCCGCTGCGGTTGAGATCGTATTTGTACGTCGTCACATCGGACGATCCCGAGCTGGGCGGAGGATTGGACGGCGGCGGGTTCGACGGCGGAGGCATGCCCGGCGTGCCGGTCGAGCCGCTGCCCGAATCGCCCCCTCCGCATGCGACCAATCCCAGTGCGAGTGCGCAGGAAAACACGTTGGCGATGCAGTGCTTCATATGCTCGAGCTTCGCAGAGCGGTGCGTCCGAGTACACCCGTCGACAATCGGCGACGCTATTTCAGGATGTGGGCGGCTGCAGGAATGCAGGGTCCTGATTGGGATACCAATATGTCATGTGGCACGCCTCGCAGGCCTGCTCCAGATGCTCGCCCGAGGCCAGCATGGCATCCGCATCGCGCGCATCGACCGCACGCAGCATTTCGCGTGCCGATGCGCGCAGCGTGCTCGACAGCGCATCGAAGGCGGCGCGTGTCGCATCCACATGTTGCTGCATTTGCGCCGCATCCGGCTCGCCGTCCGCCTCCGGCGCAGTCCCGTGAGCGCTCACGCGCCGGCCCGGCATCACGATGAGATTCGTAGCCTCGATCAGCTGCAGCGCCTCGCGTCGCAGCTGCTGCCATTCGGCCTCGGACTGGGGCCGGTGGCTCCGTGTCCCGGTAAGGCTCACCGAGCTGCCCACCGCGCCCCACAGGGCATCCGCCGCCGGATCGACTTGCGCGTCCATGATCTCCTGAATACTCGCCACGGGCTGCAGGACAGAATTGGCATTGGCCCGTGCGCCTGCAGGCTCGGCGGGCCGCGAGCACGATGTCAGCGCGAGTGAGCCACTCAGGAGCGCGATGAGCGCCAGCAAATGCCGCACGCCCGTCAACCCAGCCTGCGCTTGACGGCGGCGAGTATCGCGCCGAGCTCATCGATCCCGAGCGCCGCCGCGCACGCGAGGAAGGCCAATCCGCTCACCGCGATCGTCCCCATCAGGCTTGCGAGCCGCAGCCAGAACGACTGCGTCGGCCAGTCCGAGAGCAACCAGTAGCGGCCCGCCCAGCACAGCGCCCCGAGCACGAGCGCGGAGATAATGAGCTTGCCGGCCATGGCGAACATCGCCCGCGTCTCCAGGCGCCGCAGCTGCCGGTGCATGAGAATGTACAGCACCAGGAAGTTCGTCACTGCGATGCAGGCGGTGGAGAACGCGAGACCCCGGTGGCCCCAGCCCAGGCGCCAGGTGAACAGCCAGTTGAGCAGCAGATTCAGGCCCACGGCCGCGAAGCTCACGATCATCGGCGTCTTGCGCCGGTCGATGGCGTAGAAGGCATTCACCAGCACTTTGAGCGCGGCGTAGGCGGCGAGCCCGATGGCGTAGAACTGCAGCGCGCCGGCGGCTTCCCGAGTTTCGTGCACGCCGAAGCGGCCGTGCTGGTAGAGCACGGAGATGATCGGCTCGGCGAGAATAATGAGTCCCACGCTCGCCGGCACCGTCATGAGAAAGGCGAGGCGCAAACCGCGCGCCAGCTCCGCCCGAAAGCCGGTGAAGTCATGGCGCGCCGCCATGCGCGCGAGCAGCGGCAGCGCGACCGTCCCCAGCGCGACACCGAATACACCGAGCGGCAGCTGCATCAGCCGAAACGCGATCGCGAGCCAGAACGTCGGTCCATCCCCGAGCCGCGAAGCAAAGATCGAGTTGATGAGGACGTTGAACTGCGTCGAGCTTGCCGCGACCACCGACGGCCCCATGAGGCGCAGGATTGCCTTCACACCGGCGTCCTTCCAGGCGAAGTCGCTGCGAAAGACGTAGCCCAGGCTGCGAAGCGCCGGCAGCTGCACTCCGAGCTGCAGTGCGCCGCCGATGAGCGTGCCGCAGGCGAGTCCCAGCACCGCGCTCGGGCCGAAGTGAGGGTCGATCCACCAGCCGATGGCAACGCCGCCTGCGATCGAGCCGACGTTGAAGAAGCTCGAAGCCATCGCCGGGATGCCGAACACGTTCTTCGAGTTCAGCATCCCCATGACCAGTGCCGCGAGCGACACCAGCAGGATAAAGGGATACATGATCCGCGCGAGCGTCACGGTGAGGTGCGCCTTCTGCGGATCGAATCCCGGCGCGAGCAGCGCCACGAGCCAGGGCGCAATCGCGATGCCGGTGATGGTGATGGCACTCAGGCACACGATCGCAAGCGTCGCCACCTTGTTGGCCAGACGAAACGCGGCGGCATCGCCCTGCATCGCACTCGTCTTGCTGAAGGTCGTCACGAACGCCGTCGACAGCGCCCCTTCCGCAAACAGGTCGCGCAGCAGGTTGGGTGTTCGGAAGGCGATGGTGAACGCATCCATCACGCGGCCGCCGCCGAACAGTGCAGCGAAAATCTGCTCGCGCGCGAGACCGAGAATGCGGCTGCACAGCACCGCCAGCCCGACGATACCTGCCGCGCGCGTGTTCAATCTTTCGGCACGCGCCGATGAGGCTGCGGCAGGCGCGGCCGGCGGGGGGGCGTGCATACTCAATTGTGCTTTAGAAAATCGTCGTAATACATTGATTTAATGTACATAAAAACGCAGATAACTGCCATCCCCGTGCGCACGCCGGTGCGACCGCCTGCGCGCATTACGCAGATGTCACCGCGCAATCGTCAACTTGCCCGCGCCGCCGCCGTTGCCCCTGGTAAGGAGCACATCGTGAGTCGCTCAACCGGACGATAGGCGCGCACTTCCGGTCACTTTGGCGGCCTGCGATGCGGGCGGGGGCTGCACTTGCACCCCCGCCCTGTCCGTTTATGCTCGCGGCGTGACGCTCGCCACGATCTCCGCACTGAATATCTATCCGCTGAAGTCTGCGCGTGGCATCCCGCGCTCGCAGGTGCGACTGTGGGCCACCGGCTTCGAATGGGACCGGCACTGGCTGATCGTCGACGCCAAACACCACTTCATCACTCAGCGGACGCATCCGCAGCTCGCGCGAATCGAAACCGCCGTGACCGAGCAGGCTCTGACACTCAGCGCGCCGCAACTTGCGCCGTTCGTTCTCTCGACCGAGCCTGCCGGTACGCCGGTGCGCGTGCAGATCTGGAAGGATACGGTCGATGCGCTGGACCAGGGCGCCACTGCTGCCGCCTGGGTGAGCGAAGCCGTCGGCGAGGCGCTGCGGCTGGTGCGCGTGCCGAGCATCTCGCGCCGCCTCGCCGATCAGACCTATACCGGCACCGAGATTGCGCCCGTGGCCTTTGCCGACGGCTATCCCGTGCTCATCTGCAATCGCGCATCGCTCGAGGATCTGAACACGCGCCTGCCTGAGCCGTTGCCGATGGAACGCTTCCGGCCGAATCTCGTTCTCGAGGGCTTGCCGGCGTTTGCCGAAGACCGGATCGCCTCGATCCGCATTGACGATGTGACGCTGGCGCTGGTGAAGCCGTGCACGCGCTGCGTCATCACCTCCACCGATCAACGTACCGGCATCCGCTCGAACAATCCCTTGCCCGTGCTCCGCACCTTCCGTTACGACTCCACCCTGCACGGGGTGAAGTTCGGCGAGAACGCCATTGTCAGAAGCGGTTTCGGCTCGACGCTCGAGCGCGGGGCCCAATGCACCGTCGATTTCGATAACTGAGGCGGCAGCCGGCAGCAAAGCCTGCTCAACCGCGCAGCCTCGCCGTCCGCGCAGCACGCGCGGCGGCAATCCAGATGACGCCCGCCACCACGATGGCCGCCGGCACGATGAGGACCGCCGTGCCGAGCGAGGATCGATCCGAGATCGCGCCGATCACGGTGGGCGAAAACACATCTCCCAGGAGGTGAATCGCGAGCACGCTCAAAGCGACAGCCGA
>Ga0335081_10013054_pt1 | contig 13439 bp, 12 predicted proteins | sample Lox_Sample_35_FD_206713 | JGI IMG/M metagenome (GOLD analysis project Ga0335081, IMG submission 206713) | Soil microbial communities from Loxahatchee National Wildlife Refuge, Florida, United States - Lox_Sample_3.5 | ecosystem: Environmental > Terrestrial > Soil > Wetlands | place: USA...
CGCAAATCCTCCGAATAGGGCCTCGACATCCCTTGCTGGCCTCCTTCCCCAGTGGCCAGCTTGAATCATGATTTGCCCCACTCTGGGAATCCCAAATCCGATTCATTCAGGTCGGATGACGCTCTAGTGCTAGCCGAGGCTGGAGGCCGGCCCGACCACATTTGCCGGATAACTGCTTTTTGTACCGACAAGCGCGCCTATTTGGATGGCCGGCGCGAACTCGGCCCAATTTGGCGGCGCTTGATGGGCCGGCACTATCCGGCCATGACCCTGACGTTTGTCGCCGATCTCCTCGATCATCCCGCGAAAATCGAGTTAGAGGCGACTGCCGTCATTCCCACTGCCGAGTAACGTTGACGGTCATCGGTCATTCACGTTGCGCAAATCCTTGACGCGGACCGCCTTGCCCTGTGAGCGGGGCACCGCGCCGGAGCCTTTGATCTCAATTGTGCAGCTCACGCCGATCATTGATTTGAGGTGCTGGCGGATCTCGCCTGCCTTTGCGGCGACATAGGCTTGGTCTGATGGTGCATCGGCGCCAAGCTCAACCTCGATTGTAACGGCGTCGAGCGGTCCCTCGCGCGTCAGCACGATCTGGTAATGCGGCGCAAGACCGGGAAAACCGACGAGACATGCTTCGATCTGTGACGGAAAGACATTAACGCCCCGGATGATGAGCATGTCGTCATCGCGCCCGGTCACGCGCATGATGCGAAGATGAGTCCGACCGCAGATGCAGGGCTCGTCGACCAAGGTTGTGATGTCACGGGTGCGATAGCGGATCATCGGTAACGCTTCCTTGGTCAACGTCGTGATCACAAGCTCGCCGGGCTCCCCATTCGGCAGCCGATCCAGAGTTTTCGGGTCGACGATCTCGAACAGGAAATGATCCTCCCAGCCGTGCAGGCCGTTCTGCGCCGCATCGCATTCACAAGCCACGCCTGGGCCGATAATTTCCGACAATCCATAAAGATCGATCGCCTTGATGCCGAAGCGCGCTTCCAGTTCGCGGCGCATCGCTTCACTCCACGGCTCGGCGCCGAAGGCGCCGCAGCGCACCGGAAGGGCGCGCATGTCGATACCCATGGCATCGGCGACTTCGGCAATATTGAGCGCATAGGATGGCGTCGCGCACAGAACGTCGGCGCCGAAATCCCGCAACAGCGCGACTTGACGTTCGGTGCCGCCTCCGGAGACCGGCACCACGGTGCAGCCGAGCCGTTCCGCGCCATAATGGGCGCCGAGCCCGCCGGTAAACAGGCCGTAGCCATAAGCGTTGTGGACGATGTCGCCCGGCCGGGCGCCCGCGCATGCCAGAGACCGCGCCATCAAATCCGACCACAAGTCGAGGTCGCCGCGCGTATAGCCGACGACGGTCGGCCGACCTGTGGTGCCTGACGAGGCATGCACGCGCACCACCTGTTCGCGTGGCACTGCGAACATTCCGAACGGGTAGTTGGCGCGCAGATCAGTTTTGAGCGTGAAGGGAAAGTGCGCAAGATCGTCGAGCGACTTCAACTTTTCCGGCGTGACGTGCGCTGCATCGAAAGCCTTCCGAAAATGCGGAACTTTCGTGTACGCGCGGTCAAGCGCTTTCTTCAACCGATCAAGCTGCAACGCCACGAGCTGGGTGCGTGGCATGCACTCGGCAGTGCGATCGAACATAAACGGCATCGTGTCGCGAACTGCGGCTTGCGTCGTCATGACCTGACCTCCAAAACCCATCCCGGCTTGACCATCGCCCCCGCGATACCGGCGCCGCGCACCGGTGTGCGGTTGACCGCAAAACCCTGATTGAAGCCGGCCCGTGTGACGACAATGAACTTCCATGCCCAACCGGCTGCGAAAGCGCAAAGCCCGCCAAAAGCGAACATAAGCGGAGCGATGACGGTGAAAACGAGACCAATCACGACTGCGACGGCGGTGAGCACTAGCCCAATCGCAACGAACCACGATCGGTAAGCGTCCAGCACTTCAAACGTACGAATTGGCGCGCCGGCTTTGAGCAGCGCAGTCGAATAGGCTATCCAGGCCAAACTACGAGTGAAAACGAGCAGGAGCAGCGCAATCGCGATAGGAATTGCGCGTGGCATCACATCCGCTCCAAACAGTGGCAGCGCGAGAAAAAGACCGAGGCCTTCGGTGAGGCCGGTTGCGACGAGCAATGGCACGATCTGCGGCACGCGCCAGGCGGGAATCCCCTTTGCGGCCTGGAGAATCATGCCCTGGCAATAGAGAAACAGCATGCCGCAAGCGGCGGCGGCAACCAGGAGCGCACGGTTCTCAAACCATACTGCGAGGATTCCCAGCGGGAACAAGGCGCCAGCAACCCAGGCCTCGCGGCTCATCCAGGACCGTTGCGGCTGACGCAGGACGTGAAGGGATCGTAGCGGACGGCCGATCTTGAAGAGCAGAAGGAACAATCCGAATGCGATCATGCCCATCGCGATGATGGCGGATACAGCAAATGGCTCGCCGACAAGACCCATAGCCGTAGTAACGGCTAAGAGCCCGGCCGCGGCGCCGCCGCAGAGAAAATTACCGGCCGCTTTCCAATTCCAATGCGGCTGATGCCAGGGCTCGACACCGCGGCTGCGGATCGTTTCGGGCTCTTGCTCTCGGGGTTCGGACGATGGCCGGTTCTCGGCCTGGGTCTCTGCGTCATTTGTCCCGGCATAGAGATAAAAGAAGCTTGGCTCGGTGCCGAGTTCTAAATGCATGCGAAAATGCTTCTGCTCGCGCAACAGTCGCGAGACGTTGCTATTGGGATCGTCGATATCGCCAAAGTGAAGCGCATCGGCAATGCAGGAGTTGACGCAGGCCGGCGTAGCGAGTGGCTCCATGCCGGGCGTCAAACCATTAGCAAGGCCGAAGTCGATGCGATCCGAGCAGAACGTGCATTTCTGCGCTACCCCGAGGCGCGCCGGATCTTCGCGCTCCATCTCATTCTGCAGCGCCGCGCCGTAGGCAAAACGGGGCACATCAATGACGAAACGAGCCTGGTATGGGCACGCGACCTCGCAATAGGCGCAACCGATACAAAGATCGTAATCGATGGTCACGATGCCGTCGGCACGTTGGCGCGTGGCGGTAGTCGGACAAACGTGCATGCAGGGCGGATCGGCGCAATGTTGACAGCCGACAGGCACGAAAGTGCGTCTGACATTTGGAAACGTGCCGGCCTCAATATCGAGCACCTTGCGCCATTGCACCGCGGGAGAAGTGGCATTGACGTGCCGGCAAGCCGCCGTGCAGGTCTGGCAGCCCACGCAGCGTTCGAGATCGGCGACCATAGCCCACCGCGTCATGGTGCGCCTCCGAGTGGCGTGATTTTGACTTTGACGAGGTCGGCACTGGAGCCGGTCGCATCAGTGAGATCGAGAAGCATCGGCACGAGCGCGTTCATGCTCGGCGCGTGAAAATCCTTAGCGTAGGGGGTGGCCCAATGATCGAATTGGCCGATCATTAATAGCGTATCTGGACGAATGCCCTCGCTCAGCACCACCTTGCCCTGTGTTGCATTGAGTGGCGAGCGCACTTCGACGATCTCGCCGTCGCCAATGCCGAGTCGCTTCGCGGTCGCGCGATTGATGACGACGCTGCCATGGCCGGCGACATTATCGGCTAGTTCTTTTATAAGCTGGATTCCGACATTGCCGCCCCAAGAATATTGCATGCTGCGCGCGGTAATGAGCCAGAATGGATAATCACCAATCTGCACCTTGTAGTGCTTGGCGAGCGCGCTTTCCCACAAGACACTGAGATCGCGCCAATGCGGCAGCGGCTCATATTCTTCGAGCTGACGGTCCCACCAGTGAATGCCTTGCTCGTGCAAGCGCCGGCTCAATTCTTGGCCGACGCGGTACAGCCGTTCCTGATACGGTTGCTCGAATCTCAGGCCAGTTTCGACCAATCTGGGATACAGGTACCATTGCAAGCGCGAGAATGGCTTGACCCGAAAGCCGTGCTGGCGAAACCAGTCGAGTCCATAGCTTTCGACTCCCTCCGTGAGTTCGGCGGTTGCGGCGCGGCAAGTCGCGTCCCAGATGCGTTCAACGCCGTGCTGCTCCGCCGGATCAAGCGAAAAATCATAATTCGGCCCCGACAATTTGACGCCAGCCGCACCCTTGTTTATTGCCGAATTGTATTCGGCGAGCAGACCGGTGCGCTTCGCAAGCTCGGTGGCTATCCAGGTAAAATCGCGCGCTTCGCCTTGCGGGGAGACCGCGGGATCGCGTAGCGCAAAGCCCTGACAATCCCAGAACTGTTCGACATATTTTGTCCCGCCGATACGCAAGAGCTGTAACCCCTCGAGGTCGGTGCAGTCCGGCAGCAGCACATCGGCTACATGATTGGTTTCGTCGTGCGTGAAGGCGAAGCAAACGGTAAACGGGAATTTTGCCATCGCCTCGCCAACCGCCTTGGTATCCCAGAACGAAATTGCCGGGTTGGTACGGTATACGAACCACACGTCTGGCGGGGTCGCGTGGGGGAGTTTGTCAAAGTCCTCCGACTGCATCATCCACGCCAGATGCGTGGGACCGAGTGCCTGACTCCAGGCCGAGTTGGCGACCAGCGGTACCAATGTACGATGGGCACTGCGCACCGGCGGACGCCTGATCCATTCGTTCTTGGCCGTCGGATTCATCGGATAGCTCATGAAGCCGTCCGGGCCAGGAGCTACACTTGACCAACGATTGTCAGCTGGACGGTTGAGACGGACAGTAGTGCCAAGGGTGCCGCCTGGGACTTCAAGGGCGCCGACCAGGCAGGACAGTAGGGTGCGCGCCCAACAACATTCGTAGCCGCCCCAGCCATTGTTGACGGTCTTACCGAGCACAATCGCCACGGGTCGGAAGGGCAGGGTGGTGTTCTCAATGTCAATTGTCTCGCCAACGCGAGCATGGGCGACGAAGTCGTTGGCAACGCGCCGGATAGTTGCCGCCGGAACATCGCAGATCGGTCCCGCCCATTCCGGCGAATAGTCCTTGGCAAAGGTGACAAGGCGCGTAAAAGCCGTGGTGGCTTTCGCGGGACCGTGCATCATCACTTCATCATCGGCGCCGAATTCGATGCCTTGAACATCGAATTCTCCCTCCAATGCCACATCAGCATCGGCCGTATCGAAAGTCACCGCGCCGCCGCTGCGCCGGTCGAAGACGAGCGGCTTGCGACTATCGGGGTCACGCAGGAAGAAGCCATTCGGACCGACGAGATAAGGCGACGAAGTACGATGCTTGAGAAACGCGAGGTCCAGGCATTGGCGCGCATGTTCGTGCAGAAGCACGTAAATCATCGCGAACAGAAAGGCCGCGTCGGTCTTTGGCTTAATCGGAATCCATTCCGCCGAGCAGGCGCCGGTGACCGACAGATGCGGCTCGATCTGTACGCGTTTCATGCCGCGCTTGCGCGCATCGGCATGCCGCTTGACGCCGCAAACTCCACCCGAGGCTTCGACATTAGCGCCGAAGGAAACGAGGTATTCGCACAAAGGCGTATCTGCCGAAACGGTGAAGGCGCGGTGCCACAATTCGCCGTAAAGATGTTCGGAGTGATAGCATTTAACTCCCTGACCGGAGCCGAAGCTCATGTCGATCGGACCCCAGGCTGCGAGGAACGCAGGCAGCGTTCCCATATAAGCAGTCGGTGTGCCGCCGCCGCCGAAACTCGCCGCGAGGCGTGGATATCCGGCTTCGTCGAGCAGACCGGCGGAGCGAGCGGCGTTGAGCTTGGAGGCGATCAGATCGAGCGCTTCATCCCAAGACACGCGCACAAAGCCCGGATCCTCGCCACGGCCCTTTCTCGGGTTGGTCCGCTTCATCGGATAGAGGACGCGATCGGGGTGGTAGGTCTTCTGTACCAACCCGAACGCCTTGACGCAGACCTTGCCGCCTGCCGGGTGAATTTTTGCAGCTTCGAAATTGGGATTAATTTCGGTTGCCACGCCATCCTGGACGCGAACGGTCAGCAAATCCGGTCCGGCCACGCATTGGTAGCAATACGATGAAACCTTGCGTTCGCTGCCCGGTCGAGTCTCTGACACGATGCTCCAACATCAATTGGAGCGCGCGGCGCGTTTTGCCGCCTTCGCTCTCAGGCGTTCATAGGTTTTTTCGCGGTCGACAATGAAGCGGACATGCTTGCCGGTGCCGATCGGCTCGAGTTCGTCCGTGGCGACCACGTCGAAACTAACTTTACGCCCCTCCACATTGATCACCGTAGCGGCAATCGACACTTCCATGCCCGGTAGGGTCGGTGCGCTGTGCCGCACCATGATCTCGATACCGACTGAATCCTCTTCCGGATTCACATGTTCGAGAAGCGCTTCTCGACAGGTGTGCTCGATGTCCCGGCACAATTCCGGAGTCGCATAGACTCGACCCTGTTCACCCATGAAAGCGACGGTGCGATCGCGGTCGACGATGATACGCCGCACCTTCGATATACCCGGCTTGAGGCTGTCCTTCATGGGACCCGGACTCCAAGAAAAAATATAACCTCTTACCGCCGCGTCCAAATTGATTAAGATCAAGCGATTGCGTCAGATACCCAGGTAAGCTTTACAAATACGGCTGTCGTTTTTGATGTCCGCCGCCACCCCGCTTGCCGAGATCGTGCCAGTCTCCAGTACATAACCACGATCGGCGATGCCAAGCGCCGCCATGGCGTTTTGCTCGACCAATAGCACCGTCAAACCTTCGCGCTTGAGATCGAGGATTACATTAAGTATTTGGTCGACCAAAATAGGCGCAAGGCCCATTGATGGTTCGTCAAGCAGAAGCAGGCGCGGATTGGCCGTCAAAGCGCGGCCGATCGCCAGGACCTGCTGCTGACCTCCCGATAGCGCGCCAGCGAGCGTGTGGCGCAGTTCGGCAAGCATTGGAAACAGATCATAGACGCGATCAAGACCGGTGCCCGGCTCGATCGCGCGTCGGGTCCAAGCTCCAAGTTTCAGATTGTCCTCGACGGAGAGCGGCGCGAACAGCTGCCGCCCTTCGGGGACTTGAGCAATTCCAAGCGCCACGCGCGCGTGCGGTGGCGCGTGTTCGATTGAGCGGCCGTCGAAGTAAATGCGGCCGGACAGGATCGGTTGAACGCCGGAAATCGCCCGTAACAATGTTGTCTTGCCGGCTCCATTTGCGCCGACCAGCGTCACGATTTCGCCGGCCGCGACATCGAGTGAGACGCCGTGCAGGGCCTCAATGCGGCCATAGCCGCTTCTGAGATTCTTAACGGACAGCACTTGCCGGCTCCAATGTCGCACTGCGTGCCCCGAGATAGGCTTCTATAACCGCCGGATTGGCGCGGATCGCGGCGGCATCGCCTTCAGCGAGCGTGTGACCGTTGGCGAGAACATGGATGCGATCGGAAATATTCATGACAAGTCGCATATCGTGCTCGACCAAGACGACCGTAATGCCGTCTGCGACGATACCGCGGATCATTGTTTCAATATTATTGGTCTCCGTCGGATTGCAACCGGCCGCCGGCTCGTCAAGCAGCAGCACCGTTGGTTCAGTGGCAAGCGCGCGTGCGATTTCCAGACGTTTGAGATCGCCATAGGGCAGGCTGCGCGCCGGCCGTTGCGCCATTGCGCCCAGCCCAACACGGGCGAGCGCCTTGAGTGCCGCATCACGCGTAACGCGGTTCTGCCGGTTGACCGCCGGCAGATGCAGAAGATCGGCGACCAGCCCGGTCGATTCATGCCGGTGTCGGCCGACCATGACGTTCTCAAGCGTGGTCAACTGCGAGAAGATTTGCAGATTCTGGAACGTACGGGACAAGCCGCGACGGGCAAGGCGCTCCGGAGCGAACGCCGTGACATCTTTACCGCCGAGCCATACCCGGCCATCGTCCGGCGCACATAGTCCGGAGATGACGTTGAACAATGTTGTCTTGCCCGCCCCGTTCGGTCCAATGATCGAAAATACGATTCCCGCTGCCGCCTTGAAACTGACGCCATCGAGCGCACGAACGCCGCCGAATGCGATCGAAATGCGCTCGGCTACCAACGCGGTCATTTGTACGTTCCGCCGAGTGCAGCCGACAGGCTCGGCACGATGCCGCGACGTAAGAAAATCATGACGGCCATCAAGGTCAGGCCCAGTATGGCATGCTCGTATTCATGAAAGATGGTAAGCGCCTGGGGCAGAATGACCAGCACGGCTGATCCCACGAACGAGCCGATGATGGAGCCCATTCCGCCCAACACTACCATCGCAACCAATTCGATCGATCGCAGAAAGCCGGACGCGTCGGGCGTCACATAGCCGTTGATCAGCGCAAAAAACGAGCCGGCGACCGAAGCATATACGGCCGAGATTACGAAGACCGCGAGCTTCTTTTGGGCGATGTCGACACCGAGCATGCGAGCGGCGCGTTCGCTGTCGTGGATCGCGCGCAGCGCACGTCCCGTTGGGCTATCAATGAGGTTAAGCGCGATCACTGCGCTGAGGAGGAAACTGGCCGCTAGTATCCAATACCACGTGCCGATCCGATGAACGGTCCAGTTAATGATGGTCATCTGCTGCACCGGCATACCGTCCGGACCACCGGTCCACTTCGCTTCATTGGTGAAGACGATGGTGAGGAGCACGCCGAAGCCAAGCGTGGCTACCGCAAGATAATGGCCTTTCAGTCGCAAGATCGGCCGTCCGACGACGAACGCCAGCAGAGCGGAGCAGACGGCGCCAAGAGCGAATGCGAGTAATGGTGCAATGCCCAACCGACTCGGTCCGATGGCGACCGCGTAGGCACCCACTCCCATGAATCCTGCGTGACCAAGGCTGACTTGCCCGGCAAAGCCCATCAAAAGATTGAGGCCAAGCGCGGCAATGGCGAAGATGAAAACCAGGGCCGCAACGCGATAGTAATAGGCCGACGGAAACAGCAGCGGCAGAACCAGGATGATTATGGCGAGCGGTATCAGAGGAAACAGCCGATGGGGCTGTAATAACCGAAATCGATCGGTTCCGGCCAACACGTTTACACCCGTTCGACCGTTGTCTTTCCGAACAGTCCTTGCGGCATGGCAAACAACACGGCCAAAATAACGACAAAAGCGACAGCGTCCTTGTAACTCGCCGACAAATAACCGGCCGCGAAGGCTTCAAACAAACCGAGCAGCACGCCGCCGACAACGGCACCGATGGCGCTGCCAATGCCGCCGAGCATCACGGCAGCGAATCCTTTCAAGGCCAAAAGCGTACCCACGTTATAGCTGGTGAGCGTAATCGGCGTGACCAAAACGCCGGCAATCGCGCCGATTGCGGCCGATATCGCAAAGCAAGCACCAACTATCGTGCGCGTGTTGATTCCGACCAGCGTTGCAGCCATGCGATTTGCCGAAGTCGCGATGACAGCCTTGCCGTACAGCGTTCGATCGATGAAGGTCCAGAGCAAACATACGATGAGCAAGGCACTGGCAAGCACGACCACGGTCTGCGGCAGGATACTAGCGCCGCCGATGCGAATCGGATCACTCCCGAACAGAGCTGGCAGGCTGTGAAAGCGCTTATCAAATATAATTTCCGCGACGCCGCGCAGGAAAATCGACGCGCCGATCGTGATGATGATCAAGGTCACCGCGCTTGCCTCGCGCGCCGGTGCGATGCCAAGACGATAAAGCGCAAGCCCGACTGCCGTGGCGATGAGAACAGCAAGGACCGCCGCGAGCGGCACCGGGACGCCGGCATAGCCGAGGAAAACGGTAACCATCCCCCCCAGCATGACGAACTCGCCTTGGGCGAAGTTCACCACGTCGGAGGCGTTATAAATCAGAGTAAAGCCGACTGCGACCAAGGCATAAACGGCGCCCACTGTGAGTCCGGAAAAAGTAAATTGCAGGAAGTCTGCCATTGCAGCGGGCGCCCGTCGCCGGTCGAACGGCACACCAGTTTGGTGAGCCAAGCCGTTGGACGAATTTACCAGACTGTTTACGAGGGGGAATCCGGAATCATGGTCCAATCGCCGTCCTTGATTTCGAGTAGCCGGAAGGCGGAAAGGTCGAGGCCCAAATGATCGCTCGGCGACATGTTGACCACTCCGCCGGTGCCGACATAGTTGTGGGTTCTTTCGATCTCGTCGCGCAGCTTGCCGCTATCGAAGCTGCCCGCGCGCTTGGCGGCGTCGACCAGAATCATCAATCCGTCATACGCGTGGCCGCCAAATGTGGAGACCGGCTGCCCCGTCTTGGTTTCAAACATGGTTTGGTAGCCGACCACGACGGATTTTTGCCGATCGCTCTCCGGCAGTTTACTGGCGACCAGGAGTGCTGCGGCCGGCAAACGAACCCCGTTCGCGGCGGCGCCGGCCAGACTGATGAACTGCTTTGAAGCAACGCCATGGCTCTGATAGAGCGGGTACTCGATTCCGAGTTGCCGATAATTGCGGGTGACGATAGCCGGGGCTTGGCTGAACCCCGCGCAGACGACCGCCTGGATGCCCGCCGTCGCCTTGATCTTGGTGAGCTGCGGGGTCATGTCGCTGTCGCCGGGGCCGTAACTCTCTTCGTGGGCGATAGTGATGCCCGCTTTTGGCGCCACTGCGACGCATTGATCGCGCATCGATTTGCCGAAGGCGTCCGTGCCGGAGATCAAAGCCACGGTCGTGAGCTTGCGACGCTTGAGATCATCAAAAATTTTTTCGCACGCCATTCGGTCGGTATGGGGAGTTTTGAACACCCACTTGCGCACCGGCTCGATGATCTGCACGGCACCCGCCAATGAGATGAACGGAACCTGAGCGTCTTCGAAGACCGGAATCATTGCCAATGTGGTGCCTGTCGTCGTACCGCCCACCATGGCAACGATTTTATCTTCTTCGACGAGGCGCGTGGCGAAGGTGCGTGCTGCGTTGGCATCGCCGCCATCGTCGTAGATGACGAGCTGCAGCTTTTGGCCGTTGATTCCGCCTTTGCTGTTTATGTCTTCAACGTACATGTCCAATGTCTTCCTCTCCGGGTCACCGAGGAAGGACGCCGGGCCGCTTGCGGACAGAACGGCGCCCACCTTGACCTGGGCCGCAGCGGACCCGCCGGTCACGGATACGGCAAAGCCAATAAGCGCAACGGCAATCGTGATCTTCTGCAGCATCGCGGAACCCTCCCTATTCGAACTGGCAAAATCCATGCTTGGGCATGACGACACTACCGCGTTCGGCGCAGACCGTCTTGCTCTTATCACACTATAGGTCGAGCGCGCTATTTCCGCCTTGCTTTAAGTCAAGTTCGGCATGTCGGACCCGAGCTGGCAGGCTAGCCATCGTTTCCGTTCCCTTTTTATTTTCAATTGAATGCACCAGCTAGGGTGGTCGCGATGCCGTTATCGGTTCGCAGGACAGGATCAGGACGCTTGTGAGAACCGAGCTCCGTTGTTCGCCGGCTCGTGCCGAAGCAGAACTCGAGTGGCGGCAAGGACAGGCTTGGCAGTATCAGCAAACGAGGCGATCGCTATATTCGCCGTTGGATGCAGCGTCACCATCAGGATCGATGACAGGAATTAAAAAGATTAGAATGGCTTGTTGTCCCGTGGGTGGCGGATGCACGAAAAATTCCGACTGCTGTACGGGATTTTGTAGGACAGGTTTATCGAGAACGTATTGCGACAATCCGTGATATTGTATCCAGCAAGCCCTTTGACGCTGATTAGATGCTCGGTAGCTCGCATCATTGCAGCGCTCTTTTCATCGTATTCTCAGTTAGGATCACCGTGGGCGCCGAGTGTCGGCAGGAGAGTTTTGGAAGCTGGCTCGAACAATTCAAACAGGAAGCGATTGGGTTAGACATTTCTCAGCAGACGATCGCGTCTGCACTGAACAGCATCGCTTACGATCCCGCCATTATCGCGCGCGATCATTCGCAAACTGTGTTCCAGCAAAGCTTTGAGCAGTTTTCCGGCCGCATGGTGCCTGCACAAAGGAGCGAACATGCTCAAGCGATATGGGTCGATACTCGAACGGATTGAGGACCGGTATGGTGTGCCGGGGGGTGTGCTGGTGGCGATCTGGGGGCTGGAGAGCGACTACGGCGTTAACCAGGGCAAATATTCAACCATCCGCTCGCTCGCAACACTGGCCTATGATGGTTGTCGCTCCGAAAAATTTCGAGCTGAATTGCTTGATGCGCTTCGCATTATCGAGCGTGGCGATCTCACTTCAGGCGAGATGATCGGGGCTTGGGCAGGCGAAATTGGCCAGACCCAATTTCTTCCCTCTGCTTATCTAAGGTTTGCAGTTGATTTCGAAGGTTATGGACATCGGGGTCTGATCCATAGTGGCCTAAATGCACTCGCTTCGACGGCAAACTACGGCCGGCAAGCCATGGACAGAAGGCAGCCCTAATTTCCCTGTTCTGCAGAAGTGGAATGAATCCGAGGTCTACGCGAAGACGGTTGGGTATTTCGCAACTCGGCTTGCAAAAGAACCCTAGCGCTCTCCGGCATGGATGCTCTTAGGGCGTCGACAGCGGACGAGGTCATCGGGGCGGTTAATGTCTCTTATTGGCACTTAGTGGACGTGCCGTTTGTACTGACGAATGTTCGCTTTCGAGGGTAAAACGGACATCGCAACGTCATTGCGTCATGTCTGGTTTTGACCCATTCCGGACGTCGAGCAGCCTAATTTTCTGTGATGCACAAATCCTATCGGACGATTTTTGGATTGAGTGCATCCTTCTAATGCCAACCTTACGTCATCGATCGGCCGCCCTCGGCCGGCACCATGTGGTTGAGGCTGGTGACCCAGGCCTCCTGCGGACATACCGGATGTCCGACGATAGGAACGCAGCTGCCAGCGCTGACATCAAAGCTAAGACCAATATTGCAAAGATGGCGTTCCGGACGGTATTAACTGCGACTAAGCCATTCGGACTAAACCATCTGGCTGAATAGATTCGATTTTCTGCTTTTATTACGAATTTCATTACAAATTAAAGCAAAGAAAGGGATCGATTCGATGCAAATTTTGCTGTCGCGTTTTTTTCAGCGACGAATCTGGCGTCACCGCCATTGAATATGGCTTGATCGCCGCGCTCATTTCGGTCGTGTGCATCGCTGCGATGACTTTCGCCGGTCAGCAGCTGCTGTTGGTATACAACAACATCGGCAACGCTATCGCCGGGGCTCTCTAAAACCAAAGCAAGAGTAGAGGCGTCTAGGAACTGCTTTAGGGTTGGGCCGTTTCCGTGGTTGGCGGCCCGTAAAGCTCCTTTATCAACGATTCAAAGTAAAGACCTGCTCGATGAAAACCATTCTGGTCCGTTTCGTCAGTGACGAACTCGGCACGGCCGTCATTGAATATGGCCTCATAACTTTCCTGATCTCGATCGGGATCATTGGCGCGCTTACTCTAATCGGCATCACCCTTGGTGGGATCTATGCTGAGATTGACATTGCTCTTTGAGGCAGGGATCGGGGGTAGGCGCTTGCACATCAATGCAGTCG
>Ga0335081_10013055_pt1 | contig 13438 bp, 5 predicted proteins | sample Lox_Sample_35_FD_206713 | JGI IMG/M metagenome (GOLD analysis project Ga0335081, IMG submission 206713) | Soil microbial communities from Loxahatchee National Wildlife Refuge, Florida, United States - Lox_Sample_3.5 | ecosystem: Environmental > Terrestrial > Soil > Wetlands | place: USA: Florida...
GCAGCCAGACAGCCGGCCACGTCCGTCGAGCTTCACCCAGACTATCTCAGCTTGGATGACCCGTACTGGAAAAGCGAGGTCGTCAGTCGGATCGACCTGGAAGCGACGACGGGCAAGATTCCTGTCTCCGGCACGGGACAGGGAGATCCGCATCGGGGTTCCGGGAATGACAGCATTCGTTTCGGACACTTTCACATCGTGGGACCTGCGCAGAATCTCCTGTACGAAAGCTCTGCCGATGCCATCGCCGTCCAGCTCGGACAGCGACCGAAATTTTTGAAGTTCAACGGGCACGGGATCGAGACCGCTGCCCCCCGACTGATCGGGCTGAAAACACCGATCATTCTCGACGTATTGCCAATGGACGGAGGCGAGATTTTACTCGATTCCATGCTGGAGGCCGCCCAAGCCACGGGAACCCGCCTCACACTCCGGTTAGAAGAAGTTGAGAAGTACGGGGCCAAAATCAAGGATCGAATACATTCCCTGATCCTCCGGTTGACCTCGGACGACATCAGAGACTTGGCCGAGGGGAGGAAGTGGCCCGAAATTCTCCAGAATCATCCTTGCGATTTGATAGAAGTGGAGCTGGATGACATGGTTCTGGCGCGAATCGAAGAATGGAAGCATCTCTTCGCCGGATCCGCCGTTCTCTGCGCCGTCTTAAAGATCAAGAAGAATGACGTGGATTCGGAGCTTAGGCCCGCGCCGACATTGCAGCAGAAGCTCGAATCTCTGTCCCGGTCGCCTTTTGATATCCTGTGTCTGACATCGGATTACGATGCAGACAAAGGATATTACCCGACCACAGATGGAGTTCCCGCGGTTCATCGACTCCTCGTCGAGCAGAAACTGCGCCACCGATTCTCCGTCCTGGCCGCCGGAGGAATCCGTTCCGCGGCGGATTCGCAAAAGACGATCCAGCGGGGGGCCAATGGAATAAAGATCGATTGGCCTGTGCTGCTGACGGCCGATCCCATGGCGCGACAGAGATTCCTCAAAGGCGAACAGATCCGTATTTCATTTGACGCGCCGACGCTGGCAAAACGGATCACCAGCCTCATCCGGGTATGGAATATTCAGATTATCGAGGTTCTTGGCGCCTCGGGTTTCAAGGAGATCAGAAAGACCGTGGGCGAGGAGAACCGGCTGCTCATTTTTGACGACCTCGAGGAGCGGGTGTACGACATCTTCAAGAACCAGGGCCGTCTGGACCGGAACCCCCAAACCAACCGGGCCCGCATAGAGAGAGAGGGAGATGGCTTTGGATGGCAATACAGTCAGTTAAAGAATCTCATCCAGCCCACGCACCTCCCCCACCGGTTCTACAATTGTGACCTGAAGGCCTCATGCTACCGCATCTTCGACCGCGATTATGTCTGGCCGGCCTCCCTCATTGCCTCCGTCGGCCGTATGGCCAGCGGAGACCGCGAGACGCTTCTGCTGAGCCACACCGAGGAACGAGGCAATCTCGGGGATGGTTTCGATTTTATCCAGGTCCGATTTCTGCAGAACCCCGATACGATTTCGGAGGGAAAGCTGGACGAAGTGTCAACCGCCCTGCAAATCGCGCCTCAATTGCGGCTGAAGGCGCCTTTTATCGGAGCCGGAATGTCTGTCGGGTCGATTGGCCCGGGGACCTGGCGCGCCCGAGTCTTGGCAACCCGTGCCCTCGGAACCCAGATGGATACCGGCGAGGGCGGGTACCCGACTTTTTTCATCCTCGATTCGAAGTGGAACCCTCTTGACCTCACCGATCGGCAGGTCACCCTTCTGGGCGCACTCATGGAGGAGAGAAAGCTCATCCCTGTGGAGGAACTGGTCAAAAGAGTGACGGAGGAACTGGACGAATCTTCTGAATACCAAGGATTACTCGATGCGCTGAGAAAATATCCAGCTTCCATGCCGGTCCAGTACGTTCCCATTGTCACGCCCGAAGACGAGCCTTATGTGTCCACTCAGCTTAAGACCGGACTTTTCGGAGTGACCAAGGAGAGCATCCGACGCGCCCGCCGCGTGGTGATCGCCTATAGCCAGGGGGCGAAACAAGGGGTCGGCGGACATTTGCTCGGGAGAAAAGTCTTCGGTCTGGTCTCGAGGCTGCGGGGAGTGGCCGAAGGCGTCAGCCTTATCTCGCCCTTCCCTTTTCACAATTGCTATTCCATCGAAGATGTGAAGGCATTCATCGATGCCGTCCGCATGATCAACCGCCGCACGACTATCTGTATCAAAGTCTCGCCCTCTCCCGATATCGAATTCATCGTTTCCGGCCTCGCCCGCATCGCCAAGGACAACCGGATGGTGATCGAGGTCTGGTTGGATGGGCCCCGCGGGGGCACAGGCGCCGCCCCGGACATCATCAAGGGCCAGATGGGAATGCACATGGAATATGCCATCCCCATCTGTCATGAGAAATTGATGGACGACGGGCTGAGAGATTACGTGGTCTTCGTGGGAAGCGGCGGATTTCGCACCTGGGGAGATGTCATCAAGGGAATCGCGCTCGGGCTCGACGGTGTTGTACTGGGTACCGCGGACCTTGTGGCCATCGGCTGTGTTCGGGACCGCAACTGCGAGTCGGGGTGCCGAAGCGGCATCTCCACAATCGAACCGAGAATGCAGCTGTTACGCGATGTCGAAATAAATACCCAGCAGATCATCAATTTTCGTTCCATCCTCCAGGCTCAGACGATCAGGGCCCTTGCGGCTCTGGGCATGAAAGACATCAGAGAACTCCGGGGCCATTATGATTTTATTGAATGGCCTCTCCTCGAAGAAAGGGTCCGGGAGCGTCGCCGCCGCCGGGCTGAAGTTTCACGGACACAGCCCTTTGGCAGGCCGGAAGAAACTTCCCAGCAAGTCAGGTCCAATTCCATGCCGGCTCCGTCGGATTGCGGAGTCGCTGCCATTGTCTCCAACCATTTCATCCCGAGTCATGTGATGGACCTGATGCTTGATCGCATGGGTAACAGAGGCATGGATGGCGTTGGAATTTGGAAAGGAGGCTGTTACCCCGGTCATATGGATCACTATGCCCTGCACGTCTTGGTCAAAGGCATACTTCAATCCGACGTCGAACAGGAATATGCGTCCAGAGAACCGGATCTCGAGCCCACAGAACTTCGCCGGCGCGCCAGGCAGGAGGTCCTGACCAAGCGCCGTCAGATCATGAAAGAAATCGCCGACCGCTACTTCACAGGGTTTGAACTGGATGATTTCGACGGCGACCTGGAGAAATGCCGTTTCCCTTACCGGCTCGACCAGGACCGTCACGAACAGGACTTCCGGCTCTTTGGCGAGAAGGACCCGGGTGATGTGTTCCGATTCTTCCTTCGGGTGCGGCAGGAAGAACTGTATCGCTTCGTGGAGAAGGACCTGTTGAAGGATTTAATCTGGCCGCCCCGCCAGATGCGCTATCCGGATCTCACCGCTGAGAATTACAGGACGAACTTAGATTTTTTGCGAGAGGCTGAAGACGAATATGTCTACCGGCTTTCCCGAAAGATCACCCGCGAGAATTATGCGGAGGCCCCGGAGAAAAGGGCGGCCGTGATGTCGTGCGGCAAGAACTCGGCCTGCTGGAAGAGCGATGGCCGGGAGATTCCATGGGAGCTTCCTGAAGCGCCTGTAAACGTGATCCATCGACGCCTGGCCACCGGCTCCGTAGTGGACCAGATGAATGCCCACCCCTTTGCCGAGCTTCACACTGCCCTGACCCATAACGGCGAGACGACGAACTATCGCACGATGCTGAATCGCGTCTCACAATTCAACCTGACGCCTTTGGCTCAAACCGATACGGCGGTGGCCTCTCTTAAACTCCACCTGCTCAGCCAGTACTTGCATTACCCTTTCGACGCTCTTGTTGAATCCTTCTCGCCCACGACCGGTTGGAAGCTAACCCAGTGGCCTCCTGAGATAAAGGCCCGCTTCGAGCGCATCCAGGAGGTGGAGTTGGAAAGTGCCCCGGATGGTCCGTACCAATACCTCTGCGGCCGGATCGACCCTTATCGCAGGGTCATCGAGCGGCTGGACATTATCGACCCATCCTTGCTTCGGCCCAACGTGGCCATGCTCTACGACGACGGAGACAATTTCGTGAGCATCATCTGCTCCGAGAAACAAGGAAGTGATGCAGGGTTACAGGAGCTTTATCGTCTCGGGATGGTGCGAAGCACCCAGCCGCCTTTGACCTTCACCGTCAACACGGGCATGGTGAGCAGGGTCTTCTACGACGAGAAGGGGAAGATCACAGGCCACGAGGTATTAGACAAATTCGGCAACCGGCTGGACATCCCCCGCGGGACGTACCCTTCGGCGGAGTCAATCCCGTCTGTGGCTGGTGGTATCGGAATCGAGGAGATGTCCGATCCTTCAGTCTTTGTGCGAGATCGGTTATCCCAATGGGGATTTGGCGAATTCAAAAAGGCATTAGCGCAGATCACAAGGAACACTTCAACAGCGCAAGCAGTAAAGGAGCTGACCCGAATCTGCGATCTTCTGCCGGGCTGGGAAACCGGAGACAAAGACAGAGGAACGCTTCAACATATCCTCCAGGATCATATCAACTCGACTCTGGACCGCGTGAACGGCGAAAATGGAACCGTTCGCGTAAGCTTAGCCGACGCTGAAAACCTCGAAAAGCCTGGAGGAACGGAACAGGTCCTGATCGTTGACAGCCGCGGATTCCGGCCCGAAGGAATCGATCCGCTTAAGGTGCTCAGTTGCTTTCTCGATCATGCCCATCGGATGGGGTGGAGAAGGTTCATCGTCTATAGAGCGGAAGGCCAGCGGGGGATTGGCATGGGAATGGGAGCAGGCCTCACGTTTGACACCACCGTAGACGTTTACGGAAGTCCGGGTGAATATTGTGGTGCCTTCAACATGGGAACCTTAATCCGTGTCCATGGCCATGCTCAGAACTTCACTGGAATGGTCATGCACTCGGGAACGCTTGAGATCCACGGCGACGTGGGAAAGGTGACAGGATACTCCGCAAAGGGAGGAACATTCAACATCCTCGGTAACGTCGTCGACCGGGGGTGGGTCTGCGCAGTGAGCGACCCGCGAGGCCCGGGGCTTGAGGTGAACATCGTGGGCACGGCATACGAGCATCTCTGCCAGGCCTTAATGGGTGGCTCTGTCATCATGCTTGGCCTCTTCCGTAGCTATGACGGAATGCTCCGTCAAATGGACTCCCCGTACTCCGGGGCAAAGATACTGGCAGGTGCCTCTGCCGGAGAAGTGATCTTCTACGACCCTAAAAAGAGATTGGAGGAAGGACAATACAAGGGCTGTGTCGTCCAACCGATCGATGATAAAAAGTGGGAAGAGATCATGGGCCGTCTGATGAAGCTGGAAAATATCTTTGGCCTGGGTTTCTCCCGCCAAAACAGCCATCTCACTGCTCGTATCGACAGGCAGCTGAGAACCATCACACCCGAGAGTTTTCGATGGATTCTGCCCAAGGGAGAGCTGGAGGGCTATCACTAAACCATCATTGCAAAATGAACAATGAACGGACTCCGTCGGCGATAAATGCCGACGCCACTGAAGGATTACCAACGAATGTAATTTTTCCTTGAAATCCACAAACAGAACTGGTATCATCGCCAATAACGTGAGGGGTAAGCTATGGCGGTAAGGATCGTCATTGATCGGAAGGTCAAAAAGGGTAAAGAATCCGAGTTTGCCAAAATGCTCAGGGAATTGAGAGCCAAGGCGATTTCATCAAAGGGATATATCTCAGGAGAAACGCTTCGGGCGCAAGACGATCCCCACAACTATATTGTGATCACCACCTGGCAGAACGCTGAAGACTGGAAAACATGGGAAAAGAATCTGGACAGGAAGAAGATTCACGCAAGAATCGAGAAACTGATGGCCAGACCGACCCGGACAAAGGTATACCTTTACGCCTGATCGCAACGAACGAATGGTAACAGAAAAGATTGACAACCAGAAGCGGGTATGTTAAAAAAGTAAAAATGAAGTAAGAAAATCTATGGTCAAACCAACGAGACAACTTAAAGACCCTCGTTCCTGTTCAATCAGGATCGGGGGTCTTTTTTTATGGGGAAAATATTGCCTCATTAATTCAAGGAACTGCAAATGAAATCCAAACAGAAAGCCATCCTGGCTTTAGAGGATGGAACGACATTTGAAGGGTGGTCGTTCGGGTTTTTGGGAGAAAAGATGGGCGAAGTTGTCTTTAACACCAGCATGACCGGCTACCAGGAGATTCTCACCGATCCCTCTTATAAAGGTCAGATCGTTATCATGACCTATCCACTCATCGGAAACTATGGAATCAACCAAGAGGATATCGAATCCCAGAACCCAAAGGTGGAGGGGTTCATTGTCAAAGAGAACAGTCCCATCTTCAGCAACTGGCGTGGCAATAACTCCCTCTCTGATTATTTGATCCGTCATCGCATCATAGGAGTGGAGGGAATGGATACCCGCGCCATCACCAAGCATATTCGTCTGGCGGGTGCCATGAAAGCCGTCCTCTCCACGGACGACCTCGATCGGGATCGTCTGATTGGAAAAGCCGAGGCCTCTCCGGCCCTGATCGGCCGGGATCTGGTCAAGGAGGTGACTTGCAAAGAATCTTACGAATGGACTGGTGTCAATGATCCCCAGTTTTTGAATGACCCCCTTCCACACTCTACCTGCGACATTCATTTTAAGGTGGTCGCCCTCGACTACGGTGTCAAATATAATATTCTTCGCTCCCTTTGCGACTGGAACTGTGACGTAACCGTTCTTCCGGCTTCGTCCAGCGTAGAGTCCGTTCTCTCCTCTCAGCCCGACGGAATTCTCTTATCCAATGGTCCCGGCGACCCGGAGGGAGTTCCCTATGCCATTGAGACGATCCGCCAACTGATCGGGAAAAAACCGATCTTCGGCATCTGCCTGGGACACCAGCTTTTAGGATTAGCCCTCGGAGGAAAAACGTTCAAATTGAAATTCGGCCATCGGGGGGCCAATCAGCCTGTCAAAGATCTAAAGACAGGGAGGGTGATGATCACTTCTCAAAATCACGGGTTCTGCGTTGACCCCCGCTCGTTGGACCCGGCAGAGGTGGAGCCGACCCAGATTAATCTCAACGACCAGACCCTCGAAGGAATGAGGCATAAACGATTCCCGATCTTCTCCGTGCAATACCATCCCGAGGCTTCGCCCGGGCCTCACGATACACAGGATTTGTTCGGAGAATTCGTAAAGATGATGGAACTGAATTCAAGATAACGGATAGAATTTTCAGTTATGAATTTTGAGTTATGAATTTAGTTCAAAGTTCAAAGTTTAAAACTCAAAACTAAATTCTTTCCCCTTTATTGGAAAGAGCTAATGCCTAAGCGGACGGACATTAAAAGAATCTTGATCATCGGCTCCGGCCCCATTGTGATCAGCCAGGCCTGCGAATTTGACTACTCCGGCACCCAGGCCTGTAAGGCCCTAAAGGAAGAAGGGTTTGAGGTGGTATTGGTGAACTCCAACCCGGCGACGATCATGACCGATCCCGAGATGTCCGACCGGACTTACATCGAGCCGATCACTCCTGAAATCCTGGAAAAAATTATTGACCGCGAAAGGCCGGATGCCCTTCTCCCCACCTTGGGCGGTCAGACGGGTCTTAATGTCTCTGTCGCTCTCTACGAATCCGGGGTGCTCCAGAAATACGATGTTCAAATGATCGGGGCCAAATATGACGCCATTAAGAAAGGAGAAGATCGAAATCTCTTTAAGGAATCGATGAAAAAGATCGGCCTCGACCTCCCCAAGAGCGGGCTGGCCTATTCGCTGGCCGAAGCCCTCGAGGTGGCAAAAGGGATCGGTTTTCCTCTCATCATCCGGCCCAGCTTCACCCTGGGAGGGACAGGGGGCGGAGTCGCTTACAATGTTGAAGAACTCGAGGAGATGGCGGCCCGCGGACTCGAGTGGAGCATGATCGGAGAGATCTTAATCGAAGAGTCCGTACTCGGATGGAAGGAGTTCGAACTGGAAGTGATGAGGGACCTCCACGACAATGTCGTCATCATCTGTTCGATTGAGAATTTTGATCCGATGGGCGTCCATACGGGAGACAGCATCACCGTCGCCCCTGCTCAAACGCTGACAGACAAAGAATATCAGCGAATGAGGGATGGGGCCATTCGGGCCATTCGAGAAATCGGAGTCGAGACGGGAGGGTCGAACATCCAATTCGCGATTCGCCCGGAGGATGGACGAATGGTCATCATCGAAATGAACCCCAGGGTCTCCCGCTCTTCAGCCCTCGCCTCGAAAGCGACGGGATTCCCTATCGCCAAGATGGCGGCGAAACTGGCGGTGGGATACACCCTCGACGAGATTCCCAACGACATCACAAAAAGGACGCCTGCTTGTTTTGAACCCACCATCGACTACTGCGTGGTGAAGATTCCAAGATTCACCTTTGAAAAATTCCCCGGAGCAGATCCAACGCTGACCGTCTCGATGAAGTCGGTTGGTGAAACCATGGCGATTGGCCGGACTTTTAAAGAAGCCCTCCAGAAAGGCCTCCGTTCTTTGGAGATCGGGAGACAGGGTCTGGGAGCGGACGGAAAGGATAAACTCCCCTTTCCCACGGAGGGTTCCAGCAAAGGCGCGCGAGCCAACCTCCTTCAAGAGATAAAGAAAAAGCTTTCCACTCCCAATGCGGAGAGGATCTTTTATATTCGACACGCTTTGCTCCTGGGGATGAAGGTTGAGGAGATCCATGAGTTGACAAAGATCGATCCCTGGTTTCTTACCAACATTCAAGAGATCACGGACCTCGAGAAGGAGATTCGATCTTACGAAACGAAAGTGGGAGATCTCGAGCTTTGGAAGAAAACCCTGACTCCTGATCAGCTTCAACTTCCGGAATCCCTTTTGAGGAAGGCGAAGGAGTTCGGCTTCTCTGACTGCCAACTGGGCCATCTCCTCGGATTTGATGAAACCGTTCTCCGAGACAGAAGAAGGGAGAAAGGGATCTATCCCACATACAAATTAGTGGATACCTGCGGAGCGGAATTTGAAGCCTATACCCCCTATTACTATTCGACGTATGAAGCGGAAGACGAATCGAAGATCTCTTCGAGAAAGAAGATCATGATTTTAGGGGGAGGTCCCAATCGAATCGGCCAGGGGATTGAATTTGACTACTGCTGTGTCCACGCCTCCTTCGCCTTAAAGGAACTGGGGTATGAGACGATCATGGTCAACTCCAACCCGGAGACCGTCTCGACGGACTACGATACCTCTGACAAGCTTTATTTCGAGCCCCTCACCTTTGAAGATGTCCTTCATATCGTCGATGCCGAAAAACCGGACGGGGTGATCGTCCAATTCGGAGGCCAAACCCCTCTCAATCTGGCCGTGCCTTTGGAGAAGGCAGGGGTGAAAATCGTTGGAACCAGTCCTGACAGCATCGATCTGGCGGAAGATCGAAAGCGCTTCAAAGCGCTTCTTAAGAAGTTACGGCTCATCCAGCCTTGGAACGGCACGGCTAATTCTGTGGAAGAGGCGAGAAGGGTTGCCGAAGAGATCGGCTATCCCGTCGTCGTCAGGCCTTCTTACGTGTTAGGAGGAAGGGCTATGGAGATTGTTTACGATGAGGAGGCCTTGGCAGGCTTCGCCCGCCGCGCCGTGGAGGCCTCTCCTGAACACCCCATACTCATCGATAAATTCTTGGAGGATGCCATCGAAATCGATGTGGATGCGGTCGCTGACGGAGAGACCTGTGTCATCGCCGGAATCATGGAACATATCGAAGAGGCCGGAATCCATTCGGGCGATAGCGCCTGTGTCACACCTCCTTATTCTCTGAGTGATGATTTGATCGAGGGCTTAAAACGAAATACCTATGCCTTGGCCAAAGAGCTCCAGGTGGTTGGCTTGATGAATATTCAGTATGCGATCAAAAACGATACCATCTACGTCTTGGAAGTCAATCCAAGAGCCTCCAGAACGGTTCCCTTCATCAGCAAGGCGACCGGCGTTCCCTGGGCAAAAGTGGCCGCCAAGGTGATGGTGGGGAAGAAGCTCGATGAGCTGGGAATTCGGGGGGAAGTTGAAATCCACCATATCGCGGTAAAAGAATCGGTCTTTCCGTTTAATCGTTTCTACGGAGTCGATACCGTGCTGGGTCCAGAGATGAAATCCACGGGTGAAGTGATGGGGATTGACACCGATTTTGGAATGGCTTTCGCCAAATCTCAAATCGGTGCCGGGGTGAACATCCCTCTGGCAGGGAAGGTCTTCATCAGCGTCATGAATAAGGATAAGCGCTCCATTGTCTTTCTCGCCAAGAAATTGGTCGATCTCGGATTTGAGATCGTCACCACCAAAGGAACCGCTAAAGTTTTAGTCAACAATGGTATCCCTGTTCAAACCGTGTTCAAGGTGGGTGAAGGCAGGCCGGACATCGTCGATCAAATCAAAAACGGCGAGATCCATCTGGTCATCAACACCCCAAGCGGAAAGAAACCCAAGGCGGATGAAGTAGCCATCCGAAGTCAATCCGTCGCCCATAACATTCCTTGCATCACGACGCTCTCGGGCACCGAGGCCGCCGTCAATGCGATTGAATCCCTGAAGAGAGGCATGTCGGTGAAGTCGATCCAGGAATACCACCGGAATATCACGTCCTCATACCGCTTAGTCCAAAAACCCCTGACGGCCCATCCCACAATCGGCTAAAGTGAGTATCCTCTTATGGGAGTGCTGACCAGAGAAGAAATTCTGAAAGAGATTAGCCAGGGAACAGTCGAAATCGAACCCTTTGAGGAAAGCCAGGTCGGTCCCGGGTCCATTGATCTCCATCTGGGAAACGAGTTCAGAGTTTTTAAGAAACTGCGGAACGCCTGTATCGTCGAAGATACCATTTCGATTGAAGACCTGACAGAACGCCTCCAGACGGATGAAACCTTTACCCTGATGCCGGGTGAAACGGTCCTGGGGATTACCCATGAAAGGATTAAGTTGCCCGCCAATATCTGCGGTTGGCTTGAGGGAAGGAGCCGCTTTGCGCGAATGGGTCTGGTGATTCATATGACGGCAGGATTCGTTCAGCCCGGGATTAATAATCGACAGGTGCTTGAGATCGGAAACCTGGCGCCGTTTCCTCTCGTCCTCAAACCGGGTGTCCGGGTCTGTCAAATGATCCTTGAGCGCACAGAGGGAAAAGCCTCTTACCAGGGCAAATTCAAGAATCAAAACCGTTTATAAGTGCGGATTCCCCTCACCCCATCCCTCTCCCTGGCGGGGAGAGGGGAGGGTGAGGGGGCTCATATTGCGGAAGGCGGATTGAAATCTGAAACTTAAAATCAATTTAGCTCTTTTGAAAATCATACAGCTAATGCCAAACAGAGGCTGTCATTCCTTCTGCGGAAGCAGGAATCCAGGCTTTTCTTTTTCTGGATTCCGGGTTAAGCCCGGAATGACAAGCAAAGCAGAGAGAATTTCGATTTAGCACATTAAAATTTGAAATGAGGCGAGAGGGACGGAAATAGAGATGAAAAGATTCTTGTCATTCTTTGTGTTGCTGGGAATGATCGGTCTGCCCTGTTACACCCTCGGCCAGGAAAGAGAGGTCCTTGTCTACGAGCCTTGGGTGATTCACATGGAATCGGCTGGCGGCTGGGTGGCCATGGACAAGGGTTTTTACGGAAAGCTGAAAGCAAGAGAGGTCCAGGGAGAACCCGGGACCTCTCCGATCCAAAAGGTGGTGGCAACGGTGAAGGCTGGAAGCATCGCCTTTGGAAACGATTATCCAGAAAACCTCATCCGGGGGAGAGAAAAGGAAGGAATCGACCTGGTTGCCCTGAGCGTCGATTTTCAGACCAGCGCTATGAGAATCATCAGTTGGGTACCGATTCGATCCGCAAAAGACATTAAGGGAGACTTCGGGATCTGGATCGGTTACGATGCGAAAGCCAAATGTGCCGTGGGCAAGGGATGGGAAAAACAGTTTACGATCCAAAACCAGGGAGTGGATATCAAGCCCTGGCTGGCTGGCACCTGGCCTATGGCCTCTGCCATGACGTACAACGAATTGATCACCGCCCAGCGTGAAATGAAAAAAACGGGAAAGAGATTCTACACGGTCGACTATAGAGATTTGGGGATTGACTGGATGGATAATGTTCTTTTCACGACAGGAGAAATCCTCAAGAGATATCCGGATGTGGTGCAAGCGGTGGTGACAGGAAGATACAAAGGGTTCCTATGGGCTCTTGAAAATCCCACAGAGACCTTTGACATTTTAAAAAAGACCGATGACGGCCTCAACCTGGCCCACGAGATGGATGCGGTGGGCCCGATGAAGGCATTGATGTTCACCCCTGACACAAGAAGGAACGGCTTGGGTTACGTTCTCCCCGGAAAATGGGAAAATGTAGCAAGGGAGATGTTTAAAGCTGGCCTCTTAGATAAGATGCCGGACGTAAAAAAAGCGTATACGGAGAGATTCGCAAGCGGGATTTTTACAAAGTAACGTTCAGGTTATCAGGAGACTAAGTTACAGGAAGGGGATATCCGCGTTTTGGTCGCATAGTCTTATCGTCTTGTCCTCATTTAGTGTTTGGACAATGAGACTATCCAACTACGGGACTATTCGACTGATTCCATGGTCTCCTACCCCTCATTCCCTGATCCCCTTATAAACTTTTTTACAGGAGGGTTTGAATGGCAGACCGTACGTTTCTTGAAGATGTAGCAACCCCTTACAGCATCAACGCAACCGGCAACGCCAGGGCATGGGAGACGCGTCATCTCCGAAACGACCGATCCATCCCGCCCTTGATTTATGTCGTCGAAAGCGATACCGGTCAACAATTCCTCCTCGGAAGAGAAATCAGCGGCCGGCCAAAATTCAATCTGATCCGTTACATGGCAAAGTCCTTCGTTGAGTTATTCTTTGAACATCTTAGCGGCAAAAAACTCTGTCAATACCTTATTCTCAGGGGCGCTTATCCTTTCGACCTCCAATACGCGTTCGGGTACGCCTCACCCTATGACCGCCTACTTCTTCCAACCGGTTTTATCAAACTTCAGAGGATTCTCAACCCAGAAGGTACCGATTGGAAGGTTCGTGCCGAAAACCTTATCGGAGAATATCAGGGCGAAATCTGGCTGATCCCCGACACTGCCATTGCCTCGGGCTCAACGATCGCTTACTTCTTAAGAAATAGTTTTGTTCGTCACCTGCCCAAGCGAGTCTATGTCATTGCGGCATGCGGCAGCCTGGAAGGCATCCAGCGAATTTATCAGGAATGCCAGAAGAAGAATGTGGAGTTGATCCCTGTCTTCTTTGAGGGTCTCTTGGAGGTTTCAAAAGTTGGGAACCTTCCGCGACTTCCCCTCACCGACCTCTCCATGATCAGCCCCGGCTCCATCACAACGAAGCAACTTTATGAGAAAGCGTTTC
>Ga0335081_10013056_pt1 | contig 13438 bp, 12 predicted proteins | sample Lox_Sample_35_FD_206713 | JGI IMG/M metagenome (GOLD analysis project Ga0335081, IMG submission 206713) | Soil microbial communities from Loxahatchee National Wildlife Refuge, Florida, United States - Lox_Sample_3.5 | ecosystem: Environmental > Terrestrial > Soil > Wetlands | place: USA...
TGGCTCCGGTGGTCAATCTCAACACCAAGATTGACGAGATGACCACCGCGTTTCAGCAGGTGCAGAACGGGATGGCCGATGTCACCACTCGCCTTGGCAATCTCGAGCAGCAGATGAAGGACCTGAGTAATCAGGTCCGTACCATCAATAGTCCCGCAGCCGCGCCGCCAACCGGAGGGGCAACGTCTTCTCCGGGAGCATCCAGCATTCCGCCGGTCGACGGCAAGACACTCTGGGCCAACGCGGATCGCGACCGGCTGGGAGGAAAGAGCGATCTCGCATTACAGGAGTATCAACAATACCTCAAGTATTTCAGCGACGGCCCGTTCGCGCCGAATGCGCAGTTCTGGATTGGCTATATCTACTACACGCAAGGTGACTACGAGGACGCTTTGAAAGCGTTCGATAACGTTTTGGCCCAGTTTTCCCCCAATTCGAAAACGCCCGATGCGTACCTATGGAAAGGCACGACCTTGGTGAAACTCGGCCACCGCACCGAAGGCGCCAAGGAGTTTCGCCAGCTGATCAAGCTGTATCCCGGAAGTGAAGCCTCCACGAAAGCGAGGGCTCAGCTCAAGCAGTTGGGCCTTCTTTCCTCTGCACCTGCACGTAAGCGGTAGGTCCATCCTCGCAATTCCTGCCTTTCTCTGCCCTGCAAAACCCGCCCCCCAATTGAGACAATAAGCAGTCTATGGAGCAGAATCCCACTAACGCCCGGCCGCCACTCACCAGCTACGAAGGCCTGGCCAAGATGATTGACCACTCTCTGGTGCGGCCCGAGCTGACCGATGAGCAGGTCGTGGCAGGCTGCGAGCTCGCCAAGCGCTACCAGACCGCAAGCGTCACCGTGCGGCCGTGCGATGTGGATCTGGCCGTCCGCCTGTTGACCGGCTCGGGTGTGGCCGCCGGCAGCGTTGCCGGTTTTCCGCACGGTTCGTCCACCACGCCCGTCAAGCTCTATGAGATCCGCGATGTGCTCCGCCGCGGCGCCACGGAAGTGGACATGGTGCTGAATATTTCCAGGCTGCTCTCGCGCCAGTTCCAATATGTCGAGACGGAGCTATTGCAGTGCGCGGAGGAATGCCACAAACAGGGCGCACTCCTCAAAGTGATTTTCGAGAACGCATATCTCACCGACGAGCTCAAAATCATCGCCTGCCGCATTTCCGCCCGCGCGGAAGTGGATTTCGTGAAAACCTCCACGGCATTTGCCGCGACCGGCTACACCATTGACGACTTGCAACTCATGCGCAAGCACACGCCCGAACGCGTCGGCGTGAAAGCCGCCGGCGGCGTGCGCACGCTGGAGAAGGCCTTGGAGGTCTACGAAGCAGGGTGCTCGCGCTTTGGCGCTACGGCCACCGCCGCCATCCTGGATGCATGGAAAGCGCGCCTCAGCCAGACCGGGGAGCGGGTGGCTTCATAGCGTTTTTCCCGTGGTATTCTAAGAACCTCGCGAACGGCCATGCCGAAGAAACGGCCTTTCCCCCGCATTTGCATCGCGCTCGGCCTGCCAGATGCCGCCAGACTGCTGGAACAAGCCCGGCACGAGGCTGAATCCGGCGAAACGTTCCTCGAATTCCGTCTGGACCATCTGGAGAACCCGGAGCACGGCATCAAAGTCATTCGCGAACTATTGAAGCAGCACCCGGGGTGCATAGTTCTAGCAACCTGCCGCCGCCATCAGAACCATGGCAAGTTCAACGGGAGCGTGGAAGAGCAACTGGGCATCCTCGATCACGCGGTCCACGCCGGCGCCCAAGCTATCGATGTGGAGATCGAGACCGCCGAGACCGCCGCCGAGCGCCTCAGCAGCTTTCGCGGCCGCTGCCAGATTGTAGTCTCGTATCACAATTTCGAGACCACGCCGCAGCTTGACGCGCTCCTCAAGCGCATGACGCTTTTCCCCGCGGATGCCTATAAGATCGTGACGACGGCGCGCAAGCCATCGGACAACGCGCGCGTGCTGGCGCTGGCCCGCACCTGTCCGCGGACTCCGCTGGTTGTTCTCGCTCTGGGGGAGCTGGGTTTTCCCACGCGCGTGCTTTCTCCGGCCTTTGGCGGGATGTACACCTACGCCGCGCCTCTGGCCGCACAAGGAACCGCTCCCGGGCAGGTGAGCGCGCGCCTGCTGCGGCATCTCTACCGCATCGACAAGATCTCCAAGGCCGTGAAGGTGTACGGCGTAATCGCCGATCCGATTCGTCATTCGATTTCGCCCGCCGTACACAATCGCGGCTTCCAGGCGCGCCGTTTCGATGGCGTTTATCTGCCGTTTCTGGTCTCTCCGCTGCAGCTTCGCGATTTTTTCATCCTGGCTGACAAAGTTCCCATCTCCGGTTTCAGCGTCACCATTCCACATAAGCAGAAGGTGGTCCGGTATCTTGACGCTGTCGATCCGCTGGCCCGCCGCATCGGCGCCGTGAACACGGTTTGGCGCAAGGCCGGAAAATGGCGAGGCACCAACACCGACGCGGAAGCCGTACTGAAGCCTTTGAGCCGGCACGTGCGGCCATCCAAAGCTTCGGTCCTGATCGTCGGTAACGGCGGCGCAGCGCGCGGAGCGGCTTGTGCCCTGATCGACGCCGGCGCGAAAGTATCCATAGTCGGGCGCAATCCTGACCGCGTGCGCGCTCTCTCCCGCCTTTGCGGCGCCGAGCCGTTGCTGCGCGAACAGACCGAGCAGCGCCAGTTCGATGCTCTGGTCCACGCCACGCCCCTTGGCATGTTTCCGCACGTCGAGGAGTGCTTCTTCAACGGCAGGATTCCCGCTGACATAGTATTCGACATGGTTTACAATCCCCTCGAAACGGTGCTCATCCGTCGCGCCCGCCAGGAAAACAAGGTCGTGGTGCCGGGCATCGAGATGTTCATCGAGCAGGCGGTGCGTCAGTTCGAGATATGGACCGGCGAATCCGCGCCGCGCGCCGTCATGGAAAAAGCCGCATTGGAAGCCCTGGAGCAGAAGTCATGAGCCTGAAGATAACGCGCAGGGATCTGGTCGCCGTGCTGGGATCGGCAGCGAGCGTGGCGGTCGTGCGCGCTCAAAATCCGCCGGCCGGCGAGCCCGAAGACCTGAACGCGGCCGCCAAAGACCTGCTGCGGAAGGACCGAGAGGCCATGGCAAAGGTGGATCTGCCCATGTCCACTGAGCCCGCATTTCAATTCAAAGCCTGATGGCCGCCGATTTCAACGACGACATTTTCTTCGCCACCATCAGCGAGCTGAACACCCGGCTGAAGGCCAAGGAGTTCTCAGTAGTCGAACTGGTGCGCGCGTTCGCCCGGCGCCTGGAGCAGCTCGGCCCTCGTTACAACGCTCTCGCGCTTCCACTCACCGAGGCCGCTATCCGCCACGCGCAAGAGGTGGATAAGGATCTGAAGGCCGAGCGTTACCGTGGCCCACTGCAAGGCATTCCTTTCGGCGCGAAGGATCTGTTGAGTTACGCGGGCCACCCGACCACCTGGGGCGCGAGCCCGTACGCCGCGCAATTGTTCGACTACACGGCAACCGTTCTCCAGAAGCTCGAAAAAACCGGCGCCGTGCTAGCCGGCAAGCTTGCCATGGTGGAACTGGCAGGTGGTGGCGGCTACCGCTTCGCTTCTGCCTCCATGTTCGGTCCAGGATTGAATCCTTGGGATCGCACACGCTGGTCCGGCGGTTCCTCCAGCGGATCCGGCAGCGCCGTGGCTGCCGGCTTGGTCCCGTTCGCGCTCGGCTCCGAGACTTCCGAATCCATCCTGACGCCTGCGGCGTTCTGCGGTGTTACCGGCTTGCGGCCCACCTATGGGCTCGTCAGCCGTCACGGCGCCATGGCGCTTTCTTGGACCATGGACAAGGTTGGCCCTCTGTGCCGGTCTGCGGAAGATTGCGGCCTCGTGCTGGCAGCCATTGCCGGCGGCGACTCCGCTGATCCGGGCTCAGCCCACAAGAGTTTCTACTACACACCACAATACGCGCGCCCCACGAAAAGCCTGCGGATCGGTTACGCACCCGTCGATTTCGCGGAATGGGCCCAACCCGCCGCGCGCCCGGCATTCGAGCAGGCGCTCGCGGTGATCCGGGAAACAGGCGCGCGACGGTCCGAGGTCAGGTTGCCCGATCTTCCGTACGGTGCGCTGACCAGCACCATCATCCTCGCGGAAGCCGCGTCTATTTTCGAACCGCTGATTACTAGCGGCAAGGTGCAGCAACTGGCCGATGCCAAGCAGATTGCGGGGTTGAAAGCGGCGCTCGAAATTCCAGCTATCGATTACTTGAAGGCCATGCGCATCCGTACCCTCGTGCGAAAGCAAATGCGCCAGCTCTTTGCAGACGTTGATGTGCTGCTTGCCCCCACCCGGTTCGGCCCCGCGCCCAAGATCAGCGAGCCGCTGGACAAACATGCGTCCGATTCAAAACCTAAGGACCCTGGCCTCGGCAGCTCCTTGATTCCTGCCGGCAACCTCGCCGGACTCCCCGCGCTTTCGCTCCCTTGTGGCTTCGCAGATGGCATGCCCGTCGCGATTCAGTTGGTGGGACCGGCGTTTTCCGAAAATCTTCTGCTCGCCCTCGGCAAGGATTTCCAAACCCGCACCGACTGGCACCGCAAAAGGCCCAAGATTTAGTGGCTGTTCGCGCGGCAACGCTACAATGGAATCATGCCGCGCGCCGGCATCAGTCCACAACTCTCGGTGGAGCGGTTCTTCCAGCTTTCCGTTCTCGGTCTGGTTACGAGCGGTTACCTGGCGGTAGCCGGCTCCGGCTATCTCGACACTCCCACCATTGTTCTCACCGGACTGGGGCTTTTCGTGCGCGCGCTCCTCGTTACGGGAATCGTACGTCTTGAATTCTCATCGGGCCTCATCACGCTGGTAACGCTGGGCTACATCGCCTTCTATCCTGTCGATTACTTTTTCCTGTCGCACACCTTTTTGCAAGCGACCATTCATCTTGTTTTCTTCCTCGCGGTCGTGAAAATCCTGACGGCGCGCACCAACCGGGATTATCTCTACGCTGGCGCCATCGCATTTCTGGAAATCCTCGCCGCGGCCATTATTTCAGCCAGCCTTAATTTTCTTTTGCTCCTGGGCGTTTATCTGCTGTGCGCGATCGCCGCCTTCACCAGCGCCGAGATCCGCCGCGCCATGCAGAAGCCACATCAAATTGCACGTTTCGGCCCGCGCCGCTTTCATCCCCGCCTTGCAGTCCTCGCCGCATCCGTGACTCTCGGCATTCTTGTGCTGACCGGCGGCTTGTTCTTCCTGCTACCGCGCAGCGCCAACGCCACGCTGAGCCGTTTCATCTCGCACCGCATCCATGTGCCAGGCTTCTCCAACCAGGTGACGCTCGGACAAATCGGCGAGATCAAGAACGACTCGACCGCGGTCATGCACGTTCGTCCCGAATCGCGCCACTTTCCAGACAATCTGAAGTGGCGCGGTGTGGCTCTGAGCGATTTTGATGGAAAACACTGGTCAAGCCCGCGAGGTGAAGGGCGGACCGTCCATCTGGAGGACGGGTGGACGCTGGTCGCCAATCAGCCGCAGGTCGGAGATCCGCTTTATTACCACGTCACACTCAATGCCGTCGATTCCGATGTCCTGTTCGTCGCCGGAGTGCCTGCGCATTTGTACCCGGAGCAGTCCAACGCTTTCGGTTTTCCACGCGACGCTTCCATCCGAATGGAAAACGACGACAGCCTGCGTCTACGCTCCCTGCCACCAGACAATTTCCGTTACGCTGTCTCCGGTGTGGTTGAGAACACCTCCCCCGTCCCTGACCACGCCCGGCTATCCGAACGAGCGCGTGAGCAATACCTGCAGTTGCCGGCAATCGACCCGCGCGTTCGCGACCTTGCCCAACAGGTGACTGCGGGCCTGTTCACGCAATTTGATCGCGCCCGCGCCATCGAGAGCCATCTGCGCACCTCCTACGCATATACGTTGCAGTTCCCGGACCGCGCGCCTGCCGATCCCATCGCATATTTCCTGTTCGAGCGCAAAAAAGGCCACTGCGAGTACTTCGCGTCCGCGATGACCGTGATGCTGCGCGCCGTCAGCATTCCGGCGCGGCTCATCAACGGATTTCAAAGCGGGACATTCAATCCGATTTCGAATCAGTATGTGATTCGTGAGTCCGATGCGCACAGTTGGGTGGAGGCGTACCTGGAGGCGCGCGGTTGGACAACCTTCGATCCGACGCCGCCCGATCCCTCCGCCCATAGCGCCGGCCTGCTGGCCAAATTAGCTTTGTGGACCGACGCCGCCGACACCTTCTGGCAGGATTGGGTGCTGCGCTACGACCGGGGCCGGCAGTTCGTTCTTGCCGCGCAATTGGATCGTGCGAGCCGGCGCTTGCGTCTGGGGTGGATCGGCGGTCTGAAGGATACCGCCGGGCGATGGGAATCGCAGCTTCGAGACTGGTCCAATGCATACGGGTTCGGACTAGCCCTGCTGGTTGCATTCGTGCTGGCGCTCGCATTCGCGGGCCCACGTGCTTTGCGCTCTCTACGCATGTTGCGTCGTGTGCGGCGCGTCCGCGAGGGTCAAGCTTCGGCCGGCGATGCCACGGTGCTTTACGAGCGCATGCTCGACGTTTTGCGCAGCCGGGGCTTCCAGAAGCCTGCCTGGTTCACACCGCGCGAGTTCGCCGCCTCGCTCCCGGCAGAGACGGGCATGCTGGTGGATCAGTTCACCGCGGCCTATAACGATCTCCGCTTCGGCGGCAGACTCGATGCCGCACCCCGGTTGACAGTACTCCTCGAAGAGTTGGAAACCGGGCGAACGGGAATCCCCGCGATGTAGTGCGACCTGTCGCGCGTAAACGAGATAGAATCTCCGCATGACGGCGCGATGTGCAGCGGCGACTTTATGCTGGGCTGTGATTCCAGCGTTGCCGGCTTTGCTTTTCCTGCCCATTGGGGGACGGGCCTCCCAACACGTCGCGGGATCTCTGAATAAAAGCGTGGTGCGTTTAGCCCGAAGCGAAAACGGATACGATGCCGTCCTCATATTCCACCTGGCCTCTCGTACCCTCAGCCTGCGGGTTGAGCCGAAGGCGGAAACCCGCGGGACTCCGCTCCCCATGTCCGGACGCCTCGACCTTTGGAGGCCGTTACTCGGCCAATTGTTCCAGCAGCGCCCCGGCGTGGACAGCTATCTGCTGACGGTCGGCGAATATCCGGAACTCGCCGGGCGTATCGCGGTTGCCGCTGCCTGCTCCGGAAAGTGGAATCCGCAGACTGGTCAGCCCCACATCGGAAATGCGTCCAAGGCATTGAAGGCTCTGCTGGATGACCCCAGCCTCTACCGGGAGCTGGACTCCTTTTTCGATGCCATGGGTTATCGAACGTCAATCGACTCTGCCGAAGGCATTGTGCTTTGCCCCTGGAAACAGTTTTCAGAAAACGGCGCCCATTTACCGTGCCGTGCCAAATTGGAGTCTGAATCGTTGATGCCCTGTGGAGCTTCTCTCGTATTCCGGTTGGTGAAAAAGGCAGTACCGTAGGAAGAAGTAGCGATGGCACACCTTCACAGCTATTCCGCACTCTGGGACGCATATCCGGACTATGGCAACTATCCCACTCCCGAATCTGTCAAGGCGCTCATCGGCGGCAACGTCGATGACGATTGGATCACCAACACCTGTGCAATTCGACTCAGCCGAACTCTGAATTACAATGGCCTGCCCATCCCCGGGAACTTTGCCGGCCTGCATACGGTGAAGGGCGGCGATGGGAAGCGGTACGCGTTCCGCGTGCGCGAGTTGCACGGCTGGCTGGATCACGCGTTGGGAGCGCCGGATTTCGATATTACGAAAAAGCAAGGTGACGCGTTCGACAAGAGCCAACTAGCTTCGCTCAAAGGTATTATCGGATTTGATATCCATTTCGCGGATGCGACCGGCCACTTCGATCTCTGGGATGGAAGCCAGTTTTCCGATGAAGGTCAGGCAACGCAGAACTATTGGACTGCGGCCAGGCGGATTTGGCTGTGGAAAGCTGTCTGAACCTCGCCGTACATGCAAACGCGGCAGACCGAGGCGGCCGGACATCCATGAGCGTTCTTGATCAGGTCCGACGCGCCCTATCAGCCGGCAATCTGAATGAAGTTTTGCGACTCACCATGGCGCACTTCCACGCGAACACGGGCACGATCCACTTGTTGGGGGCCGATGGCGTGCTACACCTGAAAGCCGCCAGTGCAGGAATTCCCGAGCCGGTGTTGCAGGCGGTGGAGCGCGTCCCAGTCGGCAAGGGGATGGCTGGTCTCGCGGTTGAGCGCAAAGAGCCGGTCAGCGTGTGCAACCTGCAGACCGACGCAAGCGGCGATGCGCGTCCCGGCGCCAAGGCCACCGGGATGGAAGGCGCGCTGGTGGTACCCATGCTCCTGGGCGAAAAAGCAGTCGGCGCTTTCGGCATCGCCGATCGCCAGCCGCGAACCTTCACAGCGGAAGAAACCGCCGAACTGATCGACATCGGGCGTGCCGTTGCCGCCAGCACGAATTCTTGAAAACTTATGACTAATCTCACCCGCCGCACATTCGTAAAATCATCCGTGGTCGCCTCAAGCGCGGCCTTGCTTTCGGCGCAGTCGCCCAACGACACCGTCCGCGTGGCCTTCATTGGCGTCGGCAACCGCGGCTCTTATCTGTTGCAGCACATGCTCAAGGTGCCCGGAGTCAACGTGGTTGCCCTCTGCGATATCGATCCCGATCGCCTGAAAAAGGCGGTCGACGCCGCGGTAGCCGCGGGCCATACGCCTGAGGCTTATACCGAGTTCCGCAAAATGCTTGACCGCAAAGATATCGACGCGGTGGTGATCGCGACGCCGGTCGACCTCCACAAGGAGATGGCCATCGCCGCGCTCGAAGTCGGCAAGCACGTGTATTGCGAAAAGCCCATGGGGCTGAACCCCGAGCAATGCCGCATGGTTGCCAACGCGGCCAAGAGCGCGAAAGGTATTTTTCAGGCCGGCTTCCAGTTGCGCCACGACCCCAATCGCGCGGCGTCCATGAAACTGATTCACGAAGGCGGCATCGGCAAGGTGCTGTTCCTCCAGGCCTACCGCCATACCGACGATCTGCCGCGCCAGACCCTGTGGTATTTCGACCGCTCGCGCTCCGGCGACAACATCGTGGAACAAGCCTGTCACATTATTGACTTGATGGTGTGGGCTGCCGGCAGCCATCCACTGCGCGCCTACGGCACAGGCGGCATCAATCTGTATAAAGACGAGCCGCCCGGACGCACCACCATGGACAACTACGCCGTCATCTACGATTTCCCCAATGACGTGCGTTTCACCTTCAGCCACATTTACTTTGATCCGCCCCATTTCTCTGGAATTAAGGAGCGTGTCTTCGGCTCGCAGGCCTCCATCGATATCGCCACCGCCACGCTGATTGAGCGCAGCAAGCAAGCTCAGCCGCGGACCATCGAAGTCCCCGATGCCGGCCAGGACTCCACCTATCTCTCGGTCGCGGCCTTCATCGACAACGCGCGCGGCAAGAAGACGCCGTTGAACAACGCCGCATCTGCGCGCATCTCCACACTCACTGCCATGATGGGCCGCAAGTCGATTTACGAAAAACGCGTGATCGACTGGGCCGAGGTGGATGTCTAAGTGAGTCGCATTCTGCTGATTCTCGGCGCGGCCGCTACGCTCCTCGCCGTATCCGTAGAGTCCGGTTTTACGTCGCTGTTCAATGGTGAGGATCTCGCCGGTTGGAAGCTGATTGGAAAAGAAGGCCGCGGCTACATCGTCAAAGACGACCTGATCGAGTGTCCCTCTGATGGTGGAGGGAATCTATTCACCGAGAAAGAATACTCCAATTTCGCCTTTCGCTTTGAATTCAAGCTGACGGAGGGGGCCAACAACGGCATCGGCATTCGCGCCCCTTACCAAGGCGATGCCGCCTATCAAGGAATGGAGATCCAAATCCTCGACCATGACGCACCCATGTACCGCGGTAGGCTGCATCCCGCGCAGTTTCACGGCTCCATCTACGACGTGGTTCCCGCCAAGACCGGTTTTCTCAAGCCCACCGGCGAATGGAACGGCGAGGAGATCGTCGCCAACGGCCGCCAAATCACGGTCACATTGAACGGCCACGTCATCGTGGATGCGAATCTGGATTCCATCACGGACCCCGCCGTCCTGAAGAAACATCCCGGGCTCGCGCGCACCCGCGGTCATGTCGGCTTCCTCGGTCATGGCCCGGCGCCGGTGTGGTTCCGCAACGTGCGGATAAAAGAGCTGCCTTGACCCGTTTACTGCTGATCCGGTTTCATCTTTTCGAATTGGATCGTCGAATCCGCACCAAATCGTTTGTAGTTGCTGTAGCGAATCTGCAAACGAATCCGCTGTAGGCCCGAACGAAACGCCAGTGTGTCGTCCGCATGCGTGTAGATCGGGAACCAGTGCTTTCCATCGATGGGACCCCTCACAGTGGTGAAGCGCGGGAACAGATTCTCCTCTTTCATGCCGCGCACCTGCGGTACGGCCTGCCCTTCCGACCGGATGATGGCGAAGTCGTCCTTCTTGATCCACAGCATGCCGTCGAATAGACGCTGCCCCGACAAGATCTGCCGCGGCCGTACCTGAAGCACATAGCAATCCACATCATCGATCTTCTCGTCGCCGCGAAACTTGGTTTCGTAGAGCAGGAACAGTTCGTCCACCAGCACGAAGGGCTGGATGTTGCGGATGTCGGCGAAGTCCTCATCAGTCAGTTTGAGATTCTTCAATGTGAGCAGAGGTTGGCCGATCATCACCTCGGTTCGCTCTTCGGTCGGCGAAAAAATCACGTCGCGCACTTCGTGGTATTGCCCCGCCATAACGCCGTGGCTGCTCAGCTCCTCTACAGTTACCGATTGCCGATACGTGTAATGATCGCGCGCGTGCTGAGTTTCCGTTTCCAGGTGCGCCACCCGGCGCGCCAGATCGCCGGGCGGTTCTTGAGCGGAACCGGGGGCCGCCAGCCCCGATGCTAGAATGATGCCGATGCATCCGAGGCTCGGCGCCTTCCGGGCGGCCCTGTTAACCGGCTGGATTGGGTTGAGCGTGGCTGGTTTGCTGTACGCCCGCGAGAAAAATATTCCGCTGTGGGCGGCCATCCCTATCATCGCCGCGTTCCTCGTCGAGTACTCATTCTATCTGGTCCCGGGATTCGAGCCTGCGCGCCAGTGGCTGGCCGATCACTTTTCGCGCCCGTGGCTTGCCGTCATAATGGCAGTTGGCGCGGCCCTCCCCTACCTCATCTACAGCATCCCCACAAGCGAGTTCCATTGGGCAGCCTTCATCATGCTCTCCGCCTTAATCGCCGCCGTGTCGTTCTGGTACGTTGGGTTAGGACCTTCGATCGTCGCCGACTCACTATTTCTGGTTTTGCTGGCTGCCATCGTGCTGAGCCGCCCCTTCGACCACATCTACACATCCTCCACCGTAAAGGGCATGAGCATCCTCGGCCATCTGATGCTGATCCACTCCGGCGCTTTGGCAGCGCTGGTATTGCGCGGCGGCGAAGGGTTGGCATTCGGTTTTATTCCCAGCCAGAAGGAATGGATCACCGGCGTTCAATATTTCTTCTATTTTCTCCCCGTGGGTTTTCCGCTGGCGATGTGGCTCGGCGTGGCGCATCTGAATTTCTCGGCCGGCGTCCTGCTTTGGAAAGCCCTGGCATATTTTTTCGGCGCGCTCTGGGTGACTGCGCTCTCCGAGGAGTTTTTCTTTCGCGGCCTGCTGCAGCACTGGCTGACGCAGTGGACCAGCCGGCCGTGGCTGTCGCTGGGCGCCGCCTCGATCCTCTACGGCGCATCGCATCTGGGATTTCGTGCTTTTCCCAATTGGAGAATGGCCGTGGTTGACTCATTCCTCGGATGCTTCTGCGGCCTCGCGTTCCGGAAGGCCGGCAGCATACGCGCCAGCATGGTCACCCACGCGCTGGTAGTTACTCTTTGGCGCACACTGTTCGTTTCTTGACATCCATGCCCTTCACACGAGTGCTAAATGTAACCGATTTGGCTGGAGCCGCGTCGCAGCAGTTAATGCGTTGCCATTCCCTTGCTTTTGTTCTGATATTCGCATGGCTGGGTTCGTTGCTCGCCGCGACGCCATCCAATTTCTCCGGCCGCTACGCGCTGCTCCTCGCCAGTCCTTCGGCTGCCGAATTCGCGCAGTCCCATCATGGGGCGAGGCAGGCGATCGAAAGCCATCGCCAGCAGGTCCGCGTTTCTCAAGAAGCCCTGCGCAGCGAGCTTAAGCACCGCAAATACATCGTCACCGGTTCCGTCCAGACTTTACTGAATGCGGTCTTCGTCATGGCTACTCCCCAGCAGGTGGCGGAATTGCGTAGTTTGCCCGGCGTCAGGGCAGTGCGCCCCTTGCGGCGCTTTCATCCCAACCTCGCCCGAGCCGTCGTCGTGATCGACGCCAATCCCAACGGTTGGAACCTCGCCGGTGGCAGAGAAAACGCCGGCAAGGGCCTAAAAATCGGCATGATCGACACGGGCATCGATCAAACGCATCCGGCGTTTCAGGATCCGTCCCTTCCTATTCCTGCTGGTTTCCCCAAGTGCAATGTGCAGTCTGACTGCACCAACTTCACCAACAACAAAGTGATTGTCGCCCGCAGCTACGTGAAGCAGGTCGCGGCTGGCATCGCTCCCAATCCCGCAGCCACGTCACGGCCCGATGACTATTCCGCTCGTGACCGCGATGGCCACGGAACCGCCACCGCCATGTGTGCTGCCGGTGAATCCAACGCCGGTCCCGTCGCCACCATCGCCGGTGTCGCGCCCAAGGCCTACCTGGGCAACTACAAGGTCTTTGGCGATCCCGAGGTAAACCCTTTTACTACCGGCGACATTATCATCCAGGCTCTGGAAGACGCTCTCAGTGATGGCATGGATATCGTCTCCCTGTCTCTCGGCAGTACGGCGCTCTCCGGCCCTCTGGACACCGGTGCCGCTTGCGATGAAAGCGCCGGCACCCCGTGCGATCCGGAAGCCTTCGCCGTGGAGAATGCGATTCAATCCGGAATGCTGGTCGTGGCTGCTGCCGGTAACCAGGGCGAAGACGGCTCTCAGACAAGCTTCCCTACGCAGAACACCATCGACAGCCCTGGCGATGCACCTTCGGCCATTGCCGCTGCGGGTAACTGGAACGGCCACACCTTTGGCTCGGCTGTGCTGGTCAGTGGAGACGGTGTCTCCTCCACGATCCAGAACATTCCAGCGCAGGCCAGTGACGATGGCCCGCAGCCCGGCAAGACCAGCGCTCCGTTGCGCGACGTTGGCCCCTTATCCGGCGATCCTCTGGGCTGCAACGAGATCCCTGGCGGCTCGCTCGCCGGCGACCTTGTATTGATCGAGCGAGGGACCTGTGACTTCTCCACCAAGGTGTTCAATGCGCAGAACGCCGGTGCGGTCGGAGTCATCGTCTACGATCCAACCACG
>Ga0335081_10013058_pt1 | contig 13437 bp, 15 predicted proteins | sample Lox_Sample_35_FD_206713 | JGI IMG/M metagenome (GOLD analysis project Ga0335081, IMG submission 206713) | Soil microbial communities from Loxahatchee National Wildlife Refuge, Florida, United States - Lox_Sample_3.5 | ecosystem: Environmental > Terrestrial > Soil > Wetlands | place: USA...
GCGCACCGCGGACACCCGCTCGTCGAGGAACCAGATGGCGGCAAAGGTGGCGAATACGAAACTCAGGCCCGTCAGCGGCCAGAGAAAGCTGATGTCACTCCGCGCCATCAAAATCAGCAGGCAGACAAAAAACAAAGCCTCAAAAAAAACGCCGAGCAAAATCTGCGGATTGGTAGCGCCGGATTTGCACACCCGGAAGATTTCGGCAACCGTGACGCCGTTCAGGTCGCCAATTTGCGTCATGCCCTTTTTCAGTAACACGACGCCGGTGGATTCAAAAGTCAGGCCGATTAATAAAATTAAAAGCAGTCTAATCATAAAGTTTGTAGCGATGGCCTGCGACCACCGCATTTTCGGTGCGACGCCTGTCGGGCGCACTACAAATCCTGGTAACGGATCAGTTTAATGCCCCGTTTGTGGACCAGCGCCTTCACGCGCGAACTGACTAGGGCGGCGAACTCGTGCTTAAATTCATCCAGCGACGGATGCGAGTAAAGCTCCGAATCGCCCGGCGGTAAAATGGGAAGCAGTCGCAGAAGGTAATCCTCATGCACACGCGTGTTTTGCAGCAGGCCAAAAACTCTTGCCGTGTGACGGATTTTTTTCCGGCGCAAAACCGATTGTGCGCACCACGAAAGCAGGAAATAAATCGCCGCGTGCGTGGAGCGATACAGGCGGTCGCCTTTCGCGAGCGGCACGTCCATCCAGAATGGTTCGCGTGTCAGGCGCAAGTGGCGGATGCGGAGTTGGTCTGCATCTTCCATCAAAAGTCGAAACACGGTCGGGTGCAGATGCAGATGCAGATGTCCGTTGACATGGTCGAGCGACAACCCGGTGGCATGAAATTTTTCAAATTGGGCGTGGATTTCGGCTCGCAATTGGTCGCGCAAGCCGCGCCGGAAGAAATAACGGAAACCGGTTGCCACCGGTTGGCGGTTGAATTCACCGCGTGAATTAACCAGGCCGGGAATTTTTCCCGGCGGCAGCGCGGAATATCCCATCAGCAACGTCAGATGCAGGCCAACGCCGAGTTGCGGGTTTTTCTTTGCCAGTCTGACAGCCTCGTCGAATCCCTTCTCGTTTACCATCAAACTGGCGGTGGTGAGAATGCCCTCACCATGAGCGCGGATAACGGCTTCGTTGACGGAAGGTGAAAGGCCGAAGTCATCGGCGTTGACAATGAGGCGCCGTTCGATTTCAGGCCGGCCCATAGTTGGACGAAGTTGAACCCAGGGCGAGACGCAGCCGCGACTGAAAAATCAGAGCCAGTTTATGTGGCTTGCTTAATTTCGGCGGTTTTGGTCCGAAGACGTCAAATTTTCTGCGCTCGAGTTTTTGCAGTAACCGCCAATAAACGCTGCCCATGAGTTCGGCCGCAACCATTGACTTGCGATCTTCGGCCGGCAATGTTTTTCCCGCCAACTGATAGAAGTTTTTTGCGCGTTCGGCGACGCTGGCGGCGAGCGCAAAATAACGCCCCGAGTATTTGGAACTCATTATCTCGGTTTCGCTGACAGCGAATTTTTTGAGTTCGCTCAGCGGCAAATAAATCCGTCCTCGTTCGGCGTCGGCGCGAACATCACGCAGAATGTTGGTGAGTTGCAGTGCCTTGCCAAGGTAGATTGCATAGTCGCGACAGGCTGGATTCCGGTACCCGAATATCCCGATACTCAACAAACCAACGACCGAAGCGACGCGATAACAATACAACTCCAGTTGCTCGAAATTCTCGTAACGTTTGATGTCGAGGTCCATCTCGCAGCCCTGGATCAGTTCGTCGAACAGCGCGAAGGGCAGGCGATATTTCGCGATGACCGGCTGCAATTCCTGATTCACAACGAATTGCGGCTTTTCGTTCTCGCAAGCGCGGCGCACATCAACGCGCCAGCCGGCGAGTTGGTCGCGGCGTGTTTGAACGGGTGTGGACTCACCATCCACCACGTCGTCCACTTCGCGGCAGAAAGCGTAGAGGGCGGCCATGTCGTTCCGCCGGGCGCGCGGCAGCACCACGAAGGCAAGCGCCAGATTGGACGCGCTTTTGCGGGTGATCGCGCGGCTATGGTGCATCGCGGTCAGGGTGTTTGCGGAGGCGACGTGTCCGGCGGCTCCGACGATCGCACGGGCGGCAATCCGCCGGTTTCGGCAAGCGTGGGATTGACCGGGCGCCGCTCGCGGCGGTGGCGGTGCTTGTGGCGATGCTTGTGTCGCCGCTTGCGAACGTAGAAAACCCAGACCAGTGCGCTGGCGGCAACCAGTACAAACACTGCGGCCATAACGAGAAAATTCATCCAGGTTGCTGTCGCCGGGCTTACGGTTGGCAATCCGTGCTCCATAACATCGCGACCAAATCAGCTCTCGGAAATTTGACGATTGGCGGTTACCGAAGCTTCGCCCGCTGCGTTGTCACCGACGTTCATATTCAGACGCTGCATCCGATACCGGAGCGAATGGCGCGTCAGCTTAAGATCTTCCGCCGCCCGCGTCAGGTTAAAGTCATGTTGTTCCAGCGCGCGGGTTATTAATTCCCGCTCCAAGCGAGCCAGCGCGTCGTCGAGCGATTCACCGGGTGCAGGCTGCAGGAGCGGGGCCTTCTGCAAATGCGCTTCGACACGGAAATCCGGCAGGCTCGTAGGCTGAATAGCGCGCGTCTTCTCCAGAATCAGCGCGCGCTCGATAACGTTACGCAATTCACGGACGTTGCCGGGCCAGGTGTGGGAAAGCAGTTTGGACCGCGCCGCGGGCGCCAGGCCGTCCACATTTTTGTTCAGCGCGACCCGAAACATTTTCAAAAAATGTTCGGCGAGCAGGGCAACATCGTCCCCCCGATCACGCAACGGCGGCAGGCGGAATTGCACCACGTTCAACCGGTGAAATAAATCTTCGCGGAAATGGCCGGCGGCGATGGCTTGCACGATATCGCGATTGGTCGCGGCGATAAGCCGGACATTGACGCGGAGTTCCTGTGTGCCGCCCACCCGTGTGAATGTGCCATCCTCGAGAAACCGGAGCAGCTTGGCCTGGAGCGGCTTGCTCATGTCGGCGATCTCGTCGAGAAAGATCGAGCCGCCATCGGCTTCTTCAACCCGGCCGGGCTTTTGTTTCAATGCGCCGGTGAACGCGCCCTTTTCATGGCCGAAAAGCTCGCTTTCGAGCAAGGTTTCGGGAATGGCTGCGCAGTTGATGCGGATATAATTAGCCCCGCGCCGCTCGCTCAAGCCGTGCAGCGCGCCGGCGACGAGTTCCTTGCCGGTCCCGCTTTCGCCGAGGATGAGCGCGCGTGTGTCGGTCGGCGCGACACTCTGAATCAACTGCTTTAATTCGCGCATCTTGGGTGATTCGCCAATGATCTGGTCGAGGCTGAAAATCTCGCCGGCGCGGGAGCGGAGCGCGGCATTTTCGCGCAGGAGACGATGGCGCTCGGCGCAACGCCCGACGGCGTGCAACAATTCCTCCGGCGCAAATGGTTTGCTCAAGTAATCAATCGCGCCGGATTTGATGGCTTCCACGGCGAGTTTGGGTGTGGCATAAGCGGTGAGCATGAGCACCGGCAGGTCCGGCCACCGGCTGTGAGCCTTGGCCAGGAATTCGTAACCGCTCATGCCGCCGAGCCGCGCGTCGGTGATGACCATGAAAAACTCCCCGTCCGCAAGCAGGCCCAGCGCTTCCTCGGCGGATTCGGTGGCGCGCACCGCGTAGCCATCGTCGCCTAACAACGTCTGCAGCGAACGGCGCATGTTTTTCTCGTCGTCCACAACGAGTACGGGTGGCAACGGCACGCTCATTTCAAGGATAGTTTCATTAATGCTTTCGCCGGGAAGATTACGATAAATTTGGCGCCTTTTCCAAGCTCCGATTCCACCCGGACGTTGCCGCCATAAAGCTCGACGTTGTGTTTGACAATGGCAAGGCCGAGGCCGGTGCCGCGCTCCTTGGTCGTGTAATAAGCCTCAAAGATGCGCTCCACTTTGTCGGGCGGAACGCCGGCCCCATCGTCACATACGGAAATTTCAATGGAATGATCGCGATGACAGTCGGCCGTGACGAGAACATTCCCTCTTTCACCCACCGCTTCGCGCGCATTTTGCAAAAGGTTCACCAGAACCTCGGACAGGTGGCCGCGCTGCATGAGCAAGGGTGGAAAGCCGCGGCCGTATCTGCGTTGAACTTTGATTTCGGTTGGCACCGCCGGCGGAAAAACCTGCCCCACGGCCTGATCCAGCTCTTCAAGCACGTTGAGCCTCTCGACGCGCCCCTCGCTCAACTGCGCGTAGCCCATGATTTGCGTGATGACACGGTCGGCGCGGGCCACCTCTTCCTGGATGATCTCGACTTGCGGCGCGACGACCGTTTTGCCGTCGCGGAGGGAGCGTTGCAGCGAGAACACGGCGTTGTTGATGACCGCGAGTGGATTTTTGATCTGGTGCGCGAACTCAGCGGCGAGCCGCCCGGCGGAACGCAATTGGCCCTCGCGGGCGGCGAATTCCTGTGCTTCTTCGATGGCCAGCCGTTGACGCTCCAGCAACACTTGCGCGCCGTAACAACAAATCGCCGTCAGCCACAAAACCGCCATGCGCAGCACAAACGGTTCACCCAGATCTTCATGCAGTGGAAAATCCAGCGCTTCCAGCGCCCGGAGGTTGAGTTCGTCCAGATTGCTCGTGATGGAAATTTCCAGCGCCGCTACCAGCAGGTAACACAGGCTGATGAAAAAGTTCAAAAGTCCCTGCAAGAATCCCGGGGGTACGGTCGCGGCATTGCGCACCACCAGGACCAGAAACAACCAGAACAAAAGACTTTCTTGCCCGCCGGTAATTAACGCCATTCCCGCGATAAAAAACCCGTCCACCAGGCTGCTGGTTACCACTGTCCATTGTACCAGCGCCAGCGGCAGACGTCGGACCCAAAACATGGGCAAGGCCAGCACCAGGCTGATGAAGATGTAAAACCAGAAAATGTTCTGGACCGTGTCAACCGTTATGCTAAATAAATTCGTAATCTCTCCAATCCAATGGGAATGTTCCAGTTGGAATGAATACATAATCATCCCGATAAACACCGCTTTGACGGGCAGCATGATGTCCCGCTCCATGATTTCGATGCGGCGGAGCAGGCGTGGCGGGTCGGGCGCCGGAATTTCCAGCAACGCGGCAAGCCGTTTCAGCCATTGCCGATGGCTCGGTTTCATAGTTTCACCGCAGTGAAAATTTTCAGCGCAGCAATTTCAAGGCGCGCTCGATGATCGCTTCGACCGGCCATAACCGGCCGATGCCTTCGTAACCGCAGGAAAGCATCCCTTCATCCGGGCCGATGAATTCAACACCGCGCGCTTTGAGCGTTTCAACGTTTTCGCGCGTAGCGGGGTGCAGCCACATTTTGCCGTTCATCGCCGGCGCGATCAGAGTTTTCGTTTGGGAGTTCAGCGCCAGTGCGATGCAGGTCAGTGCGTCGTCAGCGATGCCATGCGCCAGTTTCGCAATCACATTCGCCGTCGCCGGCGCGATGAGCAACAGGTCCGCCTCATCGGCCATCTCGATGTGCGCCGGTTTCCAGCCTTCTTCTTCGTCATAAAGGCCGGTTACGACCGGATGACGCGAGAGCACTTTGAACGGCAACGGCGTGACAAACCGTTGCGCGTCCGCGGTCATCACTACGCGCACGCTGCATTTTTGTTTCGTCAGGAGGCTGGCCAGGTCTGCCGCCTTGTGCGCCGCAATGGAGCCGGTCACGCCGAGCACGATGTTTCTCTTCATCTTGATCCTTCTTTCTGCCAATCCGACCCCGAAGCCGGTTTAAAGATTAAGGCCGGGATTCAAAATTCCGGGGCTTGCGACCGTGTTCCGCGCATTTTTTCCGCCTCCACAATGGCCAGCATCCGTCGCAAATCTTCCTGCACCGACAGGCTCATCAAAAGGTAATCGAAATTTTCCCACTGCGCAATTTCCTGCCGCGCGATGCCAAGCCGCTTTCGAATTTCCTCCGCCGAGTCTGAAGCCCGCTTTTGCAACCGTTCTTCCAGCACCGTGATGGAGGGAGGCGTCAAAAATACCGTCACCAGCGCGTGTTTCAGTTCCGGCTCGCTGCCTGCCCGGCCGCGAATCGTGGCCGCGCCCTGAACATCCACGTTCAACAAAACGTCCCGGCCGGAACGCAACTTGCCCAGCAGCTCGGACCGCAGGATACCGTAGCTCTGGCCGAAAACCGTGGCGTGTTCGATGAATTCCCCGGACTGTTGACGGCGCTGAAATTCGACCGGCTGAAAAAAATAATAATCCACGCCGTCCTTTTCGCCCGGCCGGGGCATGCGCGTGGTGCAGGTGATGGCGCGCGTCATGTCCGGTCGTGCTGCCAGCAACTGATGGCACAAGGTCGTCTTGCCTCCACCGGAGGGCGCTGAAATCAATACCAACAGCGGCGCGGGATTTTTTTGCGTCGGTTTTGGCCCCGGGATTCCGGATTTTGGAATGACGTCTTTCATTCCACGTTCTGCGCCTGCTCGCGGAATTTCTCCAGTTCCGCCTTGAGCGTCACGACTTCGCGCGAGATGAGCGCGTCGTTCGCCTTGGAGCCGATGGTGTTGACTTCGCGGTTCATTTCCTGTGCGAGAAAATCCAGCGTGCGGCCCACCGGCTCCCTCATCTTCCGGCAGTCTTCGAACTGCTCAAAATGGCTGCGCAACCGCGTCAACTCCTCGGAAATATCCGAGCGGTCAGCGAAGAAAACGACTTCCTTTAATATCCGTTCGTCGTCCATTGCGGGTATTTCCAGTCCCGCGTTTTTGATGCGTTCGATGAGCTGCTGCCGGTAACGTTCGGTCGCCTGCGGCGCCTGTTTTTGGATTCGCCCAACGCATTGGTGCATGACGCCGACGTGTGCCGCGAGGTCCTGCGCCAGATGCGCGCCTTCGCGTTGACGCATTTTCACTAGCGCCGCCAGCGCTTGCCTCAACGCCTTCTCGACCGCCGGCCATAAGTTTTCCGCCCCGGCAAGTTCCTCATCCGTCTGAAAAACGCCCGGGGCGCGCACGAGATGGTCCAAGGTCACGTTGCCTGCCAATTTGAGTTGTTTGGCGAGGCGGTTGAGTTCGCGCGCGTAGGCCTTGGCCAGCGGTGTATTGAGGTGCATCCGCGCGGAGAGTTTTCCGTTGCCGGCGTGCAGCGAAACGCGCGCCGTGACACGCCCGCGCGCGACGAAGCGGTTGATGGTGTCTCGGATAGGGGCTTCGAGCATTTCCATCTCACGCGGGAGGTTCGCATAAATCTCGGCCTGCTTGCGGTTCACCGAACTGAGCTCGACCGTGACTTTGAAGCCGTCCCGCGCGCACTCGCCGCGCCCGTAACCCGTCATGGATTTCATTGCCGTCCAATATGCGAAAACCCTGTTCGGCAAGCGAACATATTTTCGGCGCGGGAATGCCAAAACGCCTTGAAGCGTTCCGGCGGCACCGCTCTTCCGGCGAAACCCGAGCGAAACTTATCTCGACAAGACTGAAAACCTAATCTAGGCTCTCCAATGTCACCAACGGAACGGCATCCCGATTTGCCGGTTGGGACAAGTCCTTCGCACTTATGACCGAGCCACTGCAAAAGGACCCCGGCACTGCTGCCTGCCAGCGGACGTGGTGTGGCACTCTCCCCGTCTTCTTCGTCTGCGTGACGATTGTCTGCGTCGCCTATCTCGTCGCTTCGTCGCATTCCGAATCGTCGCCGAGACTTTGGATTCCGGTGGTGGTCGAGACCAATGGCAGCCAGACGATTCTCGGCGAGACCCGGCAGGTGGAATTCTGGACGCCTTCCGCAAAAACCAAGGATTACCTGATGAAGGCAAACGGCGAAATCAGCGCCAAGGAGAAATGGGAGGTGATTTCGAGCGATGATGCCGCGAACGAATTCGGCAAGCTGCTCCACTCGAACCTGAACGTGTTGGGCTATCGCAGAGTTGAGGTCTGGGGGCAGGGCCGGACGGGTTTCAAGCCGGGCTGGTGGTGGACCATGAACGTCTCGACCAATTACTCGGCCGGGGACCTTGCCCAGGCCTATCAAAGCTTTTGGAAGTCACCACAAACGTTGTTCGTTGAGGTGGTTGACAATCGCGGAAGCAACGTGAAATGACTCGGGGTCCGCGGCGCACGGCAGCCGACCATTGCTATGCCTGACGCGCACGCAGGCATTTCAGGGCCCTCCGAAAATCCTCCGGCAACGGTGCTTCAAAGCTCATTTCCTTTCCTGTGCGCGGATGAACGAATGAAAGTTCGCGCGCGTGCAGCATCACCCGCGTTGCCCCGTAACCGGTCAGTTCCACAAGCCTCTTGTTTTGCCGCGAGCCGTAAGTTTCATCGCCGACCAGCGGGTGGCCAAGAAATTGAAAATGCACTCGAACCTGGTGGGTGCGGCCCGTGTGCAATTGCGCCTCGACGAACGTGGCGGCTTTCAGTCTTTCGAGCACGCTCCAGCTTGTGTGCGCGGCGCGCCCGGCAGAGTCGTCGCGCACGGCCATACGTTTGCGGTGCGTCGGATGGCGTGAGATGGCGGCATGGATTTTGCCGGCGGCGTGCGCAAGTTCGCCGCAGACAATCGCACTGTAAATTTTCCCAACCGTGCGCGCGGCAAATTGCTGCGATAATGCCCGATGCGTCTCGTCATTTTTGGCAACCACCAGACAGCCGCTGGTTTCCTTGTCCAGCCGATGGACGATTCCTGGCCGTGCGACACCCCCGATGCCGCTGAGCGAACCTTCGCAGTGGTGAAGCAACGCGTTGACGAGTGTATGTTCTTCATTCCCGGCGGCCGGATGCACGACCAGGCCAGCAGGTTTGTTGAGAACCAGCAGCGATTTGTCCTCGAAAAGAATATCGAGCGGCATTTCCTCCGGCTGGGCCATGGCCGGACGGGCCTCCGGCCAGTGGATCTCGATTCGCTCGCCGGCACGCGGGCTGTGCGTAGGCTTGATGGGCTGGCCGTTTACGTGGACGTGGCCTTGCTCAATCAATCGTTTGAGCGCAACGCGTGAAACGGCATGGAATTTTTCGCGCAGAAATGCGTCCAGTCGCCCGGCGGGAACCGATTTCTCGACGACGAAACTCTCCGTGCGCACGGACATTTCAGTGTGACGCGTGGCCGGTGATTGGCGACAGGAAACGCGGGGCGCGCACCGGCCGGGATTGTTTCGCGTCGCTCGTCACTTGTCACTCGTCGCAGGTTTGGTGGCGCGCTCATTTCGCCAGGTGATGAGGAAAATCAGCGCCACGCCGGTGCAGATGGCGGTGTCGGCAACGTTGAACGCGGGAAACCCGATTTCATCGCCGCCGCGTTGTTGTAGGTAGAACCGTAGGAAATCCACGACTTCATGCCGGCCGGGCAACAGGCGGTCGGTGAGATTGCCGGCGATGCCGCCAAAAATCAGGCCGAAGGCAATCTGGCCAGGCAGCGTGTGGGAATCAAAATGATGCCGGGTGAGGAACAGCGCGACCAGCGCCAGCAAAGCGACGACGGCAAGCGTGATGTTGTTCCCGCTGAACAGGCTCCAGGCCGCGCCCGTATTGCCCCAATGCACGAACTTGAAAAAGCCTTCAATGATGACTTTTTCGTGGTACGCCGGGAGCGTTTTCAGCACCAGCCATTTGGTGAATTGATCCAGCGCAAAGACCACCAGCGCCAGCGCCGCGATGCGCCGGTTCGATTTCTGAAAAATGCGTTGTGCGTCAGCCATGTCCGTTTATGGATATTCATTTAACCGTATGCGGCGCAAAAAAACAAAGCGTTTCCATCGTTCCGGATTTGCCCTTTCCGCTGGCACGGCAAATGGTTACGATGCGCGCATGGCGTTGCTACGGATTCTGGTGGATGGTTACAGCCTGCTGCACAACTGGCCTGAACTGGCTCCGGGCCAACCGCGCCATTCAGAACGCGCGCGCCGGGAACTGGTCCAGGTGCTGACGCGATATCAGGACGCGACGAGCACGCCGGTCACAGTCTTTTTTGACGGCGCGGGAGCCTCCGCCGGCGCACCGAAGCATGAACCTGATTCAGCAGTGGAAATTTTATTTTCGCGGGCCAAGCAGACCGCCGATCAGATGATCGAGCGCGCCGCGCACCGTTTCAGCGATTACGGTGAAGTGCTGGTGGTTACGGACGACCGCGCCGAGCGCACCGTGGTCAGCGGCATGGGCAGTACGGTAGCCAGTTGCGCAAATTTTATTCGCATGATTGACCATGCGCTGGGGGAATTGCAGGACGACCTGGAGAACCACAACCACAGGGAACTGAACCAGTTCAATCACCGTTCGCGACGCAACTCAAAATGAACAGCAAAGCGCGCAAAAATAAATCCTGCGAGGGCGCACGAATCGTGGCTGCGTTGTTCGCGGTTGTTTTTTTGATTGCCAAAGCGCCGGCCCAGCCGGCGGCGCAACCGGTCGAGAACCGTTTTCTCTTCGTTTTCGACACGTCGTCAGATATGAAGTCGCGCCTGCCAGCGGTGCAACGCACCCTGGACACCCTGCTGGCGAGCAGCATACGGGGCCAGATACGTGCTGGCAATAGTGTCGCCGCGTGGACATTTGGGCGGGAATTAGGCGCCGGGCATCTGGTGCAACCGTGGGTGCCGGAGCACGCAGCCAAGATTTCGGCGAATATCTTCGGTTTCGTTTCGAATCAACGTTACTCAAAAAAAACCAGCTTCGACGCCTTGATGCGTTCCCTCAACCGGGTCGTGCAGAATTCCGACCGATTGACGGTGCTGATCTTCTGCGATGGATACGGTCAAATGACCGGAACGCCATACGACTCCGACATCAACCGGGTCTTTGAACAACAGCGAGCCGAACGCAAAAAACAGAAACAGCCGTTCATCCTCGTGCTGCGTTCACAACTGGGCAATTACACCGGCTGCACCATGGATTCGCCGCCGGCACTGGCCAACTTTCCTGAATTTCCGCCGTTGCCACAACCACCGATGGAGATAACCAATACACCGTCACCGCCGCCGCGACCAACCGTCGAAGCACCGCCGCTCATCGTCATCGGAACCAAGACGGGAACCAACGTGCAGCCACCTGTATCCGCACTCCCGCCGGCACCCACGCCTGCGCTCCCGCCGCCCGCACACGCGCTGCCACCGGCAGCGGCAGCACCCCCCGCCAATGCGGTCACAACTGTGGAAACAAATCCACCGCCACTCGTTGCGACGGTGACGCCAACGAACGAGCCTATGGCCGCAACAGTCAACCCGGCGGTTCCACCTGCGCCTGTTCCGACAAAGGCAACGCCGCCGCCCCCGAAGCAAAAGTCCGGTCTGAGCACCCTGAAAGCGCTGATGATCGGCGGGGTGTTTTTGGGCATGGCGGGTGTCCTGGCGGTGTTGATGTTTGGCCGTGCGCGCAAGGCCGACCACGGCAGCCTCATTACACGCTCCATGGCCAAGAGCGGAAAGCCGCCGATGCGAAAGTAAGTCGGCTGCATTTCGGGGCGTGACTTTTCATTGTTCCTGTGGGAAATTCCCGACCAATGAAAACATGGATGTGGGTTTGTCTCGCCGGCCTCGTTGCCGCCGGCGCACTAGGTTTGACATATCGGCAGGCGCCTCCGCCGGCCGATCAAGCGCTGCCGGACGGCAAGGAGACGCCTTTGTCCGTCACACCGGGCTTTAGCGACCCCGCCGCGCTCACTGAGAAGGCGCCCGCGACTTTCAAGGCGCAGTTCGACACGACCAAGGGGAAGTTCACCATCGAAGTTACCCGCGCGCTTGCGCCCAACGGCGCGGACCGGTTTTACAACCTGGTTCGGTCCGGTTACTTCAAAGATGTCGCATTCTTCCGCGTGGTTCCGGGCTTCATGTGCCAGTTCGGCATTCATGGCGACCCGAAGGTTTCCGCGAAATGGCGCGATGCGACGATTCCAGATGATCCCGTCAAGGGCAGCAACACGCGCGGCACCATCACCTTTGCCACTGCCGGGCCCAATACGCGCACCACGCAGTTGTTCATCAACTTCGGCAACAATATCAACCTCGACAGCATGGGGTTCTCGCCTTTTGGCAAAGTCACCGAAGGAATGGACGTGGTGGACAAGATCAATGGCGAGTACGGCGATGGACCGCCGTCTGGTGCAGGGCCGAACCAGGGCCGCATTCAGAACGAAGGCAACACCTACTTGAAAAAGGATTTTCCGAACCTTGATTACATCAAGTCCGCGACCATGGTTCCGGCGGAAAGCGACAAAGCGGAACCCAAAAAATAATTGTGCATTTTTTATGAGCGAACTGGCCCACATCACTACTACCGAGGGCGAAATGGTTATCGAATTCTGGCCGGACGTTGCGCCGAACACCGTCGCCAATTTCAAGAAACTCGCCAGCCAGGGTTTTTACGATGGCACCTGTTTTCATCGCATCATCAAAGGTTTCATGATTCAGGGCGGCGACCCGCTTACCAAGGACGCGAGCAGGGAAAGTCATTGGGGCACGGGCGGTCCCGGCCACACGATCAAGGCCGAGTTCAACGACCGCTCGCATCAGCGTGGCGTCATTTCCATGGCGCGCAGTTCCAATCCTGATTCCGCCGGCAGCCAGTTTTTCATCTGTGACGGCGATGCCTCGTTTCTCGACCATCAATACACCGCGTTTGGCAAACTGGTCCGGGGTGATGATGTGCTTGCTAAAATCGCCGGAACCCCCGTCGGCCCCGGAGGGGGTGGCGAGCAAAGCAAGCCGCGGAAGCGCGTCGGTGTCGTCAGCATCAAAATCGTTCCGGGTGAGGCCGCGCAATAAGTTGGGCTCGTTCGGCCTTCCGGCTCTCTGCGAGCCAGCGGCACGCTGAAGGGAACTTCAACTTTTTTAGCCATGGAAATTCCCGAACTCGCAAAAGTCCTGGTCGCCCTCGGTTGTCCTGCTGAAAAATCCGCTGAAATGGCCGCGCAATTGGACAAACGAGCGCGCCAGTTGGCTGAGCGAAAAGGGCGGACTCACGAGGAAGCCTTGCAGCACTTGCTCGGTTTGATGCAACAGGGCTGGGCCGCAGCCCGAAACAAATGACTGGTTAAATGAGTGATCCGTTAATTCAGTTTCCGTGCATCCACTCAGCGCTCGTTTAACCGTTCCCCATTGACGCCAATCATAAATCATCAATCATAAATCAAAAATGCCTGCGCCCTGGAAAAAGGTCCGTTCGACGCTCGTCGGTGATTTCCGCATCTTCAAACTGCGTTCGGACGTGAGCCTCTCCCCGCGCACCGGCAAGGAACATGATTTCTTTGTCCTCGACAGCGTCAACTGGGTCAACGTCATTGCCCTCACATCCGACCAGAAGCTCGTGATGATCGAACAATTCCGGCACGGCTCGAACACGGTGGAACTGGAAATTCCCGGCGGGATGATGGATGCAGGCGAGACCGACCCGGTGATAACCGCCGCGCGCGAACTGCGCGAGGAAACCGGGTACGAAGG
>Ga0335081_10013059_pt1 | contig 13436 bp, 5 predicted proteins | sample Lox_Sample_35_FD_206713 | JGI IMG/M metagenome (GOLD analysis project Ga0335081, IMG submission 206713) | Soil microbial communities from Loxahatchee National Wildlife Refuge, Florida, United States - Lox_Sample_3.5 | ecosystem: Environmental > Terrestrial > Soil > Wetlands | place: USA: Florida...
GCTCAGCCGGTGCGGCGGACAACAGGTCACGCAGCCGGGCCGCCATTTGATCCGGCGCCTCGGTCTGATCGTGTGAGAATAGCGTTACGTAGCGGCCGTCCGGATCCATGAGGTAAATGTACGCACTGTGCTCCATGAAATAGTCACCGGATTTCTCCGGCGTTTCCTTCTTGTAAAACACGCGATACTGCTTGGCGATCGCGGCAATTTCGGCGGGAGTACCAGTGAGCCCGACAATTCTTGGATCGAATGATTTGACGTATTCGGCCATCACTTGCGGCGTGTCGCGCTCGGGATCAATGGACACGTAGAGCGGCTGGATTTTCGCTGCCAACGGCCCAAGTCTGTCCAACGTCTGGCTCAACGCGAGCAACGTCGTCGGGCAGATGTCCGGGCAGTGGGTGTACCCAAAATAGACGAGCAGCCAACGGCCGCGATAGGTGCGCTCCGTCACCACGCTGCCGTCGCCGGCCGTCAATACGAACGGTCCGCCGATGCTTGTCCGGTTGCTGGCGCCGGGCCGCAAGTCCGATGTGAACGCGATGAATAGTCCAAGCCCGACGAGAGCGAACACGGCGAATGTGCCGAGCACGATGCGTTGTGCGGGTTTGATCATGGTAGCCCTCTCGAACGGCTTCGGCTGATATCTCTCGTGTCCCAGGCAATAGGTGAGGTAGTGGGAAATACCGGGATGATCAGGCTGCTCGCTGAATATCTGCAGCAGCAATTCGGCGGCCTTGGTACGTTCCGGCGGAATCTTGATGTCCGAGGGGACGGAAAAGTTCAAGGCCAGCGCATAAAATACGGTGGCCTCGCGGTCCTCCGGATAGTCAGCGGCAACCACCCCCATGGCGCGGGCATAGGCGACGAGGCGCGCATCCCAATTCGGGTTGCCGACGGCGGGGAACAGTCTGCGCGCCGCGGCGATATAGGCGCGCTCGCGCGCCGTCGCATGCCGCGCCGCCTCGCCTGCGGCCAGCGCCCTGCGCGCGACCTCGGCGTCGGCATCGGTCGGCAGCAGGTAGAGCGGATTCTGGAAACGGCTCATCGCGATGCCCCAATAGCCCATGGCGCAATCGGGGTCGTCCTTCACGAGTGCCGAATAGACGTATTCCGCGTCGGTAAATTCGAAGAGGTGCAAGAGCGACGTTGCGGTGGTGAATTCGCGCTGGCTTTGCCAGCCGCAGGAGATCGGGAAATGCAGAATCCCGAGTCTTTCATCTTGCGCGAGGTACCAGTCGGCGAAGCCGCCCGTTGCACCGATGACAAGCGCGGAAAGAAGAAGCGCCGAAAGAAGCTTGGCGTGCCGCCATGCCATAGCTCGCGCCTTCGTCCAAATAACAACAGCCGTCATGCCGAATCCCACGCGGCCCGCCAAGCTCCTGGCAGGTTCACGCCCGGTGGGGAACCTCAACCGCTGCTGGCGAAGGTCGAGTGTCATATTGGTAAAATTTCGGCCGCCCCGAAGATCAACCCAAAGCTCGGTCGAGGCTGATCAAGAATGCGTTGTTACTGGAAAGCTTATCGGCAGTCCATGCCTCCTTGCCTCGTTCGGGCGGCTCGCCGCCGCAGCTCGGTCTACGAAGTCCATATGCATCGCGCTCAAACTGAGATAACTCAGATAAATGTTTGAATCATTCCACACCGCAAACTCGTTGACGGCTTCGCAAGAACAGCCCAAGGCCCCTTCGTCCCCGCTCGACAACTACGACGCGGCTTCGGCCGAAAGGATAGCATCCCCCTGACCTCCTTCAGATGCGGTCGTCAACAACGATCGGTGTGGGCGGTGCCCACGCATAGGCGAGCCGAGCAATAACTAGCTCCCCGCTGTTCGCGGCTCAGAGTGCGTGCTCCGCAGCTGCCCTAGCGAAGGCTGCACAAAGTTTGCGACGCGACTAGGCCGATATTGGGTGAAGTGCGCGGAGCTAAAGCCTCTCACCACGTATAGCGCAGCGTTCCCGAGCCGGCGTAGGTTTGCGAGCCGGAGGCGAATTCGCCGTCGAACTTAACCAGCAAAGTCCAGCGCGGGGTGAAGAAGATTTCGGCGCCGGCTGAGGTAAGCGCCGAGTCATGCGGGATCGGCGCTCCGTTGACAATGAAGTTGGTGCCGGGGAGCGATTCAAAGGCCGCGCTGAGCGAAGGATCGCTGACGAAGTCGTGCGCCCAGGCGAGCCGTGCGCGCAACAGCAGCGGCATGCCGGCAATGACCTCGGGGCTGTCGAGGCGTCCGCCAAGCTCGCTGCGGACATCGGTCGCGTTCATTGCCGCATAGGACAGTCCAAAGCCGCCGCCGGTGAGATCGGCCTCGTTGTAGCTTGGCGTATGGAAGTCTTGCGCCTGCAAGGCCGCGTAGGGTGTCACCCCAAGCACCGGCAACACCGCATAACGCCAGCCGCTTTCGACGCGCGCGCCGTAGCTCTGGCCGGTGAAAGTCGCCGTCAGCGCATCGCCCAAGACGCCGCGGTTGGTGGTGAACCAGTGATTGGCAAACGAGAGCGCTCCGGCCACATAGGCAGGACCGAACCAGCTGATGCCGTAGGTCCCGGCCATGAATGCATCGCTCCGGCCACTGCCTAGTCCGTTGGCGAGACCCCAGTCGGTGCCGCCGCCGCCCAGCGCGAAACCGAAAATCGTATCCGGCGAATAGTGGTAATCCATGCCGGCCGCGAAGCCATAGGTCTGCGCGCTGAGATTGTTCGATCCCACCGCGGCATCGCCGTTGCTGCTGGTGCTACCGCCAAAGCTTGCGCCCCAGGCGGTCCAGCGCTGATCAAAAGACGGCACCGGCGCTTTCAGGACCCCCGCATAAGCCAGCGCCACATCGGGCGGCAGACTCGACTGCTCGTCGGGCGCGAACCCTATCGCGCGGCCGCCAATACCGCCGATCCCAGTGCCACCAAAACGGCCATCGACAAACGGGTCGAGCATCAGGTTGAGGAACTCGGTCGTCATGGCGAATGCGCCGCGCTCGGCATCGGCTGCCACTTCGCCGGACAATTGCGACAGCGCACCGGAAAGATCGCCGCCGGTGAGGCCAAAGAGCGGCCCAAAGCCGCCCGTCAGCGTCCCGCCGGAGTTGAAGAAATTGTTGAGCGCGGTGGCGACATTCTGCGGGTTGGCGGCAAGGCTCGTGCCGGCGCCAAGGTGCGCCGAGGTAAGGGTCAGGTATAGGTTACCTGGCGGATCAGTGAGCGTCCCACTAAAGCCGGGATTACTGAAAGCGGAGAAGCTGCCGTTAACACCGCCAGCCGCTTGCAGGATCGTATAACTCTCATTCTTGGAATAGGAGCCGGGCAGCAGCACCGCCTCTACGGTACCGGCAAGCGTTGCCGTGCCGCCAACATCGACCCGCGAGGCGCTCGTTCCGTTGAGCGCCACAACGTACAGCGCGCCCGACTGGAAGCCGAGATTGCCCGTGATCGTCATAAGTGTCCCGGCAACCCCAGGAGTGCCGGGAGCCAGCGTCGCGCCACTAAAGACGCTGACGTTGGAATTTAAGGTGCCTGTGCCCCCCAATGTGCCGGTATTGTTGACCGCGATGCTAGTGGCGCTGTTGGTGCCATTGAGGATGACGGTGCCGGAATTGACGTTGACTTCGTTGATGCCGGAAAAGCCGTAGGCCGCGCCATAGGTGAAGCTGCCGGCACCCATCGCGAAGGTGATGTTATCGAGACCTTGTCCGATAATGCTGCCATTAATGGTACCGCCGGAAATGTTGAGCTGGTCCGCGAAAGCCGACAGCTTGACAGCGCCAGAGATCAGGCCGCCGGTCTGATTGATGGTGATGGCGTTGTTGGCGGCACTCACGTCGATGGCGGTGCCGCCGGTACCGCTAATGGTTCCGGAATTGGTGATCGCGCCGAGGAAGGTCAAAGCGCTCGAACCAACCACTATGCCGGTTTTGGCGACGATTGTGCCGCTATTGGTAATGCCGCCGGAGAAGGTAGAGATTTGGAAAACGTTGATGCCGGCGCTGTTTGCCGTGATTGTGCCGGAGTTAAAAATGCCGCCAGAAAAGCTGATGCCGGCGTTGATAGTGCCGCTAGGAAAGCTTTGATGGCCACCGACCAAAAAAATGCCAGTATGGGCTGTGGCAATTATGCCGCTGTTGGTGACGCCGCCTAAGAACGTCGCGGCGGCATCCACAATGCCACGATCGCTTCCTACGATTGTGCCGCTGTTGGTGACGCCGCCGGAGAACGTCTGGGAGGCGACGACTATGCCATCGACTACCGACACGGTCCCGCTGTTAGTAATGCCCCCGGAGAAGGTCGAAGTGCTCGAGAAGACAAAAATGCCATTGCTTTTCGCGCTGATGATCGTCCCGCTGTTGGTGATGCCACCAGAGAAGGTCGTGGGGCTGACAAAGATGCCGATCTCGCTCGCTTCGATAGTGCCGCTGTTGGTGATGCCGCCCGAGAAGAAAGTGGGATTTTTGCCGAACCTGCCGAGTCCAACGGCGATACCGGTCTTTCCTGACAAGATCGTGCCACTGTTGGTGATGCCGCCTGCGAAGGTCGCTTGGTTGATGATGAGAATGCCGCTGGTGCCCGCCTTGATCGTGCCGCTGTTGGTGATGCCACCCGCGAAGTTCGGTACGGTTCCTGTCCCGAGAATCGGACCGACCAAAATGCCTGCGTCTCCCGCAGAGATCGTGCCGCGATTGCTGATACCTCCCGAGAAAGTCGCGCTGATGACGTCAATGCCGAGGTCGGCCGCCGAGATCGTGCCGGAATTGCTGATGCCGCCGGAAACGGCGGCGCTGTTTGCCAGAAAGATTCCGCGGTTCGCCGAAATCGTGCCGGCGTTGGAAATCTGCCCGGTGATGGTGCCGTTGTTGACGAGGATACCGGTGCCGGTGAGTGGGGGCGGCGCACCCGGGCTTATGGTTCCAGTGCCACTATTGACCAGATTGCCAGTGAAAGAGGTGTTGCTGACAGCGATGCAAGGAGTTGCGCCGTTGTTGGTGTAGCCACCACTGAACGGCCCGCTGTAGCAGGCCTGCGCCTTCGTCGCTGCGCCTAAAGGCAGTGCAATCAGCGAGGTGGTCGCCAACAACCAGCCCACCAAAGCCGCGTTGCCCCGGGGCGGCTCGGAATGCCGTTTCTGCATATCACAAAGTGTAGCGGATAATAGTTCGATTTAAAAGTGCATTATATACTTTACAACGGTGCACACATGAGGTAGTGCCGTGACCGCGCGCCGCAAGCGCGCTGGCGCGCCCACAAAAGTAGAAATTACAGATGCTATGATTGACCGTGGAGTTAGCGTTTTGCGGACTTCTGGTTACTTGTCGTGCTGTCTGCTTGAAGCGGAGATTCGAGGACTTGTTGAAGACATAGCGCGAGCGATTCTTCTTCCGTCTCCGACATGCCCTTAGCAAAATCCAGTGCGGATCGGATTGCGGTGGTGAGAATAGTCAAATTTCCGATAGCTATCTCAAGTTGCTCTTTCGTAACGGCTTTTTCGCGTGCCGTTTTGCGCGGTAGCTTGCTTTCAATAATTTGGCCCTCAAAAGTAAATTCCCCGTGGGCGAGTTTGTTGCGAAAAGTGCTGTAGTTGACTACGCGTTTGATAGCTTCGGTTATAAAGTTTTGCGCGTCGGCTTCAATGCCAGAGGTGCCTATGGCGGCCCTCAGCAAATCTAGCCTATTGCTCGTATTTTTTGCTGCGAAATAAATTGCTTTCGCGCGTGGTTCGGAAAGCAAGGTTAAGTGCTCAAACCAATCATATAGCGCCCGCTCCAAAAGCGCCCATTCGGCCATTGCCTTGCCAAATGCCAGGAAGGTTTTATCTCTAGTGCCTAGTTTCCCCTTCGGGATATTCGGCATGCCAAAATCCCCCGAGCCCACACCCGAAGCAAAGCGTATCATGGCGGCGGTCTTAAAATTGCCTCCAAAGCCTCATTCTGAAATGAAAATTGGCAAAAAGGATCAGCCGCGTCGACCAGCGCGCCAGCGTAAAAAGCGGACTGCTTGATGCTTGAAGTTCGGCTTAGTGAGGCAGCCGGTACGTGAGGCGTCTGCCTTCAATGCCTTTGGCAATTCGTGCAACGCGCGTCACGTCATCCACGCCGAGTTTTGAACGATTATTGTAGCGGAAGTCGAATTCCGCGAGATAGCGGTGGAGGTGTTTCTCGCCGCAATGCTGGTAGACGCCTCTCATTCCCCGCTTGAACACACTGAAATAGCTTTCGACGGTGTTGGTAGTGACATCGCCGCGCGCGTATTCCTTGTCTGCGTGTTTGATGGTTTCGTGAGCGGCGAAATCCTGTCCGACCCGTTTATAGAGGCTACTTTCGTCGGTGTGTAAGCGCGTTTCTTTGGCGATATTTTCGCGGACAATGCCAACTACTTGGCTCAAATCGGCATTCGGAATGTGGAACGAGCGCACCCCGCCGCCACGTTCCACAAGCGCAAGGATCGTGCGCTTATGGCCCGGACTCTTTCGGTTTGTCGCGTAAGGGCGGCCAGTAGTCTTAAATTTGCGGCGCTTGGCTTCGGGAATATCGCCGAAATAGGTTTCGTCGGCTTCAACTACTTTGCCTTTGCCGCCGAGCGGTTCAAGGCCGTCGGCGCGCATGGCTTCACGGATGCGATGGCACATAAACCACGCTGTTTTATAGGTGATTCCCAACATACGGTGCATTTGGTGGGCGCTTATGCCTTTTTTGCTTGAACCCATAAGGTGCATTGCGAGCCACCATTTCGTAAGTGGCACGTGCGAGCGCTCCATGATGGTTCCAACCGTGACTGTGAATTGGTCGTTACAGGCGCTGCAATAGTAGAGGCCGGGTCGGGGGGATTTGCCTTGCGCCTTGGCGATACCGTCTACGCTACCGCAATGCGGGCACACGGGACCGTTTGGCCAGCGCATTGCCTCCAAGGCTTCGCGCGCCTGATCCTCGTTTACGAATGCCGGATTTTGAAGGTTGGCGGCCATTGGAATCTCCTATGGCCCCTATCCTACCTATGGCGTTTCCGTTGTCAAGTATATAATGCACTTTAAAATGGTGGACCGCCGCTGGGTGGAAGCGGCATTCGATGGCAAACTGGTGAGACATCGACCCGGGCGCGCCGCCTGTTGACCTGACCAATCGGCCGATCAGTCTTTTGGATCGATTTGCCAAAATGGCTTCACTATCACCGCTGTCAAAGGCTGACTGAGTACGCGCGGGATAGCGCAAGGGTCAGGTTCGCGACGGTCGGAACGTTATGATCCACCCTCGTCCGGCTCGTGATGTTTCAATCGCTTCGCCGACCGTCCCCATTGGGAAGGGCCCGATGAGGGGGCCGGCCTGATCCGTTGGCCGGCTCAAGAGCAACGTGGTATCGGAGCGGCCATGCACCAGGTGGCTGGGCAAGGACAGACCGCGCTCGTGCCCGCCGGCGAGGCCCTCGCATACATCGAGCGCTGCCGCGTCGAGGGCCGACTCACAGAGGCAGAAGATGCTTGCCGTCGTGCAATCGAGGAGCGGCCGGATCTGGCCGAGCCGCATCATTTGCTCGGCTTGGTTGCGTTCCAGAATGGCAAGCTCGACGAGGCCATCGAACACATCGAGCGCGCCATTCAAATCGCGCCGCGGGTGGCGCTGTTTCACGCCAATCAGGGTGAGATGTTGCGCATCGCCGGTTGCCCGCGCCAGGCCGTTAAGGCGGCGCGGCGCGCGCTCAAGATCGAGCCCAAAATGGCGGCGGCGCTGAGTAATCTCGGCGTCGCCCTTTACGAACTCAAGGAATATAGGGAGGCCGCCGCGGCGCAGCGCAAAGCCATCGCCGCCCAGCCCGATTTTGCCGAAGCGCACTGTAATCTCGGCAACGCGCTCTATATCCTGCGCCGTTTTGACGAAGCGATCGCCGCCTATCGTCGGGCGCTCAAGCTCAAACCGGACTATGCCGACGCCTGGGCCAATCTCGGCACCACTTTGCACCATAGCGGCGACTTCGAGAATGGCGCGGTGGCCCTGCGCCGCGCCATTGCGCTCTCGCCCGGCCATGCCAACGCCCATTCCGGGCTCGGCATTCTTTTGTTGATGCGCGGCGATTTCGGCGAGGGCTGGGAAGAGTACGAGTGGCGGCTACGCTCGACCGAACGCACAGGCCCGCGCTTTCCCGAAATTCCGTGGCAAGGCGATAGCCTCGCCGGAGAGCACATCTATGTCCAGGCAGAGCAGGGCTTTGGCGACACGCTGCAATTTGCGCGCTATCTGCCGCTCCTTGCCGCACGCGCCGGCCATGTCACGGTGCGGTCACACCAACAGCTCACGACGCTCCTACGCGAAAGCCTGCCGGGGATCACTGTACTCGGCGATCGCGGCGATCCCACGCCTTACCAATGCGACGCGCTGCTACTGTCGCTGCCGCGCCTATTCAAGACGCGGTTCGAAACCATTCCCGCCGAGGTGCCTTATCTGCGCGTGCCTGCCGATGCAGCGCAGCGCTGGAGCGAGCGCGTCGCTTCGATGAAAGGTCTCAAAGTTGGCCTGGTCTGGGCCGGCAACCCGGAACACGCGAACGACCTGCGGCGCTCCATCGAGTTCAAACTGCTGGCGCCATTGTTGGATGTTGCCGGCGCTTCGTTTGCGAGCTTGCAATTCGGCGTGCGTGCGGCGGATTTCAAGCGCTTGAGAGGCCGCAAGGTCGCGGTCGCGGACCTGGCGCGAGACTTCGGCGATTTTACCGACACGGCTGGCGCCGTCGCCGCCCTCGATCTGGTGGTCACGGTTGACACGTCGGTGGCACATCTTAGCGGCGCGCTTGGTAAGCCGACCTGGGTACTGCTGCCCTGCGTGAGCGACTGGCGCTGGATGCTCCATCGCGAAGATAATCAGTGGTACCCGACCATGCGCCTCTACCGCCAGAAAGAGGGCGAGAGCTGGACGGATGTGATCGCCTCCGTGGCGAGGGACCTCAAAGCCGTGGCGGAGGGCGACGCCGCGCGATTGATGCCCTTTAAGGCGAAAGGTGAGTGCCGAGCCGCTGCGGCCGCCGCGATCCTCGCGGCCCAGGCAGCGCAAGCCGCGTCTATCCTCGCGCCGGCGCCGGCGCCTTCCGCGGGCCAATTGCTGATCCACGCCGAACAGAAACGCCGCTGCGGCTTCTTGGCCGACGCCGCCGAACTTGCGCGCCGTGCCGCCACGCTCGAGCCGGACAATGCCGAGGCTGCGCACCTGCTCGGCATTATCGCGCACCAATCCGGCAAGCTTGCCGAAGCGATCGAGCACGTGCGCCGTGCCGTCAGCCTCAAGCCGACCGTAGCGCTCTATCATACCAATCTCGCCGAAATGTGCAGGCTTGCAGGTCGTGTCGATGATGCGATTGCCGCCGGCAGTCGCGCCATTGCGCTCGACCCGAACTATCCCGGCGCGCACAACAATGTCGGCATCGCCTATTTCGAGAAGAGCCAATTCGAGCAGGCTCTCGCCTGCTACGACCGCGCCATTGCGCTGCAGGGCGACTTCGCCGAGGCGCACTCAAACCGCGGCAACGCGCTGCAAAGGCTCAAGCGCTTTGCCGAAGCTGAACGGTCCTATCGTCGCGCCGTCGACTTACAGCCGAGTTTCGCCGGCGGCTGGAACAACCTCGGCACCTGCCTGCGCGAATTGAAGCGCCTGGAGGAGGCCGAAACGGTCTATCGCAAGGCGCTGGAGCTCGGCCCCAACAATCCAGACACGCTCGACAATCTGGCGCTTGCCGTGAAGGACCTTGAGCGACTGGACGAAGCGGCCGAGCTGATGCGGCAGGCGCTGTCGATCGAAGCGCGCGTCGGCAAATTTCATGTCCATCACGCCGCAATCCTGTTGGACCAGAAAAAGATCGGAGAGGCCGCGGCGGCGCTTGACCGCGCGCTCGCGCTCGATCCGAACAACCACGACGCCTATAACCTAATGGGCCGCGTCGCCTGCGAGCGCGGCGAGTTGCCTAACTCCCTGACGTATTATCGGCGCGCACTTGCACTCAAGCCCGACCTAGCCGACGGCTACAACAATATGGGCAATACGCTCAAGGAGCTCGGTCAGCTCGACGAGGCCTACAACGCATTTGTCCAGGCACTGCAGCTCGATCCCAACATTGCCGGCGTTTACGTCAACCTCGCCGATTCCAAGACCTTCAAGTTTGGCGATGCGCATCTCGCCGCCATGGAGCGGCTCGCCGCGTCGCCCGCCGGCTTGTCTACGACCGATCGCATGCAGCTCGATTTCGCGCTCGGCAAGGCTTACGCAGACCTGAAGGATCACGATCGATCGTTCAAGCATATGCTCGCTGGCAACGCCGCCAAGCGTAAGACGATCGATTACGACGAGAGGGCCGCGTTCGCTTTCTTCGAACGCATCGAAGAAACCTTCACCCGCGACGCGATCACACAAAAATCGGGCGGCGGCGACCCCTCGCCGATGCCGATCTTCGTCATCGGCATGCCGCGCTCTGGAACGACGCTAGTCGAGCAAATCCTAGCCAGTCACCCAATGGTGCACGGCGCGGGCGAATTGCAAACATTTAACGACGTGGTGCTGAACGTTCGCAGTGCTGACGGCAACACCGTGCTCTATCCGGAATTCATGGGCGCGATCACGCATGACGCGCTGGCGCAACTCGGCGCGCAATATCTCGTCGAGATTCGCAAACTGGCGGCGAAGGAAGGCAGAGCCAACGCCGAGCGGATCACCGACAAGATGCCTTCGAATTACTATTTCACCGGATTAATCCATCTGACGCTGCCGAACGCCAAAATCATTCACACCATCCGCGATCCGGTCGACACCTGTATGTCTTGTTTTTCCAAACTGTTCTCCGCCGAGCAAAACCACACCTACGATCTAGGCGAGCTGGGCCGCTATTATAAAGTTTACGAGCGGTTGATGACACACTGGCACCGCGTCCTGCCTGCCGGCCGAATTCTCGATGTCCGTTACGAGGACATCGTCGCCGATGTGGAAAAGCAGATGCGCCGCATTATTGCCCATTGCGGCCTGCCTTGGAACGACCGTTGTTCGTCGTTCCACAAGACCGATCGTCCAGTGCGTACCGCCAGCGCAACTCAGGTGCGCCGCCCGATTTATAAGACTGCCATCGGCCGCTCGCGGGTTTATGGTCAGCATCTGGGGACGCTCTTGACAGCCCTTGGAATAGAAACCCCTGGCGCATGACCTTGGGTTAGGTAGCTCCGCTGCGCACGAACAACAATTCTCTAAAAGCTCGATGCGTCGTCTTTTTGCTGCCCCGCACCGCGTCCGATCGGCACATCCGCCATTGCCGCTCGTCAGCGAGTCCATCACTCTCCCGGCGAAACGGACGTTAGCGATGCCGTTTCACTACCGCGATCTAAAAATTATCGAGCGGCGGATGCTCGGCGGCGATCCAGCGCGCGGTGCCGGCTATCGAGCGCATGACCAAGGTATGCGTTGCACCACGCGCTGTCGAACTTCGCGCCTTGCAGCTTACGGCCGTCGGCGACGCCGTCGCCGCAAACAAACAGTCGCCGCGGACCATGTCTTCGATCTCGTACTTCCTGCGCGGATCCTTGATGCCCATTTTTGCAGCGCGTGCCCGCTTTTCCTTGATGTCGACCACGAGCCGGCGTCGCATACAGGCATGGCAGGAACTCGCCGTCACGTCTGCCAATAACCCCTTCAATACGGCGACCGAATCTGTCTCGGCGCAAGACGATCCGGCTGTGCGGCTCGTTTATGCACGACCCGACCTGTTGCATGCGCATAACCAAGGTTTCACTCACCACGTGTAGCGCAGCGTGGCGGAGCCGGCGTAGGTCTGCGAGCCGGAGGCGAATTCGCCGTCGAACTTGACCAGCAAAGTCCAGCGCGGGGTGAAGAAGATTTCGGCGCCGGCTGAGGTAAGCGCCGAGTCGTGCGGGATCGGCGCGCCGTTGACTATGAAGTTCGTCCCCGGAAGCGATTCAAACGCCGCGCTCAGCGCCGGGTCGCTGACGAAATCGTGCGCCCAGGCGAGCCGCCCGCGCAACAGAACCGGGATGCCGCCGACAACCGCCGGATCGTCGAAGCGGGCGCCCAGCTCGGTCCGGGTGTCGGTGGCATTCATGGCGGCATAAGACAGCCCCAAGCCGCCGCCGGTCACGTCGGTCTCGCTGAAGGAGGGCGTGTGGAAGGCTTGCGCCTGCACCGCGGCGTAGGGGCTCACGCCGAGCGCCGGCAGCACGGCAAAACGATAGCCGCCCTCGAGGCGCCCGCCGTAGCTCTGCGCATCGAAGTTGGCATTCAATATGTCGCCCATGGCGCCGCGGTTGGTGGTCATCCAATGATTGGCGAAGGCGAGCGCACCGCCGAGATAAGCCGGACCTGAACGGGTGATGCCATAAACGCCGCTCTGAAACGCTTGGCTTTGGCCGGTGCCCATGCCGCCGGCGAGAGCCCAATCGGTGCCGGCGCCGCCCAGCGCAAAGCCTAAAATGGTGTCGGGCGAATAGTGGTAGTCCATACCGGCGGCAAAGCCGAAAGTCTCCGCCGTCAGGTTACTCGAACCGGCGGCCGGATCGCCCGCCGTCGTATTCGCCCCGCCATAGCTTGCCGCCCATGCGGTCCAGCGCTGCTGGAAGGCCGGCGCCGGCGGTGCTTTGAGTACGCCGGCATAAGCGAGCGCCACGTCCGGCGGCAATGTGGTCTGCGCGTCGGGTGCAAAGCCTAATGCCGAACCGCCACCGAAACCCGCGCCGGACCCGAGCCTTCCGTCGACAAACGGATCGAGCATCAAGTTCAAAAACTCATTCATGAGCTGGAATGCCGGCACCTCTGCGCCGGTCGCCACCTCGCCGTCGAGGTGCATCAGCGCGCTGGCGAGCGCGCTACCCGTCAAGCCGAACAGCCCGGCGAAGGCCGGCGGCAGTGCGCCGCCCGAATTGAAGAAATTGTCGAGCGAAGTAGCGACATTCTGCTGATTGACGTTGAGACCGCTACCGGCACCAAGGTGCGCCGACGTAAGACTCAGCGACACATCGGTGGCCGTGTAGGTCAGTATTCCGCTAAAGCCCGGATTGGAGAAGCCGGCGAAGGTGCCTCTCACGCCGCCGCCCGCTTGCAGGATTGTATAGCTCTCATTCTTGGAATAGGAGCCGGGCAGCAGCACCGCCCCTACGGTCCCGGCAAGAGCTGCCGTGCCGCCGGCATTGATCTGCGAGGCGGACGTTCCGTTGAGCGCCACCACGTACAGCGCGCCTGACTGGAAGCCGAGATTGCCGGGCATTGTCAGCGTGCTGACCGCATTGCCGGCGGCGAGGTTCAGCGTCCCGCTGTTGGTGAACGTCGAGAGTCCGCTGAATGTCGTCGAGCCGAAGATGTTGATGGTGCCGGTATTGTCGACGCGTGAGTCGCCAAACGTGCTGGTGCCGAGCGTGTTCCAGATGCCGGCATTGGTAAAACTGTTGGTCCCGGTGCCGTTCATGGCGACGGTGCCGGTCACCACACC
>Ga0335081_10013061_pt1 | contig 13436 bp, 20 predicted proteins | sample Lox_Sample_35_FD_206713 | JGI IMG/M metagenome (GOLD analysis project Ga0335081, IMG submission 206713) | Soil microbial communities from Loxahatchee National Wildlife Refuge, Florida, United States - Lox_Sample_3.5 | ecosystem: Environmental > Terrestrial > Soil > Wetlands | place: USA...
CGCCGCCCGAGCGAGTTTCTCGCCGACTAAATGATGGCGGAGAACCGTTGACGGTAACCTTTCTCCGCTTTGTCAGCGATACCTGGAGAGATTTTGCGTTCTCCGTGTCGGGAGCAGCCACTAGGTCTCTCTCGTGCACGATAGGCGGGGCGACAGGGCCAGGCGATGTGTGTGCATGTGCTTGAACGAGTTCTGACCCGGCCAGGGCAGGGTCGCCGCTTAATGCGTGGGCGTGAGACATCGACTCCAGATTCTGCAGTGACATTCAGGCAGCCACGGACGTGCGCAGTGTCATCTGGAAGGCCACGACGCGGGCGAGCGGATGCCGTGGTCGCGGACAGCGTAGCGGATGATCTGGGCGAGATATCGGCGGAGAAGCAGGCGTGCGCGCCGGTTGCGAGAGGATGTCGTGGTTTGTGCCGATGCAGATTGAAATTTTCCACCCAAAATGCCCCCCACCGCACCGCCGGCCGGCTGCTGACTCAGCGGACACAGTTCCCGTCGCTTCTCGCACGCTTCCATCGCCCGGTGTGTCTCCATCTCCATCTCCATCTCCATCTCCATCTCCGCCTCCATCCCCGTCCCCGTCCCCGTCTCCCATCGCCTCCCCTTGTTCTTGCGTTGTCGCCGCCATCCCTCGAGAGGCCGCGATTTGTCTTCCTCGCCGCCGCCAATGCTGTCGGCCACACGGCGGTCATCCGTCCTCCTCTGCCGCCAATTCGCCCTTCCACACCCGCACCGCCTCCGAGCCCCCGCGCTCCCAATCCCAAAGGAGCCGCCAGTCGGCCGGCAGGTGACGTGCAAGCGGTTCTATGCCGATGAGAAGCCCAAGGAGAAGGTCTACGTTGATCCGTATCTCCCTCCCGATCCAGAAGAGCTGGATGCTCGCTTCTCCGATATCCCCGATTGGAAAGTCCCTCCCGTCAATCCACAGAACCTCACGCCCTATCCCGAGGTCCCCTATGATGATCCTCAGAATAGACGATACTATGGAGAACCCGTATCATCCCCCCCAACATCATCTGCATAATCGCATTTGCCTGGACGTCGTCCGCTAACGGACTTTCCTTAGGTCCCCGAGGAATACGAAGTCTTGAATATCTTCGGTCCCGATGTTCATGACCACGTCTCCACCAGAACAGCCCTGTTGCAGTTCTTCGGATTTTGGACTGTCTTTGCCGGCGTGTGTTATGTGATATACCAAAATGCACCCAAAAAAGTTGCCGCCCCGCGAACGTTGCCATACAATGGTCTGTCGAAAGAACAAGGCGGCAACATGTGGCGAGTGCTTCCCCTTTTCTCCTTCCGTGAAATATCTAATCCCAATAGTCCAGATCCGTCGAAGACGAAGAACGGGAGTTACAGCTGCTCGAGAGTGATGATGAGTAGAGAAACGACGTAGCTTCGAACCATGACTGCGTTCATATTACATTTGTATATAATTTCGAAATACCTACTACCAAAAAAATGAATAACCTCCCATGGGGTATGATGTTCAATACCATCCAAACTGTATGCCCAAATGCACGGCCCTCAAACAACTTGAAATCTCAAAAATGAAAAAGCATGACCATCGGTCATGCCTGTTGGCGCCTAGGTCCCCGTAAAACCCCCTCCGCAGCAGCCGTCGCTGCCAGCCTATTCTTTTGCCTAAACCGGTCCTTCAGATAATTTTGGGCCCCAGGCCGCATCCTCAAAATCCTCAAAATCACATCGTCATTCGGATCCCTTTGTTTTGCATCCCTTTTTCGCGCTTTGTGTAGTTTGATCGTCCCCAGGCTTCGATATTTGAGGACGCTCTTTGGTTGACTAAATGCAACCGGGATCGGTTTGGCCGCTCGTTGCTCGTACTGTTCGTACGCCAGGTCGGCGATCTTTGCCGACTCCCTGATCAGGCGTTCGGTACTTTCATCGTAGAAAAACCGGACTGACAATATTTCGTTATATTTGAGACTTGTCAACACATCCATCGGGACACCTTCCCCGCCGGCGTGAAAGTAATTGCGCAGAAACTATCGTTAGAGTTAGTGGCCAAGTGTACAAACCCCAAGCCATTTATAGATTACGTCCACCTCCGGTTCACTCAACTGTTGTTTTCGAGAAGGTTTGTCGGACAATGGAGGAAGGAGGAGATCCTCAAACATAGACAATACGGCCTTCCACAATTTTCCCATGAGCAGAACCGATGACACTTTACTCAAACTCTCGTCCAAGGTGCTAAAATTGGAGTCGAAATAATCGATCAATGGGTCGATCGCTTTTTCGATGTCTCCATCGGTCAATCCTTGCTTCGGTGGCTTTGCCACACTGCTCGTCAAGGACGCCTTCCCTAGCCAACTTGTGATCCTCTGCGTCGAAGGTGTTGACAGTAGTTTGCGAATTACAGAGGTAGAAAGACAGTGACGAGAATACGTAGTCATCTGTATAATCAGCCGAAAATTCGCCAAGCTTCATACAGTATCAACAACTTTCCTTGACATGTCGCTCTCTGCTCGCTTCAATGCTCGGAATCCGCGACCAAAGTAGAATTGGATATCGTCCTTTTCTCCTTCCATACTTACTCGCAGCAGCAACTTCCCCTGCGTGTCCAAATCGAGCCACAGATCCTGAATGTTCAGAACAAGCAAAGGACTGACATACCCTAGGCAAATAGTCACCAAAGAAGCCGGGATCTAGCTTGACATAGCAACGTCCACAGAGATCGTGATTTGAGACCATTCGATCTCTGTCCCACACCGTGGCAGCTAACCATAATGATCCCGTCGTTGCTACGTCAAACGTCTCATCCCATCTAGGATTCAAGTCACCCCATATCGTACGCGTTTTCGCAATCCGTCTTCCGTGCTCATCACTCAAAACGACGTACGGGTCACTCAGGCCGTTAACATCACACGGTTTCAGATCTTCCGCAGACACGATCTTGATCGTGAATATAAAGTTCTGCTTTTCATTACGTTTTTCACTCGATTTTCCGGCCTCGCGTTCCATGATTGCCGCAAATTTGTCGACATCGATTGAATTCTGCAGAGCATCAAGCTTTCGCAGGGCATATTGAATGTTGTTGAGCCGAACCAGAGACTAGCGAATAAGTCGAGATCTAGCAAGCAACAAGATACTTGTGGTTTGAAGTGGAACGGCTCTGCCTTTTCATCCCCTGCCATAGCGCCTCGAATACGACCCATCCAGCCTTGTTGACTTGCCTGTTGGTTCGACAGATCCTCCTGCGCGCTCATCTCCTCCGCGAAACCTCTCTCCATCAACATGCAGTAGTGTCCAATTGCTTTGTCAATAATCTAACGTTAACAGAATTAGATAGAAAATAAGTACGCTGGCAAGACGTGTCGCGTATTGCGCGTATTGAAGTTCATCAGGCCATTCCAAGTTCTGAAGAAAGTCGACTGCTCCGCCAATAATCTGAAATAAGTCCATGATAGACGAGCTTTGTTTCATCTCATCGTTTTCGGGCTTGAAAGAGTCGCCGTGAACAGCACGGTCAATCCATTCCACTGTGCTTATATCGGTCGCTTCCAGCCATTCCGATATCGCTCCGCCAAAGATGGTCTGGGCGGAATCAAATCCCAATTCCCTAAAATCAGTTGAAACGACAAAGAAGGGGCTCGACTGTCGGGTGATTCTGCGATAAAGATCCCGGATTTCCTTGATTTTTTTGTAGATGGTGAACAGATCCTCTCGAGGAAGGACTTGACTTTGTTCCTGTGTCTCGCGCACCAGGTTGAGAAGAATATAGCGGGCATCTCGAAGAACAAAAGGCACAAATATATCGACAGCCATCAACAATATGTCAACCTCGCTTTTGATGATCAGTAATGAAGGGCGATGTGATAATACCCCAGTATTGGATCCTTAAACCGTTTATTGATCCTGTCAAAATCGTTGATAAAGCCATCCACAAAATCATGAACATGGATGAGATCGAGTTCATGTTCATTCAAAATCTGTGCCCTTCGCTCGCTGTAGATTTCTTTTGCAGTATTCTTGATATTAGCTCGCAGACCCGTGGGAGGCATACTGTGATTCCAAGTTTGAGTTCAGAAATGTAATTTGTCAAGTCCGTTTCGGTAAACAGAGGGTTACTGTAAATGTGCTGGTTGAGAATGATAAGAATAGGCTTGGGGTTGAGAGGTTTCGGGTCAAAAACTCGTTGAAGGATATTGTACAGGTCTCGGAGCAAGGATTCATGCATGCTGACCAAAACTCGGCCAAATAGGTGTTTCTGTCCAATTAGGGGATTCACGAAGAGTGATTACATCCGCAGTAGGCCAAGACGAATAATCGAAGTTGTCTGCAAGCAAGAAAGCCTCATTGACGTCTCCAATACCTAGATCTCCGGCATCGTATTGTTCGCGTACGATATCAAGAAGCAGAGCGATTCGGGCAGCGGGATGAACTCGCCACCGAGTGGCACATTCATTTAATAACGCACTTGAAGCCGGAGAAAACAACCCAGAGTCTTCGTCGTCACCTCCTAAACCTGCTTTGCGAGCTCTTAGTGAAAGATCGAGGAGTTTTCGATAGTATGCACGCGGATCTTCAGGAACAAAGGTGTATGTGGATTTCGCCATATGATCGTCTATCTCTTCGGACGATGCTCCTCGATGCCATTCGGGCCTCAGCTGCCTGCCGTTCGCTATATTCAATTGTTCGACGTCAATAGAGTAACGACCCGTGGCTTCGGAAGTTGTTTTCCGTAGGTCATTTTTCTCTGCTGCATCGGATAGTAGTGAAGAGCGGACCTCAGTAGGCTCAGAGGTGGCTAACAGCGGATTTGACTCGACCATAGCGCTGATAAGCTGGGAAATTGCTTTGGATTCGTCGCGCTTCCATTCTTCATAGCTGATTTCGTCAGGGAAGTCGGTAGGACGTAGAGCTGGAGCATTTGCGGTGCTAAGGTCCTTCATATACGTCTTGAGATCTTGCATAGCAGCCTATGATCAATATTTCCCATGGGCAGGACGCTACTTTTTCTGAGGCAAGGATACGGAGATGATTGACATCTTTTTGCAAGGCCGAATCGGATTTGTTGAAAATGGCTCCAAGAAGGGGTACGATGGCCATATCTTTAATGGAATAGCTGATTTCTGGAACGAGCTCCTGTCCCGGCCGAGCAGGAGGTTCAGGTTCGAGGACCTCGTTGGTACCACTGAGAAGTTTGGATTCGTAGCTTGCAAGTCGGGTCATCAATTCTGACGCAGAGGCGGCGAGTTGATTCTCTTTCATGCATTCTTGTATTAATTTGAAGAAGAGTGCCATATGCTGGTCGACAAGTGGACGCCATTCGTCGCCGGTAATTCGTTTCTTCAATTCGGCAGAAGCTTTTGAGTAGAAAATCAATATAATTTCCTCGATTTTGCGGTTCTCTTTGATAGTCTTGTAGTAGTTTGGTTCGACGTAATGGTTGTAGAAGGCACCAAATGTGGCACGAACAAGCTGGTCGTGGTATTTGGGATCACGTCCCATGAAAACAAGCTCGAGTCTGTCGCGGAGGATCTGCACGAGCTCCTTGGGGAACTTGTGTGACTTTGCGTCCTTTGAGGAAGAGAGGTCGAGCAATCCGAATGCACTGGCAGCAGCAGAGGAGGAGGGTTTGGTTGGGGAAGGCTGCGGCTTGGGTTGCGAGGCAGGCACATCGTGGGGATGCAGTCGTTCTTGCGTCGCGGGATCGAGGAGGTACGCCAGATAGGCCGTGCGCAAGACATACTTGTACGCCTACAGAACGAAAGGAATGAAATCAGCGATCTGGGGCGGAAGAAGGAGACGACTTGCTCCGGTTTTCTTTTCTTTTTTGGGGTTGGGGGGGGTGGGGGGGAGAGGAAGGCGTCTCACCTGGTCCTCGGACACACTGAGGAGATAGAGCGTCTGGCGCCTGGCAGCACGTCTCGCCCGTCGCTGGGCCGAATGCTGGCTGGACGAGCTCATGGCTTACGAGTGCAAGGCCGAGTGTGACGAGCCGATGGTGCCTCGAGCCTTCATCGTCTTGGGACACCGCCGAGAACAGACAAGGCGGACAAAGCTGACGGCCGGATCGAAATTACTTCGTGGCTCCTCGCGGTCACGTAAGCGCTGCACCGCTTTCTTTTCCTATTTTTATCACCATCGTCCCACGGGCACCACAGGCAAAGCCATGGGAGAAACACCGGCATAGTGCGCGAATCACCACAGTCAGAGGCCGATACCGAACGCGGATTGCAAGGCAACATGGCAGACAATAATACTCCCAGCCCCTCCGCATCCTCGCCAGCAGGAGCTTCCCTCAAGCTGAGTCCACAGGAGCGCAACCAGCTCGAAGAGTACCCCATTCTGGCCCCCTTTGCGCTTTTGGTGCTGACTTTCACATTCAGACAAGCTCAATCCCTCCAAGATGGACTCAGCGCATTGCTTGACCGCATCGACAGTGTCAAGGAGGGATATCAAAAGTTGCAGACCGAGAACAACCTGCTGCAAGAATGGATCGGGAACTCGATACAGCAGAATGCCAAAGCTAAACCTCGATCGTAAAGACACTCCTCAGAATGCGTCTCTAAACACCACTGTACTCTGTGCAACGAAAGCTAGGAGACTTGCGCAAAGATCCATAAGGGTTCGCTGCGGCCAAGGCAGTCCGGTATGAAGGAATATATCAAAGGGCAGAGCATAGGTCCAATGGAGATATATATAAACTCAATCACATACAACGCCTATGGGGTATACAACGTCCAGTCCCAAGCCAATCCAATATCTCATGCAATCTCAATTCTTGCTTCTGTTCTATAAGATGGAGGGCGTCCTGCACCCGATTGTCCCGCATCTGGTGTGTCATGGAGACGATGTTCTGTCATCTGTACCCTCCTAACCCAACTACATATGCATTAGCAAAAGATATGATGAATTCGGTGCAAATTACCTGATATCACTATCCGCGATCCGCACAGATCCCCGATAGACCCCGTACGCAGGAGGAACTGGCTTCAAGGCTTCCGCAGCTCCAATCGCCTCGATATCAAATCCCGACGTTGGCCTGTCCGAATCACCCTCCAGTTCGCCCTCCCAATTCCTTGCCCCATGAATAATTGATCCAACCGGTGGTGCATCCGATGGCGCACTCACAGGTAATCGTGGCGTGCGCTTTGCATGCTGGAGAAGGGTCCTGACGATAAAGCCAAATTCGACAAACAGCGTTCCGATGAAGAAGATGTGTACGAAATTGGGGAACGATGGAAGAGAAAATGCCAAAATAATGTCTAGCCGTCAGAATGTGGATGTCAATGCGCGATACAGATGGTTGCCGTCAGAATGAAGGCCACCAGCGCTAATATGATCGGCCTGTGACTCCGTCCGCGACCCTCTTTCTTTTTCAGGCGCATGAAATTCAGGCGCTGCAGAAACCGATCAATTCGTCGGGTCGGATGTATCTGGCTATTTCCTTGTCCGGTGGCAGAGTTGTAGCTCGGTACAGAATGAGAAATTCGTGCCGCATTTCGAGGGTCCGGTCCCGGGGTGTCTGGTCGCGTTCTCGAGATTACGGGAGCAGGGGCATGGAGCGACGCCGCGGAAATTCTCTGAACATGTTCAACATGCCGAGTCATTGGGGGCATCGAATGACGAGCAACTCCCCTGGGGCCTGACAAGGTTGTGGGACTCGTTGGCGTCTCGATGGACTCGCCGTTCGAGGACTTTGATGCCAACGAGATGCTAGAAGCTCGATGTCCTCGACGGGCCCCGAAGCCCCAGATCAGTGGAAGACTCAGGCGATGGGCTTGTTCTGCCATGGCTAATTCGAGCGCTGTCGCGTGAACGCTAGGGATGCTGTCGAATGCGCGAAGAAAAAAGCGGGCCGCTCGAAGGGGAAATCTGAAGAACGAGAAACGAGGAAATGGAACTCCCAACACAGGCAGACCAGCTGCAGCTACCACCAGCTCTTATCCCTGATAATTCGCTTGGCAGAAATGTCTTCTAGAGGTAGGCCGGGATTGTTCTAGTTGAGAAAACGTGTGTGTGTTCTGTCCCTGAGGCATACGGAGGGGGCAGACAGCCAGGGAGCTGCAACTGCAAACCCTGACGGCAGCGCCAATTTTTCTTGCTTGTGATATGCACAAACCAATTCAGGGGCACGCCCAAATTTAACCTTGACCGACGCCAGCCAACCAATTGCATGCACGCATTCCACATTCCTGAAACGCCCCCCCCCTTTTCTCTCCTCAAAGGAAATCACACATCCTGTTGCATAACAAGGGGTTCCGCTCGGCCATGCATCAAACTCTAATGCAATGCGAAGTTCTCAAACCAAATTACAATAATCCCTATTGATCTTTATTTACTTGAAACATCGAAGCTGCCATGACGGCGTGTCAACCTTCTTGGCGACATTAATATCCCACACATCCTTCTTGGAGACCCTCGTTTGTACTCTCATCATCAAACTGGGCACCGAGATCATCCCCAGGCTTCCCTTGCCTGCGGCCCACCCAATTGTCTCCGATGATGCACTTCGTATCATATTTAACATCTTGTAGTCAAATTAACGTTGCCTCGTAAAGGTTTTTTCAGAACATCTAGCACAGAGTGAAGACTCGAGGTTTGAGACAAACAGCTTTAAAAAGAAACGCATAGATGGGACAGGATAAAGTCGTGACTCATGACTCGCGCACTGGCTCCAGCGCCAGGGTTGAAAAGTGCGCTATTTGGGATGAAACAGGGCACAGAAATGTTTACAGCAGGATTACTGTACCAGGATTCTGAAAGTGCTCGGAAGGAACCACCGACCCGGCTCCAAAGTTCACCATAAGGTCGCGTCCAGAGCAAGGGCTCATCTAGCTCACATCTCGTCCAATCCACGACATCATGAAGGCCATCGATCACGAACGACGGAGAAAAAGGGAGGAACCCACATGTCATGGAAGGCCGGACTTCTTCGCATCATCGCACTTGCATCTGGTGAATCTATTGGGAGAATAAAGCCGGGCGTAACCTATAGAAGAGATCCTCTACGCAGGGGGCATAATCGACGACGATGGAACAGAGAGACAGCGGGGACGATCAACAATTTCATATTTGCCTGTGGCTGCGATTCCAATCGGGCTGGAATCCCGGCCGGGCAGGCGTTGGCTGGGCAACCTCGGGGATTTCGGAGGAAACAAACACAGAAGGATCGAAAAGGACGGCGCCGGCAGAGAGGGGTATGTTGACACCGAAAAAGCACGGAACGCCAAGGCATGAAGCCCATCTTCGTTAGGCCGTCTAAGACTTAGGCTTGACTCGCTGAGAGTGCCGCCGAGAGAACCCTTGGCGAGACATCGACTTATCCCTATTTTCGCAACCGTCACAATCGTATTGGCCACTCTGTGGCTCGGCTCTCGGATCATTCGCCCCGGAAGAATCCATCCCAGACCCGACGGCGGGGCTGCTGCAGACACAAGACAGGACGTTTTTCTCATAGAGAGCGGGGGCAGCCACGACGAAGTCGCCGCTGCATTTTATTGTGGTCTCGGATCCATTGCGGGAATCCATACATACATGTACCTTGCGCTGCCGAGATTCCGAATCGAAAATGTCTATGAGTGGCTTCGACGCCGCTATAAACTGTCAACGTACTCCATTTCTCCTCTCCATGCTCTTCACTCCCACAACAACCTCCGGCTTCCCGATGCAATTATCCTCGTGACGTGCGAGCACGACTTGTTTGGCGCAGACACAATGCTTCAATATTACTTCGACCACGGTTCGCAGGAACACCCCCTTGTCTGTGTCATTCACCACGTTGACCGGTTTCGAGCCATTGAAGAACGGCTTCGACGCTGGGCACGAACAAATCGCCTTCATCTACTAACCCTATCCACGCATACCACCAATGAACTGCTGACGGAACTCGCGGGTCATCAAAACGGCCTGTACTTACAAACCCAGGTTGATACGTTCCCTCCAATATTTCCGGCACCTTTAAACGCTGCTGCTGCTACTGAGACAGACCGGCTTGCCGTCGTTGTTCAAGGGAATTTTGATGACAGCCGACGAAGCTACTTGAAACTCTTGCTCGAGTTTGAGAGGATGGTGGAGGAGCTGCCGCCTCCCATTGCCTCGCGACTCGAGCTAATTCTGGCCGGCAACGGCAAGGAAGTCGGCATTCCGGCAAAAATCATGCCTTACGTCTCGGTCAATTTTTCCCTCGAATACATCCCGTACTACAACCTTCTTCACCAGTCATTCGCGCTTGTTCCCGCTTTTGCCGACGAAGGCTACTACACAAGCAAAGCCAGTTCGAGTGTGCCGGCCAGCCTTATCGCCAATGTTCCGATCATGGGGTCACAGAAATTGCTGGACAAGTATGGTTATCTCACGTCCGAGTCAATGTGGCTGGAGGATGCCGCTGGAGAGAGTGAGATAATCGGCATATACGAATTGTTAAGACGACATTTCGATGACCATGGCCATGAGAGACGATCATGGCGATGGGCTCTCGAGAATAAAAGGCAAGGTGCGCGGAAACGTGCTTTAGAGTTGATAGTGAAAAACAAACGGTTGATGCGGGCCATATTGGGAAAGAAGGTTCCCATTGACCCTCTCTGCTGATCACTCTGTACAAAAATTTAGATCACGAGAACTTCTATTAATGCAGGCCTTTTATATGCAATTGGCGGATTGCCTCAAGGCATCCATTTTTGGGTTGAATCACTTTGCGGGGGTGCTGACGCGGCTGAATACGCAGCCCTAATGAATCCTGTTGTGCGCTGTTGCAAGGTTGCAGTCCCACCACCCGTACATCAAAGTAGGTCGCGAGAACTGTGCACGCATGATGGAAGCCCGGGGTGATGTGCAGTTATTCTAATTGAAGAATTCACAGGATAGTGTTTGATTTAGAGTCAAGTTTGTAAGACACATGTCTAGATATAACTCCATCTCAGTGTGAATTACGACAAGCTCCCGGCAGGATGCGGCGATGCAATGACTTGAGGTATTTTTCCGGCTGACGAAAGGCCCAGGCGCTGGAGTGGTGAAAGCCTGTTTGCGGGTTTAATTAAAGGTTGTCGGCTGGACAGCACAAGGTTGACCTGAACAATACGAACCGCGTGGTACGAGGGACGATTTGGGAAGAGAATGTGGCACCTGTTTTTGGCTTCTGCCGGGCCGGCCGAGTGGCGGCGGGCGTTGCGCAGCGGTGGGCGAGCGGAGGGCAGACATTTAGGTTGTGGGACGACGTAAGCCTCGGTTTGGAGGTGGGCCAATGAGCGGCCGGCAGACGTATGTTCCTACGTAGGAAAATTTCCTGAAGTCGACGGATCGATTGATTGACAAAGCGCCGGCTCGATTGCGCTCCCCTCATCGCTGTCTCTCTGCCCTCTCTCCTCTTTCTCCCTCCCTCTCTCTCCCTCTCTCTCTCCCTCTCCCATCCCCGCTCTCCCCGTCTCTCTTTTCCTCTCTTTGGCCCCGCCTCGGCTCTCTGTGTGGTGCCTTCATATTTCTCCTACAGCGTCATCGTATATTTTCTCCCGTCGGAGCCGCGTGCTGCTCCGCCAGCCAACCCCCCCTCCCCAAGGCGTCACCCGCGTCTCTCGACCCCTGTTCCTGTCTCCCTCTCCTTCAGCTCTTCCTCTCCTCGTCTCTTCGCCCCGCTAGACTGCGCCCCCTCCTCTGCGTCTCTTTCCATCCCCAAGTCACAGAGACGCTTCTTGCTCTCGTCTGCATCCTCAGCCAACGACGCCTCGACCTCACCACGCCAGTTCTTCTTCCAGAGCCGCGGCCCTCGACTGTTCCATTTGGTGCTATCGGAGGCTGACTAGAACAGACGCCAAGCCCAACCTCTACGAAAGCTCCCTATCTTAACATTCTTTATCCACCTTCGGGCTTTTCTAAAATGCCGGTCATCTCCGTCAACATTCGCCTCAATGACCGAAGGGTTGCTGTAACTATCGACACTCTCAAAACAATATCAGAATTCAAGGTTCTTGCATACAGTCTTCGTGTTTCCGTTCTGACGCTTCGTATAGGAAGCAATCCAGGCCAGTGAATTGAACATTCCCCAAGAAAGGCAAAAGCTTATCTATTCTGGACGTGTCCTCAAGTCTGCATCCCTTCGCTTCATTTTGGCAGCTTTCCTAATTCCCAGAGACGAAGAGACAGTTGAGAACTATGGAATTCAAAACGGCCAGACAGTCCACTGTACGCGATCCCCGCCCTCCGCCTTACTTGACTTTTATAGGTGTCCAAACTCAAGCTCCCCCGACTGTTGCTATTGGAGCATCATCTGGTCAAATTCCCCAGACAAATCAATCCGGTCAACAACCACAACAAATTCCCTCGAACCTTGCTTCTGGAGCCGGCGCCTTCAATCCATTTGCAGGACTTACCGGCGCAAGATATGCTGGACAAGTTCCCTTGCCCAACATCTCCATGTTTGGACCGGATCGTATCCCTTGCACTTCTAATGCCTGCTAACATCACAAGCTGCCAACCAACTTCCCCCGAACCCGGAGCAAATGCAAGAGCTCATGAACCAGGTAGTCCTTTATGTCTTTCCCAGCTCACTTTGTCCAACAGCCTGGATTTCAACAGACTATGAATCAATTGCTGGCCGATCCAAGAATGATTGATTACCTCATTCAATCGCAGCCCTCATTACAGGCAATGGGCCCGGGAATTCGACAAGTTATGCAATCTGAAGAATTTCGTCGAACGATGACCGACCCGACCATGCTCCGAAATATGATGGAAATGAACCGGATGTTTTCTCAAATGGGCATGCAAGTACCTGGAATGCCGGGGGCTCCTCGTCCGCCCAGTTTCCCTGCCCCTGGAGTGACCAACACCACGGCGCCTCAACAGGCACAAAGAAACGCCGCCCCGACGCAGCACGCCTCTCAACAGAATCCTCCCCAAGCCAATCCCTTTGAAGCATTGTTCTCCCCTACATCCCAGCAGACTCCCAATCCGTTTACGACCTTGTTTGCACCCCAACCCGCGGGACAGCAACCACAGCCTACACAGCCACAGACTTATCAAGGGAGATCTACTGCCCCGCAGCAACAACCATTCGGCACTTCATATCAACAGCCGTCTTCAGTTGGGGCTGGACAGATGCCTGCACAAAATCCGTTCGCCGCCAGCGGACAACCGCCGCCTCCAGATCTCGGCTCTATGATATCTATGCTCCAAAGTCTCCAGCAGTTGCAAACACTTTTGCAACCAGTGCAACCTGGGGCTGCCTCTGCCCCTGCCCCTGCGTCAACGTCTGCGGCCCCCGCCGATACGCGCCCTCTCGAGGAACGATACCAGGTATTTGTTTTCAAGTTCCTTGTCGGCCATTCGCTAACGATTTTCTCAGGACCAATTGCGACAATTGAATGAGATGGGCTTCACGGATTTCAATCGTAATATAGCTGCATTGCGTCGGACCGGTGGGAATGTAGAAGCTGCGATCGAAATGTTAATAAGTGGAGGTGTCTAGC
>Ga0335081_10013062_pt1 | contig 13436 bp, 11 predicted proteins | sample Lox_Sample_35_FD_206713 | JGI IMG/M metagenome (GOLD analysis project Ga0335081, IMG submission 206713) | Soil microbial communities from Loxahatchee National Wildlife Refuge, Florida, United States - Lox_Sample_3.5 | ecosystem: Environmental > Terrestrial > Soil > Wetlands | place: USA...
GCGTGCCTGGTCAGAACTCAAACCCGAACATATTGATGATGTAGACCGCCGAGCCAGGGAAGCGCAGCGACCGAGCCGAGCGATTGGATGCGGCGAAACTTGGGCGCGTCCTTGCTGAGTGACAGATGGGTTCTAACCTCGTTGTAGTACGCGGCGTAGGCTTGGAGGCTACGACGCAGGTGCGCCTCGCCAAACACGATCAGATGATCGAGGCATTCGCGCCGAGTAGAACCGATAAGGCGCTCGACGTGCCCATTCTCCCAAGGCGAGCGCGCCGTAATTGGGTGATCGCGAATGCCCAGCGCATGTACGCGATTAGTATACTTCGTCCCGAACGCAGGGTCGCGGTCGCGGATAAGATGACGAGGCGCTTCGTTCCACGGGAAGGCCTCGGTCACTTGGCCCGCGATCCATTCTGCCGTTGGATTGTTGGTGACCGCGACCTGGACCAAGCTCCTGCGATGATGGCGGAGAATCACCAGGACATAGAGTAATTTGAAGGAGATGGTGCGCACGGTGAAAAGATCGATAGCTGCGATCCCTTTGGCCTGATTGCGCAGGAAGGTTTTCCAACCCTGCGACCGAGGTCGACCAATTCTGATCATGTAACGGCCAACCGTCGACTCGCTAACCTGGATCCCAAGCATCAATAGTTCACCGTGGATTCGCGGCGCTCCCCAAAGTGGATTCTCTCCGCTCATCCGCCGGATCAGCTCACGGAGCCCTCGCTCGATCCTTGGTCGACCGCCGCCACGCCGCCAGGACTTCCAGCGCCGGTACGCGCGAAAGCCTTCTCGGTGCCAGCGAAGCACGGTTTGCGGCTTGACGATGACAACGGTGTCCATCAGCGACGGGAAGAGGCGGCACAGCCAGACCAGAGTCAAACGGTCGATGTTTCGCAATGTGATCCGTTTGGGTGACCTACGGCTTAGCACCAGCAACTGCTGGCGTAACATGAGGATCTCCGCTTCGCTCGAGGCCGACACTTCCAGCATCGAACCCAGCGCAAGCAAAATCTTACTCAGCAACGCGAGCGTCGCGCGTTCCAGTATCACATTCGCCCACTCTCCATCACGCGGACCAAGTTTTGACTAGGCACAGGGGTTAATTGAGCACTAATCGAACGCCGCTGAGGTTCATGGCCGCAGGAGCGCGCTTTTCAACCACGCGGACAGTCAAAATACTCTTTCCCGCGGCCAGACGAAGCCGGCCCAAGGGCAGCCATGGAGACAAAGACGTCCAGGCACCGGTGTTTTGTACCCGCGCCTCGATTCTATCTGTCGCCTCGACGCCAATGCTGTAACGACTGTTCTCGAATTCAGCTGGGCAACCGTAACGAACCTTGACGGTATATTCCTGCTCCTCGGTCAGCGAAAGGTTCCAACTTACAAACTCTTCAGGTTCGATCCAGTTGCAGATTACTCTTCGACCGCCTTCGTCCTCCATCAGCCGAAGGTTGCTTCCATTCAATACGGCTGAATCTGCAGTAAGCTCGATTGTTCGAGCGGTGTTCGCCCCGGCTTTCCCCTCGGGCACATCCGCCTGGAACGATTCAGGCCATTCTCGGAACCATGAGTAGGCATCCGGCGACAGCGGATATCGGACTCGATTCCAACTATAGGGACCCTCGTCGACCGGCAGAAACTGACAGTCCTTGAACCGAACCAGGGGAGACACAAAGTCGTTGTAACAGTACAAGAAAGTAGAATCGCGACCCGCTAACCCTCGCATCCTCTGAATCAGGGCAGTGAAGGTGCTAAAAAGAGTGCCCACGAAGATTTGCGAGCTGCTCGCTATCAATTGGATGAGCAGCGCAGAAACGGCTTCATTCTGCTTGGGCAAGCCGGAAACGATGTCTGCGATGCTCGTATTATCACGAAGGTAGCTATCGAGAAAGATGACTTCGCGAAAGTACTTCATGATCGGGCCGAAGAGTTCTTCCTGTGGCGAGCCGTCGGTGCAGATGAGCAGCCGATCGTGCCGAGCCAGACGCGTCGCGAGATTCGCGACTATCTCCTCCCCAGTTACCGATATCGTCCGCGTGATTCCTCTTTTCGATAGCTCGTTGGAGAGGAAATCACCGCGACGTAGATGCAGAGCATTGAAGCTTCCGAGGCTGGCAGCAATCCGCTCCGCCGCTGCAACGTAGGGCTGCTTCGGTCGAATGCGTTTCATCAGGTCGATGAGCTGACCGCGATGAGCCTCGTCGAGAAAAATGAAGTGCGAATAGTTCGCCAGGGTTAAGGTGTGGATTTGCAGGTCGGCGGCGTCCTCATGGCGCTCATCGAACGCATAGGAATTCCGTCGCCCGTTGCGGAAATCAGGAAACCGATGATCATCGTCGGATAGGCTTGCAGGAAAACAAAGCACGGAGTCATACGCCGGACGCCAGACGTATTCAATCGCGCCAGGCAGCGATACCCAGGTCTTGGTGAGATATTCATCCGACCACGGAATCGGGATCTCGAAGAGGTCGGGAACTATTATAGGCTCAGGCACACCTTCACCGCGTTGGAGATCGATAGCGTGGCGCCGAGGCATCCGAAAACGATACGGCATTAGCACTCGCCCAGTCAGGTAGGCTAGGGCTACCGCGATATCGAGCGACATTTTGTTATTGCTGAATCCCGAATAGTAACCCGGGACGAAAAGCCGTCGCATCAGTTATTCTTTTTAGGGGTCGAGATGCACATCGCCAAGGATCTCTGCACTGAAGAAACTACTCGCCATGTTGGGATTTTCGCGTCACTCGTGAAATCGAAGGCGGGAAGCGGTCGGGATTGCCGTCAAAGTAATGCTCGGCGTTGGGACCGTCTTTCACTACGTAATGGAGAAATATCTGCCCCAGCGTGTTGCCGTTAAATGGTTCCCGCCAGTGGTCCGTCTCACAACCGAGATAAACGGCACCGTCGCCGCATTCCAGATCCACCTTAGTGTTTGGCGCAAACCATAAGGCCGAGTTGCCTGCGTCTCTGCCCAGATGTACTGATGCGCTGACTTCGCAACTGGTCCGATCGCGATGTTTGATCACGGCGTCGCCATGAAAGTACAAGCGCGCATAGCTATAGGTCGGTACCAGGGAACAGCCGGAAATTTCCTCGATTCTGGGTCGGAGGTGGAGCAGAAGAGCATCGCTCGGGGCATCGTTCGCGGTGGAGACTGCGGTTGGAATATGACCGTCGCGGAAGCATTCGCCGCGCCAATGCTTCAGCAGAAGAATCTTGTAAAGAAAAGACGCAAGGTTTGGTTCAACCAGTCTCTTGATCGGAAGATAGCGTTGCTCTCGAAGCTCAGCGTTCACCGGCTGAATCCTCGCATGAAAACTCGCTTTGGGCTCGCTGCTTCAGATGCTCTGCCACGCGAATTGTGACCTGCCGCGTGTCAAGCTGGCCTTGTTCGCTTGCAACCAACCAGCCCGGCAACGGCGGATGCCACCATGGCGCATAGACTACCAACCCGCGCGTATTCAGCAACCCCCCGAAGTAACCGAAGGATGAAAGCGACAGGACGAGCACATCGGCGGTGGCGAAGTCCTCGATCGCAGCTATCGGTTCCGCATTCAGCGCGATTTCGAGGTTCGGCAGCGCCTCGAATTCTTCCAGCGCAAAGTCATTCGGATCGATGGTCGAAGGCTGAGAAAGATCGAAGTAAAGGCCCTGAATGCCTGGATGCAGAGTATAAGGCCGCGGTGGCATCTCGGTGTGTACGCGCACCACGAAAGACGCACCTTGGGCGCGCAGCGCGTCGACCACTGCTCCGCAAGCGCGCAAGTAGTAGGAATTAGGCAACAGCCGGTATTTTTGATCATGTCGCGTGAAAGAATTATCTCCGCGACGTAGGTGAATGCAGATCCGTATCGGGCCGGTTACCCGATATCCGCGATAGGGGCTGACAGCGCGCACGGTCAAGTAAGACGCAGGGTTCTGGTCCGTATATCCCGACGCTGTCGAGGACTCCAATAGGACGGGACCTCCGGTCCTGTTCGCGAGTTTGCGGTATTGCTCGACTATGCGCGCGGTCAGGTTCTTTACTCTTATCCGCCGGCAGCCTTCGAGGTCGAAGTCATCGGATGGAAGCCTAAAAAAAGCATTGTAGCGATTTGCGAAGTCTCCTTCCGTACGTCTTTGGAGGAGAGGCAATAGCCCCTGGTAGCCGACCCGACCGAGCGGAGTATGGACATACTTGACATGCAACGAGCGCGACAGCGCGTATATGCTGTAGATACGTTGCAACTGTGCTCCCACCCCGTCGGTCGCGTCCTGATCATAGGTGACCGCCAATTCCGGATCGCGCCTCGCCACACCACCGTGCCCGTTATGACTTGACGTGCTCTCGATCCGCGATCGATCGGCAAGCGAGTCCGATATGGCTATCTCACTAGTAAGTTGGTTCGCTTTACCAGAACCACTGGAGTTTTTACGAAACCTTTCAAACGCTTCGACCGATCGCAGGACACCGAACTTCCACGAATCGCCAATCTCTCGAAGTACCAAGCCAATCTTGTCTCGAGAGGCATAAGCGTCGAGCAGGCCGAGACCGATCCTATGAATGGCTCGCAAAGAACCCTGAGATGGCTTATCCGCTACTGTCGCCGTGCTGGCAACCCGTAGCATCAAGCTTTCTTCAAAAGGTAATAGATCGGAACTGATCCTCAAATCGTCGAGAGTGCCTAGCGGCACATCGGCGGCAACCAAGTTGCGAGCGAGCAGTAAAGAGAAATAGAGATATTTCGAAACCTGATAGTCGCTGGCGCGAGCAACGAGGCGCTTCCAATCGATCATGCCGCCGTATCGTTTGCATACTTCACCGATGTCGCGGAGGGTTCTCAACTGCCCAATGAATCGCTTGCGCTTTGACGCATCAAGTGCCAGGTGCAGCAAGTGATCCTCCCAGCCGAGCACCAGAGTTTCCGCCGACCCAATCTGCTCGGAGCGCGCCCGCTCCCAGAGGTGATCGATTGGAATAAGAGCGGACATCGAATCGCTGACGATATGTCGCTGAATCTTGATTGGGGGATAGCCCTGCGGCCGCACATACTGGACGGCGAACGGCGGGTCAGACCACAGACTTAAGTCCGATACGGCCGGGGCCCGGCGTTGAAACCCCGCATCGCGAAGTATGACGTCGGCCTTACCGAGGTCATGGCGCTGAACAAGGAGATCGATATCGGCCATCGGCCGCAAAGCCGAAGAGGAATAGACCAACGCCGCCAGCGCCACGCCCTTCAAGGCGACAATCGGAAGCTCCGCGTGCTGGAATCTCTCCCGAACAGTCCCGAGGGCCTCACGCAGGCTGAGGCTCGCGATCGCTTCCCGATTATAAAGGTGTCGGAGGTGCTCCTTCACCGGCTTCGGTACTTCAATCGAGCCGGCCGCCCGCCGTAGGCCGCTATGAATCAGCGGCGCGAGACCGAGTCGTTCACTTTTACGCATGAAGGCTTCCCAATCGGGTCCGCGCTCCACCAGCTCCTGAATGCCACAAGGATCGAGGTCCGTTCGCAGGAAGGCCAACAGCAGACGGCTTTCGAGAGTCAATCGCGTAGAGGCTCCGGATCCCATCACCAGTTCCCGGCTATAGGACAATTTGCAGGCTGCTCATATTCGAGTAAACAATTTGTCCTTTTCCCGTTCAAATGCAATGATAGCCGAACCGACGTCGCGCATAGTATGACCGAAGACTACCTCGACTGATGAACGAATTTCTCCTTCAGCTTCGCTGGACCGGTCGATTCGGCAATCGTCTGTTCCAGTACGCATACGGGGCCACCTATGCGCGGTTGACCGGACTTGAATTTCAACTCCCGTCCGAGTGGGAAGGCACGAGGCTGTTCCGCCACCAAATTCACCGGGTCATCGAGAATGAAGAAATTCGCCGCGCTCTGAGATTCCCGGCGGACGGCGCTCAGAGCAATATGCAAAAAATGGAGGTGGTGCGGAAATATTATCCCGACGCAGAACTTTTTGACGCGGAACTAGTTGCGGACCCTTATCTGAGAACAGGCCACCCCGTCTGCCATGCGAACTTGTGTGCATACAATCCGAAGCTTTTTGCGGGCATGTCGAAGGCGCACCTGAGGCATATCCTCCAGTTCAGCGACGAAGTCACACAACTCGAGTCTTACAAACGTTATTTCGACCTCCAGGGCCTTTATGACGTCGCGCACATGCGACGCGACGACATAAGCGACGCGCAATACAATCGAACCAATCCGCAGGGATACTCGGTTATCTCCAAGGAGTCTTACCTGCAAGCCTTCAGGAAATACGGTTATTCTGAAGACTCCATCCAGTGGGTGTCGGATGACTACACAGGCAAATGGCACGTGGGAAGAAAGGCACGCGTGCTCGGTGGCTGGGAATACCCAACCGGTTCGGAGTACCTACCACCTATTATCTTCGACTGGCTGGACGACTTCCTGAAGCTGTACTTTGCGAGGACTATTTTTCGGGCCAACTCGTCTTTTAGCTGGTGGGCGGCACTCCTGTCGCCCAACGCGCAGGTGTTCAGCCCAGTCATGGACAAACGACACATCTATGGGGTCGACGGCATGGACGAAGTTCTCGTCGATTTCGTTGAGGGCAACCATCCTCATTGGTTGGACGGAAAACCGGACATAGTGTTAAGCGAGTAGCAAAACTCGATGCGCCTCTCTGTTGTTGGACTAGGGAAACTGGGTGCGCCGCTCGCGGCAGTGCTCGCGAGCGCCGGACACGAAGTTATCGGAGTGGATGTCAACGCGGAGGTGATCCGCGCGCTCCGTAATGGTCGCGCGCCCGTCGAAGAAACTCAACTGCAACAGGTTATCGACGCTAATCGGGAGCGCCTCACCGTGACGACGGATTATCGGAAAGCCGTGCTAGGCAGCGACCTAACCTTTGTTGTCGTGCCGACTCCAAGCCTCGTGGACGGTGCGTTCAGCAATCAACATGTAATAGCCGCAGTGCAGGAGATCGGAAGAGGACTACGCGAGAAGGACAGCTATCATGTTGTCAACATCACCAGCACCGTAATGCCAAGCTCGACGGGAGGAGTCATCCGGGAAGCTCTTGAAGCAAGCTCCGGGAGGCACCTCGGTGTTGCGATGGGGCTCTGTTACAATCCGGAGTTGGTGGCCCTGGGCAGTGTGATTCATGATCTACTGACACCGGACTTCGTCCTGATCGGCGAATCCGATGCGCAGGCAGGAGCCATGGTAGAGAGCCTCTTTCGTGTCATCTGTCGGAACCAATCACCTATTCGACGCATGAGTCTGGTGAACGCCGAGATCGCGAAGTTGGCCATAAACGCCTTCCTTACGACCAAGATTTCGTACGCGAACATGCTGGCTGGCATCTGCGAGCGAATCTCTGGCGCCGATGTTGACGTCGTGACATCCGCGATGGGCCTCGACACTCGCATCGGCGGGAAATATCTCAGGGGTGCGACCGCTTACGGCGGCCCATGTTTTCCACGGGACAATCTCGCCTTGGATGCGCTTGCACAAACCATAGGTGCTCGCGCGGACCTCGCGGAAGCTACGGACCGAATGAATCACTATCAAGTCGAGCGGCTTCTTGCATATGTTCAAACTTATGCCGTGCCCGGCTCCAGGATCGGGATTCTGGGCGTGTCCTACAAGCCTGACACATCCGTTATAGAAGCTAGTCCAGGGATCGGTCTGGCCGGAAAACTGAACGATTCAGGCTACGCGGTTAGAGTATTTGACCCAATGGCGCTCGATGCGGCGCGATCGATCCTCGGGATGAATGCTATCGCCGACTCAATGGAAGAATGCGCGCGGGATGCTGACGTGCTCGTCATCCTTACACCATGGCAGATTTTTTCCACGCTCGATCCGCGATGGCTTTACCGGGCGGGACAACGCGTCGTGATCATTGACTGCTGGCGCGTATTGCCGAAGGCGCGGTTCGAGTCCGTATCGGAAATCCGATACCTTGGCGCGGGTGATCGTCGCTAGTTTCTCCGGAGCGTTAAGCTGCCGTGATTGCGGCGCCTTCAGATGAGGTTAAGGCGGCAGGCCACTGACCTTCGCGAAACCAGATCGTAATGGCAAAGCGGCTGTCGGCAAACTCCTCGCTCTCGCGATGTACCGGGCAAACTTCATGGAAGATGTTACTCGGGAAAAAGACCAGGCTGTTGTCGAGCGGAATAAGTGTCGTGCAGGTCGCGGCAGCAGTGGTCTTTTGATCCATCACCCAGGTGTCGTAAAGCTTCAGTTCGCCGCCGGTAAAACGGCGCGGGGTTGAATGAAAATGGTAGACGCACGAGATACGTCGATTGGCCACTAGCGGGTGACCGGTATCGACATGCGGCACAAAGAAGCCGCCGCCCGCGTGAGCGCTGACCTGCCGTTCGACCTCGCCGAGCGGAAACCACGGTAGGCCTAGTTCTTTCCTTACATGGGACAGAATTCCTCGGAGTCTACGGTCGAACAACTTCCAAATTGTTTCCACTTCAGCGCTGTAAAGGGTTTGGGACTTCCGGACACCGTAATCCTTCTGATCACCGCCCTGATTACTGACGATACCCGAATCCCGGAAAGCATCCTTGTGCGCAAGCGCGAAATCGAGCACCTTTTGATGCTCCTCGAGCGAAAGGAAGTCGGTAATCCGAACATAAGGCGTGGCAACCAGGCGTCGATGCGCCGGTGCAGGCCGTGGCATCTGTCTGCGCAACTCGATCTCTGCGACTGCAGCGAGATTCTCGCTTCGCCCGATCGAACGCCCTTCAGTCCCGGCCAAGGCCTCACTTCCGAGGGCATCATCGATGAGGTCTAGCAATCGAGGAGCAACTTCTGTGGCCTCGGGACGTGGTCCTTGGAGTGTAACCGCAGTCCTTGCTACGCAGGCGGCTACTCGTAGGACGCGCTCGCACTCTTCTCGCGCCAACACTGTGCCGTCGATGAGTGGCAGCACCGCGCGGGTACCTCGCACGATATTTGGCCGCCATATGACCCCAAGCCGATAAGGCGCAGACACCATCAAACCGATCGGCAGCGGCGTGCGGATCATACCCTCCGGAGTCAGACGTAAGTCTCGCAACTGCCGCTGATCGCTATCGCGGAGTACCATCGATCTCGCATAAGGGTGAACTTTTCCCTTTTGGTCCAAAATCGCGAACTCGTCCGAATAGTACACCGCGCCTCGGCGAACCAGTTCAGCAACCAAGGTAGATTTCCCGCTGAAGCTTCGCCCAAGGATCAGGATCGCCAGCCCTCTCCACTGAACCACGCCTGCATGCACAAACAGCATGTCACGCGAAGACTGCGCGACAATCCGGTCGATGTCTTGTTGCAGCCATCGAGCCACCAACTCCTCTGATGCTTCTTGCAAGGCGTTCACCGTATCGCGAGTAACGCAGTAGGTCAGGCTGTGCGCTCGCTCATCGACGCTGATCACGTACGAAACCGATACGATCGGTGCTTCAGCGCTATTTCCCTCCTGAGGCGGCATAGCCTCGCGGACGCGCGAGCATAAACCGGCATCAGTTGTATCGGTGAGATGAATCTCCGATCCATAACAACGAAACGTGCAGGTCAGCATCGAATGCGTTTTCCTATTGGCGCTCTAATTCGAGGCCCTCCGGCTAGTTAGCCTCCCGCGCAATTCCCTTGCTAAAAAAGCGCAGGCGAATCGTAACGAAATGCGGAGCGAATCGCGAAAAGTGGGGCATTTCGCCCCGCGTGCCAATGTAGTAAGCGTTAAAGGCGATAGCAAATCGCTGGAGGGGTAATCATGCCGGCAAAACGGGCCGATGGTGTACGGGTCGAACGAGCCGCTGACGAGATCCTCGCCCTGAAATCTGGAACTTCTGAGGCGCATGCGCTCAATCAGACCGCGACCGTCGTCTTTGATTTATGCGACGGTACCGTTTCCAAAGCCGAAATGGCCCGCGAGATTCAGCGCCGGACCGGACTTCCCGCTGACGAAGAGATTGTCGAACTGGCCTTGGCCGATCTGGCTGATGCCGGTCTGATCGTGCTGGACGAGCCTGAGCCTCCTGTCCATGTAACTCGTCGTTCCGTAGTCCGTCGTCTATCACTGGCCGCTGCGGCTGTTGCAATGCTCCCGGTAGTCGAAACCATTCTTGCACCGCCGGCGAGTGCGCAGGGCTCGGAAATGCCTCCGACCGCACCGATCACTTCGCCGATCAGCTCCCCGATTCCGATTACTCCCGCGCCCACTACGACAACGCCGACTCCGACACCTACCCCAACACCGACACCAACCCCAACGCCGACTCCGACACCTACTCCTACGCCGGTTAACCTATAAAATGGTCTTACCGTTTTGAACAAATCTTAGGGCAGATCCTCCGGCAGTTGAACTTCTGGGGCGCTCGAAGCATAGGAAGAAGGCCGGGGGCTCTGCCTAATGGGACGATGTTCCGCTACGCGGAAGGGGAATCCGATCGCCCACCAGAAAAAGGCGCGCGCTGTTGAGATTTCGTACAGCTGCAGCGCCCAGGCTCGGCGATGAAATGCGCTACCGCCGCCCAACACAAGATCGAGCTTTGATCCGTGGTCACTCAAGAGGACTAGACGTCGATAGCGCGCGATGGCTTCAGCGAGGTTCGGGAATTCCTCTCGACAGTCGAGGACCTCGAGAACCAGATCGATTAGGTTGATCGAGATCCGCAGCAGGCGCTCTTCCACGCGCCGTGCCAGAAATTCATTCCATTGAAAAGTTGCCTCGACGCGTTTCAATATCACGTAGACATCGATGAAGGACTTGATGCGTACGAAACCCACCTGAATGTCGGTATGTATCGAAAGGAGCTCGAGGACCAACAAATATTCGACATCGAGTGCGAAATGCTCCATCTGGCGAACATTGACCACTCTCTTGCGCCGCCAGATCTCGGAATAGTCCAGTGCGAATGAAGGATGCTGACGAAGCACCCAATGAAGGTCGAGCGGCGCGCGGGCGCCGTCGAATTCCAGGTGATGGGTATATCCCGCGGTCATCGCCCGTGAACCCAGGATCCACGAGCGCCGGAAATAGCCGAGGCCGGTAAGAATTTCCTCGTATGCACGAAGGTCCTGACCGCCTTCAATCAAAATGTCGATATCCGCTACATGGCGCGCCGCGAGCTCACCGAAATATTCCTCCGCCAGATGTAATCCCTTGAGAACAATGACCTCCCGACCGCGCTTCCGAAGTGCCGCATCAATTGCGGAGACTTCTTCTAACAGCATCAGGTTCCATCGCCACTGGGTCAGGTAAGATCTTCGCAGCGACTGTACGGTCTGCTCTGGCAGGAATGAGAGCACAGAATGATGTCGGGCAGCATGATAAACACAACCTTGCACTCGCTGAGAATCTGCATATTGGAGAAGACCCGCCCAATCGAATGGCTCAGATCTACAGAAAGCCTCGACCGCTTCACCCTGCCCACGGAAAATCGCCCTAACGAGCTGGAACTCACGACTGGTCGCTCTGGTCAAACGATCCTCCTGAAATCTGGCGAAGTCCGTGATCCGTAACTGGATCGACGGCGATTAAACCAGTTCGTCGATCCATTCGTGAGCGCCGTTTGACCCACGCCGGAGTGACTTCCTCTGAATCGATTCCGGGCGGGAGTCGAACGCGTATTCCCGACGTGAGAGATACGCTCTCATTCTTCACTATTTGGAGATAGTATCCACAAAATCCACGAGCAACCCGTAGCAACCAACGCTTTCCATTCGCCGAAAGCCATCAAGCACGATTGAATGCAAATGAGGCAACGGGGACCGAGCTATTTCGCTACAGAGAGAAAGTCGGAGAATTCCCGCGGCAACCCCCGCTTACCGAGCGTCTCCGGTCCCCTTTGGCGACAATTAATCCGCACAATTGCGGCACAATCTGGGAATCAGCCCACGAAATCTCTACCTGGCGCGACTGGATGGCGGAGAGGGGGGGATTCGAACCCCCGAAACCCTTTCGAGTTTACACGCGTTCCAGGCGTGCGCCTTAAACCGGGCTCGGCCACCTCTCCGCATTAGGGAGATTCAACTTACACTGCGAGGCCGCCGGATGCACCTCCTCGATGCTTCGCAAGCCCCAAACGTCAAAAATCATCCGGGGTGAGAGCTCGCACAGCCGACCACGTCGGCCACATTGGCACTGCCACGCGCGCGCCACGGACCGATGGCACGGGCGGAGGGCGCGCGCCTACCGGTCCACAAATTTAGATCTTAGGGGCGCTGAGTTGTTGACGGATGATGGGTTGGACTACCAATTCTTCTTCGCCGTAGTTCCCTCCCCATGCGATGAACGCGATCGCGCATAGCTATGGCGTGAAAAAGGTAGTTACAGAGTGTGAAGGTCCACGATACCGCTTTCATCTTCCCATTACCTAACCGTGTTCTTCCCGCCTGAGTTTCATCGGGAGGGATGGTTTATGAAGACAGTACTCAAGGCGGCAAGCATCGCGGCGTTAGCGATGTTCACAATGGGGACGAGTCTGGTCGCCTTCTCAGCTGTCGCGCTTACTCCGCGGATGTGCGCACCTTGATGGTAACCAGCTGATCGAGAAGAGCGTGGCGCGTTTTCGAAAGCTCGGGCAGGCGCGTCGCGCGCAAGCGATGAACCTCATTGGCGGTATAGGGCGCGAAGTTGCGATCGGTGCTCATCTGGTCCAGTACCCAGTTCATGACACTCGCGATCTGCGCGTCATTTAATGATGACAGTGAGACGCCTGGGACTTCGATGAGATAGGCGCGGCCGCCCGGTACTTTCAGGAAATCGCTAAGTCCGACCAGGGGCGGCGCCGTCCCCTTGATGCCCGCGCCGTGCGCGCCGTGGCATCCCCAGCAGTTGAGCAGATAGAGGTTGCCGGCAGATTCGGCGCACGCCAGCGATGCGGAGGCGGTGAAGTATGACGCGAGCGCGAGAAGGACTAACGCGCGCCTCACTTCAAGCCGACGATTTCCGCGGTCGAGCAATGATAGACCATGGTCGGCGCGCCGAAGCACCAGATCAGATCGCTGTCGAGTTGCGCGCGATAAATCGGCATCTCGCCTTCGGTGTTGCCGCACAGGCATTTACCGCATGCGCCTTTGCCGCAGCAGTCGCGATAGCTCACGATATAGTCGCGGTTGTCGCCGGGGTTGTGGCAGGTGCCGACCCAGGAGGTCGGCGAGGGCGTCGCGCCAGGCGGGCAATCGTGCGAATCGCCGCCGCAGCAGGTGCACAAGAATCCATCGATGGCGCAGTACTTCCAGTAGTCGCAGGTGAGGTCGTCGTTGGGATTTTTATGAGCAGATTTTTTGAAGTCGGTGCTGCCGGCGCTTTGCGCGTGGGCGACGCGATCGACGGGAAGCAGCGGAATCGCCGCCGCGCCGAGAATGAAGGTTCCCAGCCGTGCGAGGAAACTGCGGCGCGAGGTTCTCTGCGCGATCCGGCGGCTAATCGATTCGACTAATTGATCCATTTTCAGCGCTCGCGCCCCAC
>Ga0335081_10013064_pt1 | contig 13435 bp, 6 predicted proteins | sample Lox_Sample_35_FD_206713 | JGI IMG/M metagenome (GOLD analysis project Ga0335081, IMG submission 206713) | Soil microbial communities from Loxahatchee National Wildlife Refuge, Florida, United States - Lox_Sample_3.5 | ecosystem: Environmental > Terrestrial > Soil > Wetlands | place: USA: Florida...
AGAGCAGGATCGTGCCGTAGGCGTAGACGATCTTTCCCCCCGGGCTGAAGTTCGGCGTGGTGAACATGAGCACCGCGGAGATCGCGAGCGGAAGCGCCATCCAGATCAGATACGGCCGGAACTTCCCCCAGCGCGTCTGGGTCCGGTCGGCCGTCATCCCGATGATCGGATCGATCACGGCGTCGAAGAGCCGCGACACGCCGATCATGGTGCCGGCGATCGCCGCCGCCTTCGCCGCCGTGCCGATCCGGAACACGTCGGTGTAGAAGAACATCAGGTTCATCGTGATGCTCTGCCAGAACAGCACCGACGCAAAGTCGCCGAAGCCGTAGCCGATCTTTTCGCGGAGGGGCAGCCGGTCCGAAGGGGTCATGGGGCGCCGAGCAGCAGTAGGCGGTTCGCGGCCCAAGGCGAGCCCGATATGGCCGGACCCTGCGACAACTTCACGGAGCGCGCACCGTCGCCTAGCGTCCCAGCGCGCGCAGCCGTTCGATGCCCTCCCGGGCCGGCGCAAAGTCCGGCTGGATCCTCAGGGCCGTCTCAAAATGGGCCCGCGCCTCCGCCTGCCGTCCCGGCAGTCCGGACAACAGGACGCCCAGGACATAATGCCCCTCGATCGAGGCCGGCTCGATCCGGACCACCGCCTCGAATTCGGCGATCGCATCCGGAAACCGCTCCGGCACCTTCAACAGGGCGCTGCCCAAGGCGCCGTGATTGTCCGCCGAGCCCGGATCCAGGCGCACGGCGGTCTCCAGTTGCTCGACGGCCTCCGGCAGGCGGCCCGGCACCTGCAGCAGCAGCTTCCCCAGGTTCTCGCGCGCGGCCGCCGAGCCGGGATCAATCCTCACGGCTTCCTCAAACTGTGCCATGGCCTCCGGCAGCCCGCCGGGCGTCCGGATCAATGCCATGCCCAGATGGTCCCGGATCACCGCCGAATCAGGATTCAAACGCTTCGCGGTCTCGAGCTGCTCCTGCGCCTCGCCCTGGCGTCGGGGGAGGCCGAGCAGGGCCACCCCCAGATGATCGTGCATCGTCGCGGACCCCGGGCTGAGCCGCACGGCCGTCTCAAACTCGGTCACCGCCTCCGGCAGCCGGCCGGTCGCCTGGGCCAGGGCGACCCCCAGCGTCCCGTGCGCCTCCGCCAGATCGGGCACCAGTCGCACCGCCGCCTCATCCTCGGCGATCGCCTCGTCCAGCCGGCCCGGGATTCTGGCCAGGACTTCGCCCAGATTGAGGTGCGCTTCCGCATATCCGGGGTTGAGCTTCACCGCGGCGGCAAAATGGTCGATGGCCTCGGGCATGCGCCCGGGAATCTGGGAGAGCACCAGGCCGAGGTTGTTGTGCGCCATCCAGCAGGCGGGGTTCCGCGCCAGCGTTTCCCGGTAGAGCGTCTGCGCATCCCGGTAAATGCGGCTCTGGCCCCACGTGAGCATCCCCAGCACCGCGAGCAGCACGCCGGCTCCGGCGACGGCCAGCGGCCGCGGGAGGGCGGGAATCCGCGCGGCGGCCAGGGTCAGCCCCGCCGCCAGCGGCACGATGACGCCCAGGCTGGCGAGATATTGGAAATGATCCGCCACGTACGAGAAGACGAACGGGTAGACATTCACGAACCCCAGGGCCGGAAACAGCGTGCCGGCAAAAAACAGAAATCCGGCCAGCGGACCGCGGCGCCGCCGGGCCACCCAGCCCAGGCCCGCCGCCACCGCCAGCACCCCCAGCGGGAACAGGTATTGCCACCCCGCCGCCGCATCGACGTTCCACCGCGGATAGATGAAGACCAGATCCGCGGGCCACACGAGTTTCGCGAAATAGAACCAGAGCACCCGGCCCGCCAGCAGGCCGCGGTCGAGCGCGGTGAGGGCGAAATCCGCGCCGTGCGCGCCGATGAAGGCCCGCTCCACCCAGGCGGACACCAGCCCAGCGGCCGCGCCGAGCGCCAGCCACGGCGTCAGGGGCCGCACGTCCCGGCGCCAGTCCAGCCGGCCCCGCCGCCACCAGAAGACCACCAGTAGCGCGGCGGGCAGCGTCGCCGTGACCGTCTTGGTCAGCAGCGCGAGCACGAACAGACCCAGCGCCGCCCCGTATTGCCAGCGGCGCCGGTCCCGGTCAAAGCCCAGGTAAATCAGCGCGGCGCCCAGGTAGAAGACGGCGGAGAGCGTGTTCTTTTGCTCCGAAATCCACGCCACCGATTCCACGCCCACCGGATGCAGGGCGAAGAGGCCGCCGGCCAGCCACGCGCCCGGCACCGCGAGCCGGCGGAGGATCGCGACCACGAGGCAGGCCGCCAGCACGTGCAGCAGAATGTTGACCAGATGGTAGCCCACCACCGCGTCCCCCCACAGCCGGTGCTCGAGCCAGAAGGCGGAGTGCAGCAGCGGGTAGTACTGCTGGGTCGCCCCCACCTCGAACCAGATGCGTTCCAGCCCGTGCAGGGAGCGCAGCTCCGGCTTCGTGACGTGCCCGTCGTCATCCCACAGGAGCCCGCCGTGGAGGGCCGGCAGGTAGGCCAGCAGCGTCACGCCGAGAAGCAGCGCGGCCATCCCGGCGTTGCGGAAGCTTGTGGTCCTGGAATTCATCGGCGGCGCATCCGGCGCGCCCGCCGTCCACCATGCACCCGGGCGCCGGGCACACCACCGGAAAACGCTCCGCCGCCGCCGGGTTCTCTTCATCCCGGCCCCTGGTCGCGATCACCCCGCTCCGGCGGGCGATGCCCGGAAAGCTCTATTGTTAGAATGCCGGCACTTTTGCCCCGGGCCGGCCGCCACGGAACACTCACCCCTGCGTTAGCCCTGCCGACTGGCGATCCGGCCCCGTTCGTCCACCCCCTTCCGGTGGCGGCGCGGCCCGGCACGCAGGACGGGGATACGGCGCCCTTATCCTCTTGTCCCCTCGCCCCGTGGTCCCCACCACGGGGGCTTTGCGTTTTTGCCGGATTCCCCCTGTTCTACTGAACCGCCCCGCCTATGTCCGCCGCCGCCCCCGTCTTCGGTGATCCCACCCGCCCGCTGGCGATCCGCATCGAGGACCTGCTCGCGCGCCTGACCCTGGCGGAGAAGATCGGCCAGTTGATGCACGACAGCCCCGCGATCGAGCGGCTCGGCGTGCCGGCCTACAACTGGTGGAACGAGGCCTGCCATGGCATCGGGCGCAACGGCCGCGCCACGGTCTTTCCCCAGGTGATCGGCCTGGGCGCCACCTGGAACCGCGCCCTGCTCCACGAGGTGGCCACGGCCATCTCCGACGAGGCGCGCGCCAAGCACCACGCCGACGCGGCCGCGGGCCGCCGCGGCCAGTACCAGGGGCTCACGTTCTGGACGCCGAACATCAACATCTTTCGCGACCCCCGCTGGGGGCGCGGCCAGGAGACCTTCGGCGAGGATCCGTTCCTGACCGGCGAACTCGGCGCCGCCATGGTGCGCGGCCTGCAGGGCGACCATCCCCATCTGCTCAAGACCGCCGCCTGTGCCAAGCATTTCGCCGTGCACAGCGGTCCCGAAGCCGAGCGGCACGGCTTCAATGCCCAGCCCACGCCCAAGGACCTGGCGGAAACCTACCTGCCCGCCTTCGAAAAACTCGTGCGGGCCGGCGTCGAGGCCGTGATGGGCGCCTACAACCGCACGCTCGACGAGCCCTGCTGCGCCAGCCGCCGCCTGCTGGTCGACACCCTGCGCGGCCGCTGGGGCTTCCAAGGCCACGTCGTCAGCGATTGCGCCGCCATCGCCGATTTTCACGAGCACCACCACGTCACCGCCGACGCCCCCGAGTCGGCCGCCCTCGCCGTGCGCATGGGCTGCGATCTCAACTGCGGTTGCACCTACAACTCGCTGTACGACGCGATCCAGCGCCGCCTCATCTCCGAGGCGGAGATCGACACCGCGCTGCGCCGTCTCCTCGCGACCCGCTTCAAGCTCGGCCTGTTCGACCCGCCCGAACGCGTGCCCTGGGCCGCGACGCCGCGCGCGGTCATCGACTGCCCCGAGCATCGCGCCCTCGCGCGCCGGGCCGCCGCCGAGTCGGTCGTGCTGCTCAAGAACGCGGACGGCATCCTGCCGCTCCGCCGCGATCCGACCAGCCTGCTCGTCGTCGGGCCGCAAGCCGCCAGCGGCGACGCGCTCCTCGGCAACTACTACGGCGTCTCCCCGCGCCTGGTCACCATCCTCGAGGGCATCATGGAGCGGGTCGCCGAGGGCACGCGCCTGGAGTACCGCGCGGGCTGCCCGCTGAACCAGCCGCCCACGCCCGGCACCGACTACACGTTCCCCACCGCGAAGGCGGCCGAGGTGGTCATCGCCGTCCTCGGCCTCGACCACACACTGGAGGGCGAGGAGGGCGACGCCGTCGCCTCCACCTCGGGCGGCGACCGCGCCGCCATCGAACTGCCGCCCTGCCAGCGGGCCTTCCTGCTCGAACTGCGCAAGCACGCCCGGAAGCTCGTGCTCGTGCTCACCGGCGGGAGCGCGCTCGCCGTTCCCGAGGAGCACGAGTGCTGCGACGCGGTGCTGCAGGTGTGGTACCCCGGCTGCGAGGGGGGCGGCGGCGTCGCCGACGTGCTCTTCGGCGAGGTTTCGCCCTCGGGCCGGCTGCCCCTCACGGTTCCGCGGCGCACCGCCGACCTGCCGCCCATGGCCGACTACCACATGCGCGGCCGGACCTACCGCTTTGCGGAGATCGAGCCGCTCTTCCCCTTCGGCTTCGGCCTGGGTTACGCGCGCCTGGCCTATGGCCCGCTCACCCTGAGCGCCGGCACGCTGGCTTCCGACCAGGAGCTGACCGCGCGGACCACCATCACCAATTCCAGCGACCGCGCCGCCCTTGAGACGGCGCAGTGCTACCTCGTCCCGCCGCGCAGCTGGCCGGATGCCCCGCGGGCCACGCTGATCGGCTTCCAAAAAATCCCCGTGCCGGCCCAGGGCCGGGTCGAGGTTGAATTCAAGCTCGCGGCCGACCGGTTCCGCCAGGTCGACGGCGCCGGCCGGCACGTCTGGGCGCCTGGCCGCTACGGGCTGGTCGTTGGCGCGGCCTCGCCGGGTCCGCGCGCGCAGGCGCTCGGCGCCCCGGCTCCGGCCACGGCCGAGATCACCCTGGTGTAGGCGGGCCGGCTCCGGACGGGCCTCGGGCAACGGTCGCGCCGGCCCCTTCGTTCCGTTCTGTCCGGAAGGCGGGGACACCGAGATCGGGCTTGTCTCGATGGGTCCGCGAACATCTCCTGACGCCGTCATGCAGGCGCTCGTCCTGGAGAAGACCCGGCTGCTCCGCCTGCGGGAGATCGCCCTCGAGGAACCGCTCGGCCCGCACGACGTGCGCGTCCGCATCCGCTCGGTCGGCGTGTGCGGCAGCGACGTGCATTACTACCTGCACGGCGCGATCGGCCCGTTCGTCGTGCGCGCGCCCCTCGTGCTCGGCCACGAGGCCGCCGGCGTCGTGGAGGAGACCGGGGCGGCGGTGGCCGATCTGCAGCCCGGCGACCGGGTGTGCATGGAGCCCGGCGTGCCCGACCCGAACAGCCGGGCCACGCGGCTGGGCCTGTACAATCTCGATCCCGCGGTCCGCTTCTGGGCCACGCCGCCGGTGCACGGCTGCCTGCGCCCGACGGTGGTGCATCCCGCGGCCTTCACCTACAAGCTGCCCGACGGCGTCAGCTTCGGCGAGGGGGCGATGGTCGAGCCCCTGGCAGTGGGCCTGCACGCGGCCAACAAGGCGCGCCTGCGCCCCGGCGACGTCGCGGTCGTGCTGGGTGCGGGCACCATCGGCACCCTGACGGCGCTGGCGGCCCTGGCCGGCGGCTGCAGCCGGGTGATCATCAGCGACGTGCTGGCGCCGAAACTCGCCACCGCCGCCGCCCTCGGCCCGATCACGCCGGTGAACGTCCGCACGGAGAACCTGGCCGACGTCGTGCGGCGCGCCACCGGCGGCTGGGGGGCGGACGTGGTGTTCGAGGCGTCGGGGCAGACCGCCGCGGCCGCCCAGGCCCTCGAGGTGGTCAGTCCGGGCGGCTGCGTGGTGCTGATCGGCATGCCGGGCGCGCCCGTGCCCTTAGATGTCGTGGCCGCGCAGGTGAAGGAGGCGCGGATCGAGACGATCTTCCGCTACGCGCACGTCTTCCCGCGCGCCCTCGCCCTCATGGGCAGCCGGCGGATCGACGTCCGCCCGCTCATCACCGACCACTTCCCGTTCGCGGATTCCGTCGCGGCGTTCGACTACGCCAGCCACCCGAAGCCGGAAAGCGTGAAGGTGCAGATCGAACTGGCGTAAGGGGGGGCCGCGGGCGGGCGCGGAGGGGGAGGGGGAGCCGGGTCAGGGAACTGGATCGGCCGTTCCGGCACCCGGTCGCCCGCGGCGCGTCCGGGTACATCCGCGACCGCGGTTTCCCTCTGGTCTATAAATAGACTAATCGTTCTCTGTGAAAAAGCCCCCACGGCCCCAGAGTGGAATCCTGCGGCTCTCCGCCGGACGCTTTCTCGAGATGCCCCCCTTCCCCGTTTTGCCCCCCGGGATTCACGGCGCCACCGCGATCCCCCAGCCCCCGCCGGTCCCCGCGCCCTGACGTCCGGGCGCTCGCGAGCCGGCGGCCGCTCCGGCGGGAACCAGACCTTCAACCCTAACCACCATGTCGAAAGAACGAGACAGTTTTGTCGAAGCGAAGCTGGCGAAAATGACCCTGGCGGAGAAGTGCGGCCAGGTTCTCACCTTCACCTGGCGGGGCGCCTACCTGACGCCCTCCGGGATCGAACAGGTCACCAAACTGCACGCGGGCGGCCTGTGCCTCGAACCCTACGCGCTGGAAACCTGCAAGAATCTGTACTGGGGGCGTTCGCAGGTTGATCCCAATTTCAAGAAGCCGAAGGACTGGTTCGACATCGCGCACACCTACTTCGACGACCGCAGCTTCGGCGTGAGCGTGACGCCGGAAGAGCTCACCGCCGCGCTCAACCGGCTGCAGGAAATCGCGCTGCAGCGGCCCGCGGGCATCCCCCTGCACGTCACCATCGACATGGAGGGCGACTTCAAGAACGACTACACCGCCGGTCACGTCGTGCAGTTCCCGCCGCCGATGGGCATGACCGCCATCGGGGACCTCGATCTGGCCTACAAGGTGGCGAACACGCTCGGCCAGCAGATGGCCCTCATCGGCATCACGCAGTTCTACCACCCGGTGTGCGACGTGAACATCAACCCGCTGAACCCCGAGATCGGCGTGCGGTCCTTCGGCGACGATCCGAAGGTGTGCGCCCAGTTCGTCGCGGCCACGGTGCGCGGCTACCAGGACGCGGGCATCGTCGCCACGGTCAAGCATTTCGCCGGCCGCGGCGACTCGGCGACGGACGCGCACGACGTGCTGGATGTCTGCCGCGCGGACCTCAAGCGCATGCGCGCAGTCGAGCTGGCCACGTTCCAGGCCGGCATCGACGCCGGCGCCAAGGCCCTGATGACGGCGCACACGATCTTCCCGGCCTTCGACAAGGAGTACCCCGCCACGCTGTCCCACAAGATCCTCACCGACCTGCTGCGCGGTGAGATGGGCTTCAAGGGCGTCGTCGTTTCGGACGCCATCGGCATGGCCGCCATCCTGAAGAAATGGCCGCTCCCGCAGGCGTGCGCCATGGCGATCAAGGCCGGCGTGGACACCATCCTCCTGAAGGCCGACGACGAGTCCCGCTCGCAGTGCTTCTTCGGCATCAAGGGGGCGGTGGAGCGCGGCGAACTGTCCGAGGAGCGCCTCACCGACGCGTGCCGGCGGCTGCTGCGCATGAAGTACGACCAAGGCCTGTTCACCAAGGCCGGGAAGATGGATCCAGCGAAGACCCGGGCCCACGTCCTGAGCCCGGAGGTGCAGGGCTTCTCCCGCGCCGTGGCGGAAAGGGCGCTGCTGGTGGTGCGCGACGATAAGAAGCTGCTGCCCCTGCGCAAGGACCGGCGGATCCTGGTGGTCGAGCAGGCGATCCCCTACTCCTTCCTCGGCAAGGACCTCTACAGCCACCCGCACATGTTCTGCGAGCAGATGGCCAAGCACTCGACCAACCTCATCCTGGACGACACGGGCTTCCACGCCGCCGACGAGGAAGTGGAGGAGGCGTTGAAGCTGGCCAAGGACGCGGATCTGGTCGTGATGACCAACTATTACGCCCGCATCGAAAAACGGGGCAACAACCAGCACCTGGTGAAGGCCCTGAAGGCCGCGGGGCACACCGTGGTGGTCGTGACCAATTTCCCCTATCGCAAGGGCACGACCAAGGAGGCTGATGCGGTGGTCTGCAATTTCTCCGGTTCGCCGGACTCGATCCGCTGCGCCGCCGACCTCTTGTTCGGAACGATCAAGGCGTGTCCGACGACGAAGATGCCGATCGACCTGCGCGCCGAGCAAAACCTGCCCGAGGAGGTCCCCGCGCCCGTGGCCAAGAAACCCGCCAAGAAGGCCGCGGGAAAAGCGGGCAATCCGTGGGGAGGCAAATGCTAGGCGGGGCGCCCTCCCCGCCGCGCGCCGGGTTGGCGACCAGGATTTTTCCGGAAGACCCGGAGTCTGAGGGCCAGAATCGCGGACCAACGGAATAAGCCATCGATGGTTGCAGTCGGGTCCGCCCCAGGGCGGAACCCAGCCGGCGACGAACCCCCAACGAGTCATGAGCGAAAGTGACAAGCCGAAAGCCCCGGCCCTTTCCCCGCGGGATATCCATACCATCGCGGGGACCCGGATCACCGACATCTACGAGCGGAACCGGATGGCGGTCCACTTCCAGGGGATGTCCAAGACCCTGCAGTTTCCCCAGACCGTGGCCCTGCAGGGCGCGCCCACCTGCTCGATCGGCATCTCGCCGTACGGCCTCTACAACCGCTTCAACGACGCCGGCCGCCTCATCCTCCTCAACCAGCATGCCGTCCAGTTCGGCTCCGCCCCGTTCGTCCGCATCGACGGCGAGTGCACGATGCTGACCCAGAAGCAGCCGGGCGCCCCGGAGCTGCCCGACGACATCCCGGCGGTCAAGAACTACTACCCGCCCGCGATCGCGGAGAAAAACGTCACCCTCACCATCGCCACGCCGTCGCTGGAGCTCGCCTACCAGCTGGGGAAGATCCGGATCGTCCGCCGGCTGATCTCGCCGCTGCTCGCGGGCAACGACCACACCCTGACGCCCCTGGGTGTGGAGGAGTTCGAGGTGCAGAACCGCGGGGATGACCCCCGGGAAATCACGCTCGTCGTGCCGCGGCCGTCGCTGGTCAACCTGCAGGAGAAGGAGCTCAAGCCGACGGACCAAGACAGCGTCTATGTCTCCTCCGCGGCGGTCCACGGCCAGCAGCATGAGGCGTTTCAGGACGCCGGCATCCGGGGAATCGTCATGGGCAGCGTGGAAACCCCCAACCGCATGGCGCTCGCCGTTCCCGACCTGCCCGGGGTGGCCGTCGACACCCAGCCCTATTTCTGCCTGAACCGCTACACGGGCGACCTGCTCCTGAACGCGGACGGGAGCTTCTACGAAAAACGGCCGCCCGTGCTGCGCAGCGATTACGGCGCGGCGATCAGCCTGACCTTCACCGTCGAACCGAAGGCGACCCTCAAGGTTCCTGTCGCCGTGGTGCTGGATTTCCCGGAGCAGGCCTACATCGACGGGCAGACCTTCGAACGCAAATACGTGAAACAGTTCGCGGATCCGGCGGGGCGCACGGTCGCGATGGCCCGGCTCGCCCTCGCCAGCCATCCGCAGTGGTGGGACCGGACCGTGGCGATCCAGCAGCGGATCTACGATTCGATCCGGTCCAGCCCGTCCTACCGGAACGACAAGCCCGGGGCCCTGCGCCTGACCCGGCTGATCCTGAACGAGCTCCATTTCCCGCTCTCCAACGCCATCGTCTGGGTGGAGGACGGGCAGGGCAACGAGCGCGCCCGGTTCCTCGAGTGTTTCGACTACGCCTACATCGATCCCTCGGACGTCGACTGGTATTCGATGGTGTTGCTGATGCTGTTCCCGCGCGTCGAGAAGGACCTGTGCCAGGGGTTCATCGACTCGATCCTGGCCGAGGATCCGACCCCGCGCTTCTACCACTATCACGCCTCGTTCGTCGAGGCGCGGAAGCATTTCCAGGAGTTCCCGGAGGAATACGAGGGCAAGCCGCTGACGCAGGTCCGCGACGCGTTCAAGACCAAGGGCAGCGTGGCGCACGACCTGGGCGCGATGCCCAAGGGCCATCCGCTGCGCAACGTCAGCGACTACGCCTGGTACAACAACAACTACTGGGTGGACCTGTTCCCGAAGCTGATGATGCGCGTGCTGCGCAACGTGAAGTTCACCGGCGACCTCGATTTCCTGAAGCGGAACTGGGACACGCTCAAGTTCGGCCTCGAGGCGCTGCTCAAGCTCGATTTCGACGGCGACGGCATCCCCGAGGGCTACCCCGAGGACGTCAAGAACACCTTCGACAACCTGGTCCTCTTCGGCGCCGACGCGTACGACGCCACCCAGTTCCTCGGCGGCTGCCAGGCGATGATCAAGATGGCCCAACTGCTGGGCGACAAGGCCGGCGGGGCGCGCCTCAAGCAGGTGTTCGACCGGGGCTGGAACAGCCTTGAGCAGCTCTGGCGCGAGGAGAAGAACCGGAAGGGCGAGAAGCTCGAGTACTACGTCACCTGCTTCGACCCGAAGACCGGCAACACCAACACCGATGTCTGGACCAACCAGCTCGACGCCCTGTGGTATCTGCTCGCCATCGGCGAGGAGCCGCTCATCCCCGAGGACCGCGCCCGGAAGATCCTGCAGACGATCTACCGGAACAACCGCTCGTACATGGGCTGGGCCATGTGCAAGACGAAGGAGGGGAAGCCGGTGAAATCCGACCAGGGCAAGGACGTCTACACGACCTCCAACTACGTCTTCGCGCAGCTGCTGGATTACTACGGCATGGTCCGGGAGAGCAAAGAGGTCTACAAGCACATGGACCGCGTCGTCTTCGATCACGCCAATTCGATGATCACGCCGGACAACCTCCGGGCCGAGCTGGAGCAGGAGGCGGGCGAGTCCGCCCCGGGGCCGCATTACATCGTCGCCGCCTACCCCCGGCCGGGCGCGGTCTGGACCCATCTGGTGTTGAACTACATCAAGGAACGGCGGGCCCAGACCCAGGCCAGGACCGTGCCGTCGAAGGACCTGATCCCCTTCTTTTCCGGGCTGCTGAACGGCCCGCAGAGCCGCCCCTAGGCCGGGGCCCGGCGTCGAATACCGAAGCCTCGATATCCGGCCGACCCGTCATCCCGCCCCGAGGCATCCAGCGCGCCGCCCCACGAGCCACCCGGAACCGATCCCCATGTCCGCGCAGTACGACATCACGTTTGTGGGCCACATGTGCTACGACGAGATCATCCCCTTCGGGGGCAAGCCCCACATCGCCCCGGGCAGCGCCGTCCTGTGCGGCGCCATGGTCGCCCCCCGGGTCGGCCGGAAGGTCGCCGCCGTGGTCAAGATGGCCCGGAAGGACGAGTCCATCCTGCAGCCGATGCAGGACGCGGGCGTCGACACCTACCTCATCCCGAGCGAGGAGACCACCTTCTCGCGGGTGCTGCACTACTCGGCCAACGTCGACGAACGCAAGCTGACGCTCGTCAAATCCGCCGGCCTGATTTCAATCCAGGATGTCCCACCCCTGCGCTCGACCTGCGTGCATCTGGCCGGGATTTCGGACACCGAATTCGACATGGCGCTCATGCAAGGCCTGAAGTCCCGCGGCTACAGCCTCTCGGCCGACATGCAGAGCTTCGTCCGCCACGTGACCCCCGTGACCCACGAGATCGAGTACCGCGACGTCGCGAATAAACGGGAGATCGCGGCGATGATGGACAAGCTCAAGCTCGACATTGTCGAAGCCAAGATCCTGACCGGCACCGACGATCTCGAAAAAGCCGGCACAATCGTCGAATCGTGGGGTTGCCCGGAGACCCTGATCACCCACTCCGAGGGCGTGCTGGCGCGGGTGAAGGGCCGGACGTACTACGAGAAGTTCTCCAACCGCAACAGCTCGGGCCGGACCGGCCGCGGCGACACGACGTTCTCGGCCTACCTGTCCTGGCGGCTGGAGCACGACGTGGCGACCTCGCTCAAATTTGCCGCCGCGCTGGTTTCGATCAAGATGGAGACGCCCGGCCCGTTCCAGGGCACCCTCGAAGATGTCGTCCTGCGATTGAAGGAAAAACACTCCGCGGCCTAGCCGCCGGTTCCTTTCATCCCCCTAAAAACCCCGCCCCATGACCAACTCCACCCAGAGACTCTCCTTCCGGGAGAAAGCCGGTTACGCCCTCGGCGACGCCGCGACGAACTTCTTCTTCCAGGCCATGATCTGGTACCAGGGAAAGTTCTACACGGATGTGATGGGCTTGTCCTCCGCGGCCGTCGCCTGGCTGTTCCTCGTCGTCCGCGGCTGGGACGCGATCTTCGACCCCATCGTCGGCACCCTGGCCGACCGGACCAACACCCGCTGGGGCAAGTTCCGTCCCTGGGTGCTGTGGACGGCGGTCCCGTACGGTCTCGTGCTCTGGTCGGCGTACACGGTGCCGGGCTTCGCCGGCACCCCCAAGATGATCTACGCCTTCGTCACCTACGTGGCGTTGATGATGGTCTACTCCGCCAACAACACGCCCTACTCCGCGCTCAACGGGGTGATGACGGGCGATGTCAACGAGCGCACCAGCCTCTCGCAGTTCCGCTTCGTCGCCGCGATGTCGGCGCAGCTGGTCGTGCAGGGCTTCACGCTCCCGCTGGTGGGCAAGCTGGGCGGGGGCAACGTCGCCAAGGGCTGGTCGTTGACGTTCGCGATCTTCGGCGCGCTCGTGATTGTGTTCTCCTTCATCGCGTTCCTCAGCGCGAAGGAGCGCGTCCGGCCCGACCCGAAGCAGAGGAGCTCCCTCCGCGAGGACGTCGGCGCCGTGTTCAAATGCCGGCCCTGGGTCGCCATGTTTCTGCTCACGCTGTTCGTCTTCACCACCCTGGCGCTCCGCGGCAGCGCGATGTACTACTACTTCAGCTATTATGTGAACCCGGGGGCGCTGCTCGACTTCGTGCGGAGCTTCGGCCTGGGCAACGTAGCCGGCGGCCAGCCCGCGTGGTGGAAGACCGTCCTGGGCTGGTTCGGGTTCATCCTGACGCCGGACGGCTCGAACGCCTCGGCCGTGGGCTTCAGCCTCGTCAACATCGCCGGCACGGTGGTCACCATCCTCGGGGTGCTGAGCTCCAAGTGGCTGTCGGAGCGCTTCGGCAAGAAGGCGGTGTTCGGGGTCGGCCTGGCCCTGACCACCATCATCACGGTGGCGATCGTGGTCGTGCCGCCCACCGGCATCTGGACGCTGTTCGCCTTCAGCCTGATCTGGCCCGCGGCCTACGGTCCGACGATCCCGCTCCTCTGGGCGATGATCGCCGACGTCGCGGACTATTCCGAATGGCAGACCGGCCGGCGCGCC